>Ga0181559_10000650_pt1 | contig 32912 bp, 24 predicted proteins | sample 011ome_21_FD_133752 | JGI IMG/M metagenome (GOLD analysis project Ga0181559, IMG submission 133752) | Coastal salt marsh microbial communities from the Groves Creek Marsh, Skidaway Island, Georgia - 011508AT metaG (megahit assembly) | ecosystem: Environmental > Aquatic > Marine > Intertidal... | reverse complement strand
TAGGCTAGTCAAAATATCTCACTAAAAACAAAAGTCCTTACACATTGTGCGGATTTTTGTTTTTCAAGAGATGGATTTAGTTTTCTATATTGATAATGAATTAAGATTCCTTTGTTTGTTCTTTTCTTTTCAATAGGGTTCCAATAGGAAATACTTGAAGAACAAATATTGTAATCACACTTGAAAAAACTTATCGAGGTCTTAATGAAATTAGAGAATTCTCAATGGAATTAATAAAGTATTTTTCTAAAAAAAACACTTTTCTAGTTCTTGATAAAATAACTATAGAAAAAGATATAATTTATATGGTATGGCATACAAATTCTACAACAACAAATATAACAATAGCTTCTGATACGTTTTATATCAAAAATAAAAAAATAAAGAAGCATACTTTTATCTGTCAACTTAACAGAAAGTATTAGCGAAACATTAAAAATTATTTCAATTTTGTTTTTAGCGCTTCTTAAAATCCAATGTTTTTAACACCCATAAATTAGGATCAACCACAATATTTATTGGTTCAGAAGCTGTCTTTATTTTAAAGATATTCTTTGTCCCTTTGATTTGAACTACTTCTAATTGTTGTTTATTATTTACAAAATTGATTGCTATTTCTAATGGCATTTCAAAGAGACTTCCATCAGTTTGAACCTGATTCAAATCAATAGTGACTTCTCCTTTTCTTTTATCATATGTCCAATTTCCTTTTAAACTTAAAGTTCCAGGTTTGTACAACCATTGTTCAAAAAAAGTAGTTAAATCTCTTCCAGAAACCTCTTCCATCACGCGTTTAAAATCGTCTGTGGTCGCATTTAAATCTTGGAACTCTTTATAATATGTTTTTATCCCTTTCCAAAACGTATCTGTTCCGATCATCCCACGCAACATGTGCAAAATCCAACTTCCTTTTTGATAAGTTTGAGAACTCGTCACATCTTTCATGTCTTTTAAATTGTTATGAATGATAGTGTATTTTGGGTTTTTTTCGTAAAAATCATCTACTCTTTTCTGACTCGATTTTAACCCTTCTACAAACTCATCACGCCCATATTGATGCTCAATAAACAACAATGTAAAATAGGTTGCAAAACCTTCACTCAACCAAATATCATCCCAATCATATTCTGTTACTGCATTTCCAAACCATTGATGTGCAATTTCATGAATTACAACATTACGCCAACGAGTATTTCGGTCACCTTTTACAGAACTTGCACTATACAAAATTGCCGATGCAGCTTCCATTCCACCACTCACACTATTCGATTGAATATTGGCTAATTTCTCGTAAGAAAACAACCCTACATACTCGCTATAAAATTCTAAAGCTTTTTTTGTTGGAATTGCAAAATCATAGAAACCTGCATCTCTATCTTGTTTAAACACCCAAGTCTGAATTGATTTTCCATCAAATTCATCAACATATTGCACCGCAAAATCTGCTGCTCCCAATACATATAACCAAGAAGCGATTGGCACAGATTGTTTCCAATGTGTAAGCCGTTTATGATTGTCTAAATTGGTTTCTTCAATTTTTAACCCGTTTGATACGATTTGATAATGATCTGGAGCAGTAACTATAAATTCACACATGGCTTTATCATACGGATGATCTACCGTTGCTAACCAATGACGCCCTCTATTTGGCCAATTGTCACTAAAAAAAGTTCGATCTCCGTGCATATTGTCAGCAATCTTTAAACCATTTGCAGGAATTCCTTTGTATTGAATTTGAATTTTTGTGCGTTGATTTTTTTGAGAAGGCTCTGGCAAATGAATAAATAATTCATCATTTTTATGTGAAAATTTTAATGGGTTTCCATTCGACGAAACCCCACTTACCACCATTCCTTTATTTTGTAGTTTACTAGAAGCATTGACTAAATCCAATCTCATTTTTTCTACTCCTTTCGCCAAAAAACGAACATCTACAGTTAGGTCAACTACAATCTCATCGGTGGTGTCAGATAATTCGATGTTAAAAATGTAATTGATGACATCAATATTTGGGTTTTTTGGATACCCGTCATTTACAGGAATTGTATTTGTAAAAAACACAATACACAATAACAATAAACTATTTTTTAGTGCTGTTTTCATATGTTTGGTTTGAAGTAAATTTACTTTTTAATTCCCGGTTGTTTTAATTTCCAATTGGTTTTGGCTTTTTCTTTATCTACCATTTTCTTTACATCTGCTAACAAACGTTTTGCGTCGAAAACAATTCCGTCTTTAATCGTGTATTTTACGCCACCTACACGAACCACTTTATTGTCTTTGGTCAATTTAATTGCTCCTGTACCGTACAACACTTTTAAGTTTTTCAAGGGATTTTCTTCTACAATCACAAAGTCAGCCAATTTACCAATTTGAACGGAACCTATTTTATCTGCCCAGCCAAGAGCTTCTGCGCCATTTAAGGTTGCAGATCGAATTACTTCTAAAGGATGAAACCCTGCTTCACGCAACAATTCGAGTTCTCTAGCATACGCAAAACCATACAACTGATAAATAAAACCAGAGTCTGTACCCACAGTTACACGTCCGCCTCTATTTTTATATTCATTCACAAAGTTCATCCATAATTTGAAGTTTTCTTTCCATTGTACTTCTTGTTCAGTTCCCCAATAATGCCAATAACTCCCGTGAGATATTTTACTAGGCTCATAAAATTTCCACAAAGAAGGCAAGGTATAATGTTCATGCCATTCTGCTCTACGAGCACGTTGTAAATCTCTACTCGCTTCGTAAATGTTAAACGTTGGATCTAGTGTAAAATCTAAACTCAATAGTTCGTCCATCACTTTATTCCAATGTTCTGAATAAGGTTTTGCAGCTTGTTTCCACAATTTACCCGCTTCTTCAAAACGATGTTGTTCATTTTGATAATTATAATCTAATGGGTAATTCTGAACGGTTCTATCATTAAATAATGCTTCTGGCAATCCATACCAATGTTCCATCGACGTCATACCTGCTCTTGCAGAATGCAACACATTCCAACGTGCAACACTTAGTTGTGCATGATGTGCTGTAGAACGTAAACCTAATTTTTTATTCTCTTTAATAGCAGCATCCATAATTTCTGGTTCTGCACCAAAAAATTTAATTCCGTCTGAACCATTCTTTGCATTCATTCGCACCCAAGCTCTTGCTTCGTCTGGAGTTGTAATCGGTTTTTTACTTCCAGACCCAAAGCCTGTATATTCAAAAATTCTTGGCGCTACAATTTTATTGGCAGCACTTTGTTTTTTTAATTCAATGGCATTTCGTCCACTAGGTTGTCTAACAGAAGTAATACCATGAGCCATCCACAATTTAAAAACATATTCTGGATTTGCACCTTGAGCGCCTCCTCCAATATGTCCGTGCATATCAATAAAACCTGGCAACAAGTACATACCATTGGCATCTAACTCTTTCCCCCCACTTTTTAATTTGGGTCTGCCTTTTTCATTAATATTTACACCAGGATACCCCACAATTTGCATGTTGACAATCTTGTTATTTTCTACTACAATATCCATTGGACCACGAGGTGGAGAACCATCTCCGTTGATCAACATCACTCCTCTGATAATTAATTGCGAATAGGGTCCGTCTCCCAAATATTCTTTTTGTGAAAATCCTTGAAAACTTAATAATAGCGCGAATATTAAAACGATTTTTTTCATCTTTTTAATGATATTTTTAGTTAGTTTTTTCTTAAAATTTTTAGTCTTTATTTTGATTAAATTCTGTCAATTCGAGTAAATTTTACAATTGAAATGGGTGAAATTTGTATCGAGAATAAGAATTTTACTTTATTAATTAGTTCTCGATACAATTTTTTTTCAAAAAATCACTCGAACTGACATCATTCAAACTTTTTTGCTTAAAAATACATAAAAGGTTGATATTAAAATTTATCTCCAAAAAAGAGTGCGTTTAAAAACAATTTATTGGTTCCGTACCAAGCGCCTCTAAAATTTGGATTGTCTGCAAATAGTACTGCTCTCCCTCTACCAATCTGACTCACAATCAACGACGCAGAAGGTTTTATATAGGTGTCTAAATTCTTTTTGGTGATGTATCCATCGATGTGTGGATTTTCAGAATATTTTGCAACAGTTGCATACGGGTTTTTACTTGGTGCTAAAAACACCATATTGTTTTTATAAACAGGCATTTTAGCAGAATGATATCCAAATCCTAAAGGATGTGTTACATCTAAATCTACTTCTAAAATAATGCCTCCTACTCGATCTCTTCCTGCATATTCACCAGAATCTACATAGGGCAATCTTTTGGTTGCTTCTTTTTCTTTTGACTTCGGTTTTTTTGTTAAGCTTTCTTTCACCATTTTTTTATCAATCATCCATTTAGAACCTCTTGCAATGGTAACAATCGTGTTTCCTTTAGAAATCCAGTTTTTTAGTTTTTCTCTTTTAACAGAATCTAAATCGGCATAACCACCAGAAACTAAAACCAGTGTATTGTACTTATCTAGATTTGCTCTTCCAAAACTATTCATTCTAATTTTAGTAATTGGCATATCTACTCTTGTGTCTAACAAATGCCATACTTCTCCTGCCTCTGAAGAACTAACACCTTCGCCAATTAACATGGCTACTTTAGGTTTGCTCAATGCTCTAAAATTATTAGATCCTAAATCAATTCCTTTGATGCTATAGCCACTGTTTGTTCCGAAAATTGGCACATTGTATTTTGCCTGTGCATCTGAAACAATTTGATATACTTCTGCACTCGATTTTTTCTGTTTGCTAATCGGTATTAACAAACTACCGTAGTTGAAACTTTTCTTTCCTCCTGAGGTATTGATTGTAAAAGGTTTGAATGCAGATGCCACTGTTAATCCTTTAGCTTGCATATAATACAAGGCTGCTGGCGTATTATAATCATCCCAATCTATAATGTAGGCGTAATTAGCTCTTTGGATTTTTGCGTTGTTTACAAGATTATCTGCGGATGTAATTTCGGCTCCTAATCTAACAGATTTCAATCCTTTGTAGTTCATGTTGTAAAAATTAGCAACACTCCAAGCCGATGCATCGTAATACACACTGTCTCTGTATTTAGAATAGGTTTCAAACATGGTTTGCACCATTCTATGTTGTGGTTGTTTTAGAGGAACCACAAACTTATCTCCGTTTTTATATACCTTAATTTTATGTGATAACAATTGCTCTACAAAAGCTTTATTACGATTCATATCATACTCGTCTCCAAACTCATACCCAGCAAAACCTGTTGCTGCTTTTTGAGTCATGGCTGATTTGAAAAATGTTTGCTGGTATTTTCTTAAGTAGGCTTTATTTTCTAATGCTGCTTTTAGGGTTGCAAAACCAGAGGTGAATTGGTTTCTAATGGTAAATGCAAAAGTGATTTTTCCGTAATCTGTATCTTGTACATGTCCGCGAGAACTTGCTTGCTCAAATAACAATGCCAAACCACCTTGTAAATCTGGATACGAAGAACCATACCCAGGATAGGTTCCGTCAAATGATTCTTTGGTATAATAAAAAGACCCTATTTTGTCTAAAGCACTTGAAAAATACTTTGCAAATAAATTATTTAAATCCTCGTAATTTTCTTTTGGCATAATTGGATCTAAAGAACCAATTGGTTTCATTGGCTCAAAAAAGTGATTACTATTGGTGCCCATTTCATGGAAGTCTGTAACCACATTTGGATACCAATTGTGCATCCATTTTAATTTTCCTTGACTCTCTGGATGCACGCCCAACAACCAATCTCTATTTAAATCGAACCAATAATGGTTTGTTCTACCTCCTGGCCAAGCTTCGTTATGTTCTGCATCTGTGTTGTCTGAAACCAATGCTTTTGCCTTGTATTGATTTGCCCATTGGGTATGTCTATCTCTTCCATCTGGATTTATGGTTGGGTCAATAAAAATGATCGACTTATTCAAATAATTGGTCACCTCAGCATTGTTTGAAGCCACCAATGTATACGCAGTTAATAAAGCTGCCTCTGAACTCGATGGTTCGTTTCCGTGTACATTGTATCCTAATTGAATAAAAATCGGGACTTCATCATAGTTCTTTGGACTCAAACTAGGATTTACAAATTGTAAATGCTTCTCTTTGATCGCTGTTAAATTTGATAGATTTTCTTTGGTAGAAATGGTAAGCATTACCAATTTTCTGTTTTCATGTGTTTTTCCATACACTTCAATGGTTGCTCTGTCAGAAAACTCCGCAAGTTTATAAAAATAGGCTACTATTTGATCGTGACGTGTGTGTTGCTCTCCAATAGGATATCCTAAAAATTCTTCTGGAGTTGGTATGTTTTTATTAAAAGGCGCTTTGTCTTTAAAAAAATAATCTTGTGCTTGTGTTGCACTAGTAATTGATAAAGTAAAAAACAGTAAAAAAATAGGCTTGGTAAGTTTCATTAGATTGGTTATTTAAATAATCAATCCTAAAAGTAAGAATAATTCACAAATAAGAATCTTTTACCTTCTTAATATTTCTGAGAACTATATTTATTTTGTTTCTAAACTCAAAAAAATATAACTTCGCTAAATGCTGATATAAATCATTAAAACGGATTTATATCAAAATGCATTAGCGAAACTTAAAAAACTATCTCCTCGTTTTCTTCTTTTTTGGTGCTCTAGAAATTTTCTTTTTACGTCTGTTAAAAGGGATGGCATCATCAAACGTATTTTTAGCCTCTTGCGCTTTTTTATTTTTCTTCCAAGAATTGTTTTCTGGCAACAACACTTTTAACAAATCTTGTCTACCAACTTTGTTTAAGGTGTTGCGAATCCAATCTTTGTTTTCTTTTTTATACCAAAAGAAAAAACGATGTTGGTCTTCTCGTTCCTTTTTTGTTTTAGGTGTTTTGGTTGGTTTTAAAGTATACGGATGATATCCAGAATAATAAATTACCGTAGCAACTGTCATTGGCGTTGGTGTAAAACCTTGTACTTGCTCTAACTGAAAACCCATGTCTTTGGTTTCTGCAGCCAAATTTGCCATGTCTTCAACTTCACTTGCTGGGTGACTAGAAATGAAATAAGGAATCAATTGTAGGTTTAATTTCTTCTTGATATTAATTCTATCAAAACGTTCTTTAAACTTATGAAAATAGGTAAATGATGGTTTACGCATCAATTTTAACACCGGATCAGAAGTATGCTCTGGCGCTACTTTTAATCGACCAGAAACATGATTGGTCATGACCTCTTCTGAATATGCATCCAATTCTTTAGGGTCTGCATTTTTATTGAATTCAGGCACCAACATATCGTGTCTGATTCCGCTTCCAATAAATGATTTTTTCACCTTTGGATGTTTATCAACAGCCTGATACAATTCGGTTAATGGTTTGTGAGACGTGTCTAAATTACTACAAATCACCGGCGAAATACAAGAGGGAGCTACACATTTATCACAGATAGACTGAATCTTTCCTTTCATCTGATACATGTTTGCAGAGGGTCCACCAATATCAGACAAATACCCTTTAAAATCTGGCATATTTGCCACCGTGTCTACTTCTTTTAAAATAGATTCTTGACTCCTACTTGCTATAAATTTCCCTTGATGGGCAGAAATGGTACAGAAACTACATCCACCAAAACAACCACGATGAATGTTGATCGAAAATTTGATCATTTCAAACGCCGGAATTGGTCCGCGCTTATTGTATTTTGGATGAGGTAAACGCGTATAAGGCAAATCAAAAGAGCTGTCAATTTCTGCTTCTGTCATTGTTGGAAAAGGAGGATTAATTACCAATGTATTTTTTCCAACTTCTTGAAAAATTCTTCTTGCTTTTAATTTGTTTGATTCTTGCTCTATGACTTTAAAGTTAGATGCAAATGTTTTTTTATCTGCCAAACAGGCTTCATGAGAATTGATGGTAACATCTTCCCAATCGTTTACAACCGGAATTTTCTCTTCTTTTTGATTGATTAAAACGGCAGTTTGTTTGATGTTTTTTAAACTAGAAAACGGAACGCCTTTTTGCAATAATTCAACGATTTCTCGTAAAGGTTGTTCTCCCATTCCATACACCAACATATCGGCTTTAGAAGTTTCTAAAATGGTTGGCAATAGTTTATCAGACCAATAATCGTAATGTGTTACTCGTCTTAATGAAGCTTCAATTCCGCCAATTAAAACAGGAACCTCAGGAAATTTTTCTTTTAAAATTTTAGAATATACAGAAGTTGCATAATCGGGTCTAAACCCTTTATCGCCATTTGGTGTGTATGCATCTTTATCTCTACGTCTTTTACTTGCGGTATAATTAGAAACCATTGGATCCATACAACCGCCAGTTGCTGCAAAAAACAAACGAGGTTTTCCTAATTTTTCAAAATCTTGTAAATTATCGTTTACATTAGGTTGTGGCACAATGGCAACACGCAATCCGTAGCTTTCTAGAATTCGTCCAATCACAGCTGGTCCAAAAGATGGATGATCTACATAGGCATCTCCACTAAACAAAATGACGTCTAATTCATCCCATCCTTTTAATTTTACCTCCTTGTTTGTAGTTGGCAACCAATCTGTTAATTTCAATTCACTCATGCGCTGCAAAAATACGAGTTTTTAACTGATTCTACTATTTTTATACTTGTTTCCGATTTTAAAACTAAAATTTTGTTAAACCAAGGTAACAACTTTTATATATGAGAGTCTTGTTTGTATATTTAATCAAAATTAAAAAACATGAAAAAATTAGTATTAGCGATTCTAACCATCGCTTTTTTAGGTAGTTGTGCTACCTCTAACATTGCTACTAGCAAAAAGAATGTAATTGAAGTTGGCATCAACTTAAACAATGTTGTAGATGACAAAGTTCAAGTAAGTGTAAATCCACAAAAAATCAAAGAAGAAGTAGTTGTATATCAAATTCCGGCTATTGTTCCTGGAACCTATGCAATGAGTAATTATGGAAGATTTGTTTCAGATTTTAAAGCTTATGATTATGACGGAAACGAAATGCCAGTTCAAAAATTAGACGACAATTCTTGGCAAGTAAACAATGCCAAAAAAATGGATAAAGTTTCTTATTGGGTTGATGACACTTTTGATTCTGAATTAAAACACGGCATCTATGTCATGGCCGGAACCAATATTGAAGAAGGTAAAAACTTCTTATTAAACCTTCCTGGTTTTGTTGGGTACTTTAAAAATAAGAAAGAAACTCCGTATACCATTACCGTTTCTCATCCAATCCATTTATACGAAACTACTTCGTTAATTAATAAAAATACATCAAAAACAGACAATTCTAAAGATGTGTTTGTTGCTTCTCGATATGATGAAATTTCTGACAACCCGGTTATGTACGCGCCATTAAATAATGTAAGTTTTAATGTAGACGGAATTGAAGTAACGTTAGCCGTATATTCTACTAACAGCAAGCATTCTGCAAAAGACATGGAAGCTGATTTAAAGAAAATGGTACAGGCTCAATCGAATTTCTTAAAAGGATTTAAAACCACAGACGAATACAATATTTTATTATACTTATTTGATCCTAAGGTATACAAGTGGAGTAGTTTTGGAGCTTTAGAACATTTATCTTCTACAACTGTTGTATATCCTGAAACATATACTAAAAAACAATTGGAAGATGGAATGATTAACGGAACGGTTTCTCATGAGTTTTTCCATATTGTTTCTCCGCTTTCTGTACATTCAGAAGAAATTCATTCCTTTGATTTCAACACTCCAAAAATGTCAAAACATTTATGGATGTATGAGGGTATGACAGAGTATTTTGCAAACTTATTTCAAGTAAATCAAGGTTTGATAAACGAACAAGAGTTTATAAATGAAATGAATAACAAAATTAAAACTTCTCTTCGTTTTAATGACTCGATGTCTTTTACAGAAATGAGTAAAAACATTTTAGATCCTAAATATGCCAAAAACTACAGCAATGTTTATATGAAAGGAGCACTAATTGGAATGACTTTAGATATTATCTTAAGAGAAGAAAGTAAAGGAGCTTATGGTGTTAGAAATATGATGAAAGATTTATCTAAAAAATACGGTGCACATAAGCCTTTTAAAGATGATGAAATCATCCCAGAAATTATAGCCATGACTTACCCTTCTGTTGGAGATTTCTTTAAAAATCATGTTCAGGGAAATACACCTATCAACTATGATAAGTTCTTTGAAAAAGTAGGGATTAAAAAAGGAACTCAAGAAGTAGATTCTAGATATTTCATAAACAGTAGCAATCAACCATTTCTAACTTTAAACCCAAAGAGAGAAATTATTTTTACGAAAAAACTGAATACCGGTTTGGTAGCACTTGGAGTAAAATCTGGGGATGTTATAAAAGCCATTAGTGGAGAAGAAGTTACTTTACAAAATGTAAACGCTCTTTTAGTTAAAACCTTTGAATGGAAAGAAGGTGATACCATCAATATTGAAGTGACAAGAGATGGAAAAACATTGAAGCTAGAAGGAGTAGCAATACAATCAAGATCTCTAGAAGAAGGATTAATCATAGAAGATCTTCCTGCAAATAATCCTAAAGTAAAACTAAGAGAAGCTTGGTTAAAAGGATAAACAATAGAATTTTAAAAGACAAAAAAGGCTGCAAAATTTGCAGCCTTTTTTATTGCTTATTGTTTTACAATTAAATGTAGAACATTCTCTAGATTCCAATCTATTACCAAACCATCAGCTAACGTTTTAGCAATTTCTTTTCCGTATAAATATTCGCACAAATACAAAGCTGCTTCAAACGATTTTGCTCCGCCTGCAGAAGTAATATATTTACCATCGTGCACAAAAAGCACATTCTTTCTAATATCTAATTCTGGAAAAGTTTCTCTCATTTGATCGATATCACTCGGAAAAGTGGTTGCAGTTTTATCTTTTAACAATCCGGCTTTTGCCAATACAAAAGCACCATCGCAATGTGACGTCATAAATTGTGCTTCTTTGTCTACACGCTGCACAAATTGAATCATTTCAGCATCATCCAAATCAGAATCTAAATGATGCTCTGCACTTGGTATAACAAGAATGTCAATTTTTGGCAAGCTATCTTTTAGATAGTTAAAATCAGGCATTATTCGCATCCCCTCAGAAGTGGTAATCGCTTCATCTGTATTTGCTACAGTAAACACATTCATTGGTTTGATTCCTTCTCTAAAAATAGTATGCTGAAAAATATCATAGGGGGCAGTTAATTCTGTATTGAACGTTCCATCCATAATTAAAAAAGCCACATTATATCTTCCCTTTTTTAGTTCAGGAAATATTTTCTGAGAAGCTTCAATTTCGTCATGATTCATCTTAGTTGCTGAATTGTTTTTACAACCAATTGTTATCAATGATAAGAATAAAATAAAGGTGAATTTCATCTGATGTTGAATTTTTAAGAATCATAAAAGTATTAAAACTGAATTTAACATCTCAAATCTTTATAAAATGTTTTTTCTTTTGTAGATTTACTTCATTAACAACTAAACTTACATCATGAAAAAACAAGTTTTCTACACCCTTTTATCGCTATTTTTAATCACCTTTATCAGTAGTTGTAAAACAGCTCCAAAAGAAGACACAAATGTAGCAGATACTTATGTTCAAGACAACTACACAAAAAAAGAGGTCACGATTGAAATGCGTGATGGAACAAAATTACATACTGTAATTTATGCTCCAAAAGACCAAAGCAAAACCTATCCTATTTTATTACAACGTACTCCTTATAGTTGTGCTCCTTATGGTGAAGGAAAGTTTAAAACGAAGATTGGTCCGAATACACAATTAATGAAAGAAGGAAATATTGTAGTATATCAAGATGTACGTGGACGCTGGATGAGTGAAGGAGTTTATGATAATATGCGTGCATACATTCCAAATAAAACGGGAACACAAACTGATGAAACATCCGATACTTATGACACCATAGATTGGTTGGTTAAAAATGTAGAAAACAACAATGGTAGAGTTGGTACTTGGGGAATTTCATATCCAGGCCATTATGCAACCGTTTCTACCATTGATGCACATCCGGCATTAAAAGCGGCTTCTCCACAAGCTTCGATAGCAGATTTCTTCTTCGATGATTTTCATCATAATGGAGCCTTTTTATTGAGTTATTTTAGAGCCGTATCTTTATTTGGCACATACAAAGATCAACCAACAGACACTGCTTGGTATTCTTTACCAACAATGGATTCTCAAGATCAATATCAATTCTTCTTAGATGCTGGCCCGCTAAAAAACTTAAACAAATATTTTAGAAAAGAAACGGTAGACAATTTAAGTCCGCAAAATAATGACAGAATAGATGATTTCTTTTGGAAAGAAATTGTAGAACATCCAAATTATGATGAAGTTTGGAAAAGCAAAGGAATTGTTCAGCATTTAGACAAGGTGCCTTCTACAGTTGCCACCATGGTTGTTGGCGGAGAATTTGATGCTGAAGATTTATACGGTCCATTAGCAACCTATAAAGCAATTGAAAAACACCAACCAAACAATTACAATACGTTGGTTTTTGGACCTTGGGATCACGGAGGATGGTCTAGAAGTTCTGTGAAAAACATTGTTGGAAACTATTATTTTGGAGATTCTATTTCGTTGAAATTTCAAAAAGAAATAGAATCTAAATTCTTCAATCATTTCTTAAAAGAAAGTGGTGATAAAAATTCTGGCTTACCTGAAGCGTATGTATATGATTCTGGAAAAAAAGAATGGAATTCTTTTGATGTTTGGCCTCCAAAACAAGCCGTTAAAGAAAATTGGTTTTTGTCTGACAATCAAAAATTAACCGCATCAAAAAAAGGAAACAAAGGAATTCAATTTATTAGCGACATCAAACGTCCTGTTCCTTATTCAGAAGATATCAAAACCGTTTTTACACCAAGAAAATATATGACCGATGATCAACGTTTTGCTGCAAGAAGGCCAGATGTATTGGTTTTTGAAACAGATGTACTAACTGAAGATTTTACACTAGCAGGAGATATTTTAGCAAAACTAAAAGTTGCTACTACTGGTACTGCAGCAGATTGGATTGTTAAAGTAATAGATGTGCATCCTAAAGACACTAAAAACAACAATAAAAACATGCAATCACATTTAAAAATGAGCAACTACCATTTAATGGTTCGTAGTGAAGTAATGCGTGGTCGTTTTAGAAATAGTTTTTCAACACCAGAACCTTTTGTTCCGAATAGAAAAACTGATGTAAATTTAACATTACAAGATGTTTTTCATACGTTTAAAAAAGGACACAAATTGCAAATTCAAGTGCAAAGCACTTGGTTTCCTTTGATCGATTTAAATCCACAAACCTACGTCGACAATATCTATAAAGCAGATGCAAAAGATTTTAAAACCCAAACTCATACCGTATTTACAGATTCTGCAATCGAATTTACAGTACTTAAAAACTAAGAAATGAAAAAATTATTGATACTATTTTTACTTGTTCTTGCAAGTTGCAACAACAAAACCGAATTAACTGAACAAGAACGCTGGGAACAACATGCCAAAAACACAGAAATTATTAGAGATGATTTTGGAGTACCCCATGTGTATGGTAAAACAGATGCCGATGCTGTATTTGGATTATTATATGCACAAGCAGAAGATGATTTTAATCGTGTAGAACGAAATTATATTTGGGCAATTGGAAGATTGGCAGAAGTAGAAGGAGAGAAATCGTTGTATAGCGATTTACGTGCTCGTTTGTATATGACCGAAAAAGAAGCCAAAAAAAATTTTGAAAATAGTCCGGCGTGGTTACAAAAACTATGTGTCGCTTTTGCTGATGGATTGAATTATTATTTGGCTAAAAACCCAGATGTAAAGCCAAAATTAATTACGCATTTTGAACCTTGGATGCCTATGTATTTTAGTGAAGGTTCAATTGGTGGAGATATTGAAAGAGTTTCTACTAGAAAAATTAAAGATTTTTATGATCGTGATAACAAAATGGCAATTGTAAATGATGGTTTAATTCGTTTAAAGGATGATGAACCTAGAGGTTCAAACGGATTTGCAATTGCAGGTTCTAAAACAAAATCTGGAAAAGCAATGTTATTGATCAATCCACATACGTCTTTCTTTTTTAGAGGAGAAGTTCATATGGTTAGTGAAGAAGGATTGAATGCCTACGGAGCTGTAACTTGGGGACAATTTTTTGTATATCAAGGATTCAATAGCAAAACAGGTTGGATGCATACCTCAACAGGAACAGATATTATAGATGAATTTGAAGAAACGGTTGTAAAAAATGGTGCTAAAACTTCGTATCAATACGGAGATGAAATCAAACCAATGGATTCTATCAAAGTCCATTTAAAGTATAAATCTTCAAATGGATTTAAAGAGAAATCTTTTATGACCTATAGAACACATCATGGTCCAATTACACATGCAGACGGCGATAAATGGGTTTCAACTGCAATGATGTGGAGTCCCGTAAAAGCACTGGAACAGTCATTTACAAGAACAAAAAAATCAAATCATAAAGAGTTTTATGAAATGATGAACATCAGAACAAACTCTTCAAACAATACGGTGTATGCTGATGCTGATGGAACCATTGCGTATTATCACGGAAACTTCATCCCAAAAAGAGATGTTAGTTTTGATTATACCAAACCTGTAGACGGGAGTAATCCTAAAACAGACTGGCAAGGCTTGCACGCACTAGAAGATAACATCTTCGTTTTAAATCCACCAAATGGTTGGATTCAGAACTGTAATTCTACTCCGTTTACAAGCGCTTTAGAATACAGTCCGAAAAAAGAAGATTATCCAGCTTATATGTATTCTTTTCCAGAAAACTTTAGAGGAATTCATACCATTCCTTTACTTACAAAAGCAGAAGATTTAACCTTAGATTCTTTAATTGATTTGGCGTATGACCCATATTTACCAGGTGCAGACCTATTAATTACAGGTTTGTTGGAAGCAGCAAAAAAATCTAGAGTTCAAAGCAGAGAAGCTAGAGAAGCAATTGCACTATTAAAAAATTGGGATTTCAAAGTTTCGGTAAATTCTATTGAAATGACCTTAACGCAATTTTATTTGAATACCTATTTCAGTTCTGGAAAAATACCAAGAATGGAAGGAAACAAAAGAATAACTAGACTAGGCCGATTCAATTATATGAGTAAAACGGCAAGTTATAAAGAGCGTTTAGCCATTTTTCAACAAAGTTTAGAGAAGTTAAAAGCAGATTTTGGTTCTTGGAAAACTCCTTGGGGAGAATTTAATCGTTACCAACGAAATGATGGGAAAATTCAACAAGATTTTAATGATGCAAAACCTAGCTTGCCAATAGGCATGGCTTCTAGCTCATGGGGTGCGTTGGCTTCATTCGGAACACGTTTTGGAAAAGACACAAAACGTCAATATGGTACATCAGGAAATAGTTTTGTAGCTGTAGTTGAATTTGGAGATAAAGTTACTGCAAAAACAATGTTAGCAGGTGGTCAAAGTGGAGATCCAAAATCTCCTCATTTTTCTGATCAAGCACAACGTTATGCAGATAAAGAGTTTAAAGATGTTGCCTATTACAGAGAAGATGTTTTAAAAAGAGCTAAATCAACTTATCACCCTGGAGATAAAAAATAAAAATGTTGCATACAGATATTATAATTGTTGGTGGCGGATTATCTGGAATAGGTGCAGCTTGTCATTTAGAACAAAAGAATAAAAACAAAAGCTATAGAATATTAGAAGCTCGAGAAGAAATTGGTGGAACCTGGAGTTTGTTTAAATACCCAGGGATTCGATCAGATTCTGATATGTATACTTTTGGGTATTCTTTTAAAACTTGGGACAATCCTAAATCTTTTGCTGATGCTCCTAACATTTTAAAGTATTTAAATGAGGCTGTTGATGAATATCAAATAAGGGATAAAATTCAATATAAAACAAAAGTTACCTCTGTGAATTTTGATTCAACAAAAAATAGTTGGACGGTAAACACAACAAACTCTAAAACAAATACAGTAAACACTTACACCTGTAATTTTCTATTTATTTGTACGGGATATTACAACTACAAAAACGGGTATACACCCGATTATCCTGGTGTTGAAAATTTTAAAGGTCAGCTAATTCACCCACAACTTTGGCCAAAAGACCTCAACTACAAAGGAAAAAAAGTTGTGGTCATTGGTAGTGGTGCTACTGCTGTAACTATTGTACCAAAAATGGCGAATGAAACTGCTCATATTACCATCTTACAAAGATCTCCAACCTATGTTGGTGCATTTCCTAATAAAGACAAAATTGCGGCTTTTTTTAAAAAAATATTTCCAAAAAAAGTAGCTCATAAATGCATCCGATTTAAAAACATTGTAACTCAAATTATTTTCTTTAATGTTTGCAGGTGGTGGCCAAACACCACGAAAAAAATAATTATTAAAGGTGCTCAAAAAGAATTGGGTAGTATTGCTGCTGACCCACATTTTGCTCCCAATTATAAACCATGGGATCAGCGTTTTTGTATTGCTCCTGATGGCGATTTATTTGCTGCTATAAAAAGTGGTAGAGCCTCTATAGTTACAGATCACATTGATACTTTTACAAAAAACGGCATAAAAATAAAGTCAGGAAAAGAAATTGAAGCTGATATCATTATTAGTGCAACTGGGTTAAAACTACTTGCTTTTGGTGGTGCAAAAATTACAATAGACAATAAAGATTTTGATATTTCTAAATCATTAACCTACCGAGGATTGATGTTAAGTGGACTACCAAATTGTGTGTTTTTTTCAGGCTATACAAATGCCTCTTGGACATTGAAAAGTGATTTAACTAGCGAGTATAGTAGTCGTCTTTTAAAGTTTATGGAGAAAAAAAACCATACCTATGTTGTTCCACAGGTCATAGACAGTAATATGGAAACTCAACCTTTATTAAATCTTAACTCTGGCTACATTCATCGGTCAGAAAAAGAATTTCCAAGACAAGGTTCAAAAACGCCTTGGAAACTATATCAAAATTATTTTAGAGATTATAAAACACTGCGAATAAATAAAATAACAGACAAACAATTACAATTTAAATAAACGTTACTCATGAAAATAAAAATTCTAATTTTTACATTCTTATTTCTAGGAATTAAAATACAAGCGCAAGAAAAAGCCGTTCCTGTTTTTAAAGATGGAGAAGCACAAATCGTAGAAGCATTTAAAGATCCGAAAGATTGGATTCGACATGATCTATGGGTAGAAACTTCTTTTGACACAGACGGAGATGGCAAATTAGATAGGATGCATGTTTCTGTAACCAGACCAAAACAAACAGAAACAGAAGGTTTAAAATTACCTGTAGTATATGAATCTAGTCCTTACTACGCAGGTACAGCAGGAAACGCTCCAATATTTTGGGATGTAAAACATGAACTTGGAACAGCTCCAAAACCAAGAAATCATGCAGAGGTTAAAAGAACAGGAAAGCGCCCAATCATCTCTAATTCACAAATAAGAACTTGGCTTCCAAGAGGTTATATTGTAGTGCATTCTTCATCCCCTGGCACAGGTTTGTCTGATGGTTCTCCGACAGTTGGTGGAGATAATGAATCATTGGCTCCAAAAGCAGTAATTGAATGGTTGTGCGGAAGAGCTAAAGGTTATAAAAACAGAACTGGAAACGAAACCGTTAAGGCATTTTGGTCTACAGGTAAAGTTGGAATGACAGGTACTTCATATAACGGAACCATTCCGTTAGCAGCTGCAACAACGGGTGTTGAAGGACTAGAAGCAATCATTCCCATTGCTCCAAACACTTCGTATTATCATTATTATCGTTCAAACGGATTGGTTCGTTCACCAGGTGGTTACTTAGGTGAAGACATAGATGTTTTGTATGATTTTATCAACAGTGGCGGAGAAGATTTAATTCCAAATACTAATCAAGTTAAAGACAATAAAAACGCTAAAAAATTTATAAGAAAAAGAGATTATAGCAATGCTAAAGTTCGTGATACAGAAATGGCAAATGGTATGGATAGAGTTACAGGTGACTACAATGATTTTTGGGCTGGACGTGATTATTTGAATGATATGGAACCTATGAAGGCTGCTTTGTTAATGTCGCATGGATTTAATGATTGGAATGTAATGCCAGAACATAGTTATAGAATTTATAAGAAAGCAAAGGAAATAGGAATTCCATCACAAATATATTATCATCAAAATGGGCATGGTGGTCCACCACCAATTACGATGATGAATCGTTGGTTTACGCGTTATTTACACGGAATACAAAATGGTGTTGAAAACGATGCAAAAGCTTGGATTGTTAGAGAAAATGATAAAAGAGACCAACCAACATCATATAAAGATTATCCAAATCCGGATGCGAACCCTGTTACACTTTATTTACATCCAGGAGCACCAGAAGTTGGAAGTTTATCTACATCAAAATCTTCTAAAAAAATTACTGAAACCTTAGTTGATAATTACTCTTTCTCAGGTGAATCTTTGGCACAGGCAGCTTATACAAATCATAGATTATTATATGTGAGTCCAAACTTAAAAGAAGACGTTCATATTTCTGGACTAGCTTCTATCACAGTAAAAATTGCAAGTAGCAAACCTGCTGCAAATTTATCGATTTGGTTGGTTTCTTTGCCTTGGAACACAGGTAGAAGAACTGTTATTACAGATAATATCATAACTCGCGGTTGGGCAGATTTACAGAACTACAAATCGTTAAGAAAAAGTAGTCCTTTAAAACCAGGGAAGTTTTACGAAATGACTTTCGATTTACAACCTGATGATCAAATCATTAAAAAAGGACAACAAATTGGTTTGATGATTTTTTCTAGTGATAATAACTTCACATTATTACCAAAACCAGGAACTGAGTTAACTGTTGATTTAAACGGAACTTCTATTACGCTTCCAGTAGTTGGAGGAAAAGTGATGTTTGATAAAGCAATAAAATAACAAGTATTTTAATAAATAAAAAAGGCTGTCTATAAATAGACAGCCTTTTTTATTTTATACTAATACTACTTAACAACTTTTAAAGGCAAAACCAGAGTGAACTTCTCCTAGTTTTGCTTCAATTTCTTTAGCTGTTTTAGTAATTGATAATCCGCCCAACGCAGTACAACGTAAATCAGAATCAATAGCTTTTCCTACTTTATCCATAGTATCTATAACCTCATCTAATGGAATCAAATGATCATAATTTGCCAATGCCATATTTGCACAAGAAAGCGCATTGGTTGCAGCCAATACATTTTTTCCTAAACAAGGAGCTTCTACTCTATTTGCAATGGGATCACAAATCATTCCTAAGGAGTTTTGCAATGCCAAAGATGCGGCAGACAATGATTGTTGTAAGCTCCCATTTGCCATAAACACCAATGCAGCTGCTGCCATTCCTGCACCAGAACCACATTCAGCTTGACATCCTCCAACTTCTGCGGCAAAAGTTGCATGTGCAGCGATAAATACACCTATAATTGAAGCAGCGAGCATGGCTTTTATCGTTTCTTCTCTTGATAAATTTAAACTCGAAGCGGCTCCAATAATTGCTCCAGGCAAGGCGCCACATGAACCTGCTGTTGGTGCTGCAACAATAACACCCATTGAGCTTTTTACTTCCATCATTGAAGAAACAAACATGATAATGGTATTCATCATATTTCCTTCTAACAAACTTTTTGACTCTAATTTTTCTTTAAACACTAAAGATTGTGCACCTAAAATTCGGTCTTTAAATTCAGTTCCTTTTAATCCACTTCTGATAGAAGCATCCATGATATCTATAATCTCTCCCATTTTCTCAAAAACTTCTTTATGAGAAATGTTACCTCTTGCACTTTCATAATGTACTGCCAATTCCCATAGTTCTAAATTTTTATCAGCATTATAAGCTAACATTTCATCACAAGTGTTAAATGGTACTTGAATTCCCTTTCGTGATAACACAGGTAATATAGGAGAAATAGATTTTATAGTAATCACTTCTTTCAGTTCAGAAAGCATTTGCAACACATCTTCATTTATCGGACTATTTGTTTTTACTTGATAGAACTTTGTTGTACCATCTAAAAACTGTAGCGATTCATTCGGAATAAATTTTTCTACAAACTCAGAAATAGTTCCTTTTTCTGAACAATAAATCAAAGTTTCAAAATAATCCCCTTCCATAGTAACAGCATTACCATCAATTTCAATGACGTCAATCATTCCGCCTCCAACAGAAATTGCAATGATTTCATGGGTTTCTTTAGTATTGTGTAAGGTTAACTTATAGGTGTTTGGATGTGTCGCATTGATATCAAGTATTTCTATATTTACGTTTATTCTTGCTGCTTTTATCTCATTTGCTGAATTCACTAATCGTTCATCATAGGCTTCCCAACCTAAAAAACCACCAAAAAGACCCATATCTGAGCCTTGACTTTCATGTGTTGTTGCTAACGAACCATTTGGATCAAATTCTATTAAAACATCTGTCAATTCAGCATCCATTAAATCTCTACAAATTCTACCAATTCGTAATGAAGCAGCACAATGAGAACTTGATGGACCACGCATAACAGGACCAATAACATCATTAAAAATACTTGGATAATTTGCCATAACTAAAAGATTAAAATACGTATTTAACAAATATAGGGATTTTTAAGAGGATTAAATACCATCAAACATTGAACAATTAGTATCAGTAAAAATTGTTAAATTGCATACTTAACAAATCAACCTACTTATGAAAAAAATATTTTTATTCACTTTTGCTTGTTTAATTTCATTTATTTCTTATTCTCAAGGAAAACTTACTTTAGAAGATGCTTTTAAAAACGGAACTTATAATGCTAAAGGTTATGGTCCTGTTAGATGGATGAAGGACAACAAAGGATACTCTACATTACAAAGAAATAATGATGTTGGTGGAAGAGATATTATTAGGTATGAAGCAATCTCTGGAAAACGCTCTGTTTTGGTTTCTGCAAAACAATTAATCCCAAAAGGAGAAACAAAACCACTATCAATTTCTAATTATGAATGGTCAACAGACAATTCAAAATTGTTGATTTTTACAAATACTCGTAAAGTTTGGCGTTATCATACAAGAGGTGATTATTGGGTGTTAGACATGAAAACTGGTAAATTAACTCAATTAGGAAAATCTGTTGAGAGAACCACAATGATGTTTGCTAAATTTTCTCCAGATGCAACTCGCGTTGGGTTTGTGAGTAAAAATAATATTTATGTAGAAAACATTGCAACAAATAAAATCACACAACTTACTTTTGACGGAAGTAATTCAATCATAAACGGAACATTTGATTGGGTATACGAAGAAGAATTGGGATGTAGAGATGGTTTTAGATGGAGTCCAGACGGAACACAAATAGCTTATTGGCAATCGGATACCAAAGGGATTGGAACATTTTACATGATTAACAATGTAGATTCTATTTATCCAAAATTAATTCCATTGCCATATCCGAAAGTTGGAACAACAAATTCTGCTGTAAAGGTTGGTGTTGTTAATGCTGCTGGCGGAAAAACAAAATGGTTTGATGTTCCTGGAGACTCAAGAAATAACTATTTAGCTAGAATGGATTTTATTCCAAATTCTAACGAGGTCATGATTCAGCAATTAAACAGAAAACAAAACACCAATACTGTTAGGGTTGGAAACACCAAAAACATGTCTTTAAAAACAATTTTAACAGATAAAGATGATGCTTGGTTAGATATTCATGATAATATCATGTGGCTAGAAAATGAAAAATATTTTACTTGGACTAGTGAAAAAGATGGATACTTACACTTGTATAAAGTATCTAGAGATGGTAAAACTTCGACAACCATAACCACAGGAGATATTGATGTAGTTCGTATCAATTGTATCGATCCAAAAAGTGGATATGTATATTACACTGCCTCTCCAGAAAATTACACACAGCGCTATTTATACAGAAGTAAAATAAACGGAAAATCAAAACCTGAAAGAGTAACTCCTGCGAATCAAGCTGGACAACATTCATATCAAATTTCTGCTGATGCAAAATTTGCCATTCATGGTTTTCAAAATGCAAGTACACCAAATAAAATATCGTTAATCAATCTTCAGAAGCATAAAACCATTCGTGTTTTAGAAGATAATAATGAATTAAAAAACAAAGTTGCAGCCTTAAATTTATCTCCAAAGGAGTTTATAAAAGTTGATATAGGAGAGGTGGTTTTTGATGCTTGGATGATCAAACCAAAAAACTTTGACCCAACAAAAAAATATCCAATTATATTTTATGTGTATGGAGAACCTGCTGGTTCTACAGTACAAGATAATTGGGGCGGCGGAGATTTATGGCATCAATATTTAGCACAACAAGGGTATGTTGTAGCTAGTATTGATAACCGAGGAACAAGAACGCCACGAGGAAGAGATTGGAGAAAATCGATTTATGGTCAAATCGGAATTTTAGCAGCCCATGATCAAGCAGCTGCAGCAAAAAAAATGTTTGCAACCTACCCTTTTATTAACACCAATAAAGTTGGAATGTGGGGTTGGAGCGGCGGTGGTCAAATGACCATGAATTGCTTGTTTAGATATCCTAATGTGTATACTTCTGGATTAGCAGTTGCTTTTGTTGCAGACCAGCGCTTGTATGATAATATTTATCAAGAACGTTACATGGGATTGTTAGAAGAAAATGAAGCAAACTATATTGCTGGCTCTCCAATAACACATGCTAAAAACTTAAAAGGTGACTTAATGATTATACATGGAACTGGTGATGACAATGTGCATTATCAAAGTTTTGAAAGACTTACAAACGAGCTAATCAAACATAATAAAATGTTTGACATGATGTCGTATCCGATGCGAGATCATGGAATTAGAGGCGGAAACACGTCTTTACATCTTAGAGAAACAATGGTAAGGTATTGGAAAAAGGTGTTTGCTGATAGAGATTTAATAAAAGTAAAACAGTAACTTTTTTAAACCAAATGAAAAAGCACAAACTATATAGTTTGTGCTTTTTCATTTTTTAGAATTCTAACCAATAGAAACATAAAAAATGCTGAAAGTGCAGCAACTGATGTTACGATAACCCATGTAGAATCAAAACCGATAGCGCTTACTAATTGCATACCTGAATTATGACTAAAAATATGAGCAAAAGAAAATGCAATGGTGTACAATGCCATATACTCTCCTTGATTTCCTTTTTTAGCTCTTTCCATTGCAAAAGCATTTGAAAACGGAAATGCGATCATCTCTCCTACAGTCATTAAAAACATTCCGACAATTAAAATACCTGTCCAACTGGTATCCAAAAGCACAACAAAACTTAATGCTGTTAAAACACCTCCAAACAACATCAGTCCAACCTTTGTAAATTTTGAATGTTCTAACCATTTTATGAGAGGCATTTCAAATAAGAAAATTACAAAACCATTCATTCCTAACAACAAACCAATATTTTGTTCTGATAAAGAATGAACATCTTTGTAATATAACGGCATGGTAGAGAAGTATTGCAAAAATACGGCTCCAAACAACATCATAGCAATTAGAAAAATCCAAAAAGCTTTATCAGAATATGCAGAAATGGGATTTGCTACTTTAACTTCATCCAATACTTTTGATTTCTTAGGATGTAAAACTTGCAATAATAAAACCCCTGCTAAAAAACAAGTAATTCCATCTACCCAAAACAAACCTGCATATCCTATAAAAGCAATAATCAAACCACCAACAGCTGGACCAGCAGAAAAACCAAGATTGATTGCTAAACGAATTAGTGTTACCGAACGTGTTTTGTTTTCTGGTTTACTATACGAACTTAAAGCCACAAACATGGCGGGTCTAAATGCATCTGCTATTAGCATTAATCCGAAAATCCCTAAACAAAAACCTGTAAAAGAGGTTACAAATTGCATCGCTACAAATGCGAACCCTGTGCCTATTAAACTGAAGAGCATTACTTTATAATATCCTATTACATCTGTTAATTTACCACCAATCCAAGAACCCAAAACTGAGCCTACCCCAAAGCAAGACATGATCCAACCCACATCAGATAAGGTAAAGTCTAAACTTTTAGTTAAGTATAATGATAAGAACGGAATTACCATAGTTCCTGCTCTATTGATTAGAGTGATCAATGCTAACCACCATACTTCTCTAGAAAGCCCCCTGAAAGTGTTGAGATAATCAACGTATAATTTTTTCATTTTTTTGGTTGTTGTATAAAAATAAAAAGTCCGACTGTGAAGTCGGACTCAATTTGATAGTATTCTTTTATGTTGCTATAATTACAATACAATTGATGCTCGACTTTTTCGATTGTTAATCGAATTCTGACACGTATATGTATTGACAATTTTCATTTTTAATTTTTTAATGCGTCAAAATTACATAAATAATTGTAAAAACTGTATTTTTATTTTTTAAAATTTCTTACTTGATGAAAACCCTTTTCGCCTTTTTCTCTTTATTCCTTTTTATTTCTTGCAACAACGAATCAAAGGATGATTATCTTAAAAAAATTGAAGATTATCAGTATGAAGAAAATTTAAAGTTTCATGACGAAAGTAAATCACCTTTAACCAAAAAAGATCTGAAAACATTTAAAAAGTTAGAGTTTTATCCTATTGATAAAAAATATAGAGTACTTGCTAAATTAGAAAAAACAGTTGACGCTCCAATTTTTGAAATGACAACCACAACAGAAAGAAAACCCTTATACATTAAATATGGAATGGTAACTTTTACTATTGATGGGGTTGAGCAACAAATTCCAATCTATCAAAATAAAGATCTAGATAGAGACCCACAATACATCGATTATTTGTTTATGCCTTTTACTGATAAAACAAGCGGAGAAGGTTCTTATGGTGGGGGGCGTTATTTAGATGTGTTAACCACAGATGAAAAACCGGACGGAACGATTGTCTTAGATTTCAATAAAGCATACAACCCATATTGTGCTTATAGCGACAGGTATTCTTGTCCGTTAACACCTAAAGAAAATAAGCTTACTGTTGCAATACCCGTTGGAGTTAAAGCGTATAAAAAGCATTAATATGTCATTTCAAGCAGAGTCGAGAAATAAAAATAAAAAGATTGCTTCATTTCATTCGCATTGACAAAAATTATTGATTTATAAAAATCTCTTCTTGTAAATCTAGTTCAATTGCTTTTTCAATTGCTTCTAAATGCGGTTTTCTTACTTTTAATTTTGTAGCTGCGTGTGCTTTTTCATTCAATTGACTAAATAATTTAGCAGCTTTTATAGCGGTTGGAAATAATTGGTCTTCAGGAACAATTACATCTAAAAATCCAGCTTTCACAGCTTCTTTCGGATTGTAAATCTCTGAATTGTTTACGCTTCTATCTAAATAGGTATGTGATAATTTTGCTCTAGCAATGGCTATTCCTGCGTGATGCATGGTCATGCCTATTTGCACTTCGTTCATTCCTATTTTATAGTCGCCTTCTACTCCAATTCTATAATCTGAAGATAACAATAAAAAAGCTCCTTTAGCAATCGCATGTCCATTACAGGCAATGATTATTGGTTTCGGAAAAGACAACATTCTTAAGGAAAGTTTAGAACCTTTTGTAACCAATTCTTTTGCTGATTCTGGTGATTTTGTCATCACTTTTAAATCAAATCCAGCAGAAAAAATTCCTGGCTGCCCAGTTAAAACAACAACTTTGTTTTCTTCTAATGCTTTATCTAAACTAGCGTTTAGCCCTTCAATAACTTCATGAGAAATAGCATTTGCTTTTCCGTTTGCAATGGTAATTTTTGCATAATATTCGTCGCTTTTATAATGTACTACTTCGTTCATTTCTTATTTATTATTTGACGGAGCTCAACTAATGAGATTTCTCGTCGTTCATTCTTCTCTCTGTCGAAATGACATGTAAACTCAAGTTTGTATCGAGAAGCTATTTATTTAACAATATAAATTCCTGCAAAAACAGCCAAGAACCCAACCACAAAACTAGCAATCGTATAAAATGCAAAACTTGTAAAATCTCCAGATTTTAAAAACACATGATTTTCATAGGCAAATGTTGAAAAAGTTGTAAAGCCACCACAAAAACCTGTTGCCAATAATAACGTATGATTTTCTGTTAAGGCTTCATTTTTTGCAGCATACCCTAGAATAAGTCCAATAAATAAACTACCTAAAATATTGGCTAAGAATGTTCCGTATGGAATTCCGTTTTCTGGACTATTTAAGAATTTCCCGAATAAAAAACGCAATGCACTTCCAAATCCGCCACCAATAAAAACAAGTAGGATTTGTTTCATCTTATTTTAATTCAATTTTATCAGCATCAGACCAATTCCACTTTCCTAGTATTGTTCCTTTCTCAAGCATCATAATTCCTGGATTTGCTCTTACCATGGTTTTCAAAGTTGTTCCATCACAAAACAGAAAATCAAATGGGAGTTCATATTTTTCTTTTGCCAACAACAATTCGTCTGTAAAAGAAGCTGAAGCACCATAAACAGCATAACCTTTAGCAATTGCTTTGTTTGCAATTTCTTTGATGGTCTTAAATCCGTTTGTATCTGCTTTGTCTAGCGAATGTACAATAATCAATAATACTTTTTCTTTCTCTAGAATTTCTGGAGCTAAATCTTCTTGTGCATCTTCTAAATAGAAATCATGAATTTTAGGAAGCTCACCTTCATCTTTGTACTTCATTCCTTCTTGAATGTTATTTCCAACTGCATACGCTCTAAAATCAATAATTGGTAAATGTACTAGCACATGGTAAGTGATGTATAAAAACGAAACCAATGATAAGATAGTTATCGCTTGCGAAACCTTTACAGAAAAAATAGATTTGATGTCTTTTACTCTAAACAGCATCAATAAAATTAATCCGATTAAGATTACATTTTTATAGAATGTTTCCCAAGGTGTTAATTTAATAGCATCACCAAAACATCCACAATCTGTTACTTTGTTGTAATAGGCAGAATACCACGTTAAGAACAAGAATATGGTAGACAATAACAATAAACTCCATAATGTTGCTTTTGCTCTATATCCTAACAACAAGATGATTCCCAACATTATTTCTGCTAAAATTAATACAATAGAAAATGCCAATGCATACGGAATTAAATATTCCATATCTAGCACACTCTCATTAAAATATTCTTCAAATTTGTATTGAGAGCCAATTGGGTCAACCAATTTTACAAAGCCAGAAAAGATAAACATCGCTCCGACAAAAATTCTTGAAATGTGTACTAGTAGTTTCATAGTTGTTTTTTATTTGTTCTATTATTTCATTTAGAGACTGCTTCTTTCTTCGCAAGATCAAAACTTTTTCACTCTGCTACTTTGCTTCTCTGACTCTTTGTGCCTTTGCAACTTATTACCCCATATGAATCATTGCAAAAATTGCATAATTAATCATGTCTTGATAATTGGCATCAATTCCTTCAGAAACCAATGTTTTTCCTTTATTGTTCTCAATGGTTTTTACTCGCAACAACTTTTGCAATATCAAATCCGTTAAGGAAGAAATTCGCATATCTCGCCAAGCTTCGCCATAATCGTGGTTTTTATTCTCCATCAATTCTTTGGTAATTGCAATGTGTTTGTCATACAATTCTGTTGCTTCTTCTGTAGAAACATCTGGATTTTCAACAACACCTAATTCGATCTGAATTAAAGCCATTACACAATAATTAATAATACCAATAAACTCACCTCTTTCACCTTCATCAACTTTACGAACCGCATTTTCTTGCAATTGTCTAATACGTTGTGCTTTTATAAAAATTTGATCTGTTAACGATGGTAAACGCAAAATTCGCCATGCACTACCATAATCGCTCATTTTTTTTATAAATAAACTTCTACATTCTTCTACTACTGCATTGTATTGTTTCGACGTATTCTGCATAAATCTTAAAATAAAGTATTTCCGTAAAAATAGTAAATCTTCAAAGCTTTTCATTTATTTTTACTGAAGAAATTTAGAAATCATTCTTTATGAAAAAAATAGTTGTTTTTTGCGGTTCTAGCAGTGGTTTTAATTCGGTTTATAAAGAAGCAGCTATTGAATTAGGAAAAACCTTTGTAAAAAACAATATTACCATGGTGTATGGTGGTGGAAAAATTGGATTGATGGGTGTTCTTGCCAACACAATTCTTGCTAAAAAAGGAAACGTTATTGGTGTTATTCCGAAGCTATTAGAACATGAAGAAGTTGTAAATAGAGAAGTTACAGAGCTGATTATTACCAAAAAAATGAGCGAACGTAAAGTAATTATGAGTAAATTAATTGACGGTTATATTACGCTGCCTGGTGGATTTGGCACTTTAGATGAATTATTTGAAGCATTGACTTTGGGGCAATTACATATTGAACAAAAGCCAATTGGTATTTTAAATGTGAATGGTTTTTTTGATCACATTTTGCAACAATTAGAAGTGATGGTTCAGGAAGGGTTTTTAAAACCACAAAACAGAGAATTAGTTCTGGTAGATACTACTGTTGAAGGATTAATAAAACAAATGAAAAATTATAAGGCCCCAGAAAAAATGCACGTTATTGATAAAGTTGTACGTTAATGATGACTATAAATTGTAATAAAAAATTAATTGATATTTCTTCTCCAAAGGTAATGGGGATTTTAAATGTTACGCCAGATTCTTTTTTTGATGGTGGCAAATACAAAAACGAAACGGACATTTTACTACAAGTGGAAAAAATGCTTTCTGAAGGTGCAACTTTTATAGATGTTGGCGCCTATTCTTCTAGACCTGGAGCAACGCATATTTCTGAAGAAGTAGAATTACAGCGTATTGTGCCAATCGTAGAATTATTAGTGCAAAATTTTCCTGAAATTATTATTTCGGCAGACACCTTTAGAAGCAACGTTGCTCAAAAAACCATTGAAGCTGGCGCAGCGATGATTAATGATATTTCTGGAGGAAAAATGGACGCATACATGTTTGAAACTGTTGCTAAATTGCAAGTTCCGTATATATTAATGCACATGTTAGGAACGCCACAAAACATGCAAGAAAGTCCAAATTATGAGGACATCACAAAGGAAGTGATTTCCTTTTTTGCTAAGCAACTTTTTAAGCTGCATCAATTAAAAGTAAACGATGTACTAATTGATGTAGGTTTTGGTTTTGGAAAAACCATCGAACACAATTACGAATTATTAAAGAATTTATCACTTTTTAAAAACTTAGATGCTCCAATTTTAGTTGGTATTTCTAGAAAATCGATGTTATACAAACCTTTAAAAATAACAACGCAGTTAGCATTAAACGCAACCACTTCCGCAAACACCATTGCGTTGTTAAATGGAGCAAATATTCTTAGAGTACATGATGTAAAAGAAGCCATGGAAGCAATTAAAATTGTTGAGCAACTCTCTTAATTTTTCTGTACATTTACATCATCAGCAAATAAAACATGTTAGACTTTATTGATTTTTCTATTTTAGACATTCTAGATATTCTTCTAGTTGCTGCACTGTTATATTACATTTACAAGCTTTTAAAAGGCACTGTTGCTATTAATATTTTTTTAGGAATTGCATTTATTTTCTTGATTTGGAAAGTTACACAAGCGCTAAAAATGGAAATGTTAAGTGGTATCTTAGGTTATTTATTAAGTGGTGGAGTTATTGCCCTGATAATTGTTTTTCAGCAGGAAATTAGGAAATTTTTATTAATGATAGGAACTACAAATTTCTCATCAAAAAGAAGTTTTTTAAAACAATTAAAATTTTTAAAATCAGAAATTGAATCTGAAACAGATGTTGATACTATTGTAAATTCTTGTATCAAATTGTCTAAAACTAAAACAGGTGCTTTAATTGTTATTGAGCGCACAAATAATTTAGATTTTTTAGCGAATGGTGATCAAATGAATGCTGTTGTTAACGAAGCAATTTTAGAAAGTATATTTTACAAAAACAGTCCGTTACACGATGGAGCAACCGTAATAAGAGATAACTTTATTGTTGCAACTCGTGTTGTTTTACCACTATCTAGCGAAAAAATTCCTGCTCGTTTTGGCTTACGTCATAAAGCAGCAATTGGTGTAACAGAAAAAACTGATGCTTTGTGTTTATTGGTTTCTGAAGAAACTGGAGAAATTTCTTATATCAAAGATGGGGCTTTTGATTTGTATATAGATTACAACGAATTAATTGAGAAAATTAAAGAAGATTTAAACTAAACAAATTCTACACTACTAAATTGCTTATCGTATAGATTTTTATAAAATCCTTCCGACTTCTCTAACAATTCTTGATGTGTTCCTTCTTCAACAATCAACCCTTTATCCATCACAATAATTTTATCGGCTTTTTTTATTGTTGCTAATCTATGAGCAATTACAATAGACGTTCTTCCTTTTGTAATGGTATCGGTAGCAAATTGTATCATTTGTTCTGCATGTGAATCTACTGAAGATGTAGCTTCGTCTAAAATTAAAATACTTGGTTTGCTAACATACGCTCTTAAAAATGCAATTAATTGACGTTGACCAGAAGAAAGCATTGCTCCTCTTTCTTTTACATTATAATCATAGCCACCAGGTAAGCTCATGATAAAATCGTGAATCCCGATCTGTTTTGCTGCTTCTTGAACTTCTTTAAATGTAATTTTATCATTTTTTAAAGTGATGTTGTTTAAAATTGAATCCGAAAACAAAAAAACATCCTGTAATACAATTGCAATTTGATTTCTTAAAGAATTAATTTCGTAATCTTTTACAGAAACTCCATCTACACAAATCTCACCAGAATTTATTTCATAAAAACGATTGATTAAATTGATAATGGTAGATTTCCCTGCTCCCGTTGCTCCAACAATGGCAACGGTTTGCCCTTTTTCTACCTGTAAAGAAATTCCTTTTAAAACTTCTTCATCTTTTATATAGCTAAAACGAACATTTTTAAACTCAATTTCACCTTGTAAATGTTCAGCGAAAACAGTTCCGTTTTTATCAATACTACTTTGTGTATCAAGCACTCCGAAAACACGTTCTCCAGAGACAATTCCCATTTGTAAAGTGTTAAATTTATCAGCAATCTGCCTGAGAGGTCTGAACAACATCTGTGATAATTGAATAAATAAAAATATTGTTCCTATGGTAACGCCCGAAAACTCAACTCCAACTAATCTTCCACCAAACCAAACCAAAAGTCCTATTGTAATTGACGTTGATATCTCAGCTATTGGAAAGAAAATTGAATTATACCATACTGTTTTCAACCAAGCATTTTTATGTTTTTCATTAATTTTTATGAAAGAATTTTGCTCTACTTCTTCTCTATTAAATATTTGAATTTCTTTAATACCACTTATTCTTTCTTGAACAAAAGAATTTAAGTTAGCAACTTCACTTCTAACTTCGTTAAAAGCTGATTTCATAGCTCTTTGAAAAAAACGTGTAGCTATTAAAATAAATGGTAAAACAGCAAAAACAATAATTGAAAGTTTAAAACTCAAATAAATCATAACTGAAATAACAGAAAGCATTAAGATCAGATCAGCAAAAATCATAAAGAGACCTTGACTAAATATACTCGCAATGGTTTCCATATCATTAACAGATCTAGTAACAAGTCTTCCTACAGATGATTTATCGTAATAGGACATTTTAAATTTTATAATTCTTGAAAACAGTTTTGTTCGAATATCAAAAACTACTTTTTGTCCGAGAATATTCGTAAAATAAACAAATAAAAATTGAAATATTACTTGAAATATTAACACTGCAAACATTAAAGAAATAATGTAAACCAGGCCTGAATAATTTTTAAGAGTTATGTAATCATCAACTCCTATTTTGAGTAGATACTGACTTAAAATTGAAAAAACAGAAATTAATATTGCAGCTATTGTAACAAATATAAAATTAGGCTTGTAAGGTTTAACAAATTCTAATAATCTAAAAAAGAGCTTAATATTAAACTTATTATTCATCTAATTAATTTCATTAATATCATATTCAACGTCAGTTAAATACAGTCCATGGGCAGGAACCGAGTACCCCGCTTTGGCTCTGTTTTTAGAAAGAATAATATCATTAAACTGATCAATTGTAATTATATTTTGACCAACTTCAATTAATGTACCAACAATAGCCCTGACCATATTTCTTAAAAATCTATTTGCTTTTATATTGAAAATAAAAGTATCATAATCGACTTGAGTCCAAGAAGCTTCTTGAATATCGCAAATGTAGGTCTTAACGTCTGTTTTTGATTTACTAAAAGACTTAAAATCATCATTACTCAACAAATATTTACATGCTTCATTCATTTTCTTGATATCAAGTTTATTTTTTAAGAGATACGCTCTTTTTTGCATAAATGGATCCTTTCTACTTATTAATACATAACGATATGTTCTAGATATAGCACTAAATCGTGCGTGATCATCATCATTAACACGAAAAATATTTCGTACGCTTATGTCATTCGGAAGGAATGAATTTAATTGATGAATAGTTTTTAAACAATCAAATTCTTTATCATAATCAAAATGAGCAAACATTTTTTTTGCATGAACTCCAGTATCAGTTCTTCCAGCAGCAGTTAATGAAATATTTGAACTTAAAATTTTTGAAATACAGTCCTCAAATCTTTCTTGTATTGAAGTTTGGGATGGTTGTCTTTGCCATCCATGATAATTTGATCCATTATATGAAAACTCAATGAAAAATCTCAAGTTAAAGTCTAAATATTATTATATTCAAATATAGTTATTAGGACATTCAGTTGAGTGAAAAAAGTTTTAGTTATTTCAGATACGCACAATTACATTGATGATAGAATAATTAAATATGCTTCAGAGGCTGATTATGTTATTCACGCAGGTGATATAGGTAGTTTTGATGTTATAAGGAAATTAAAATCTGTTAGTGAAGTACTTT
>Ga0181559_10000645_pt1 | contig 32976 bp, 25 predicted proteins | sample 011ome_21_FD_133752 | JGI IMG/M metagenome (GOLD analysis project Ga0181559, IMG submission 133752) | Coastal salt marsh microbial communities from the Groves Creek Marsh, Skidaway Island, Georgia - 011508AT metaG (megahit assembly) | ecosystem: Environmental > Aquatic > Marine > Intertidal... | reverse complement strand
TCTCTCACCAAAACTCGGACACTCGTACTCCGCCATCGCGCTTCGTTGGTTGCTCGCGAAGAAGAATAAGAGCGCGGCGAAGAGAAAAAGAGGAGAAGAGATCGCGTTGTTGAATTTCATGTGTGTCGTTTTTGTAAAAGTAATCAATCTTATTAGAGAGAGGAGGAACGGAGTGTGTTTATGTTGTGGAGACTACTCGTATTTTTTTTCTCTCCCGTGGTCCCTCTCGTGTATTTTTCAACTTTTTTTTTCTCTTTGTTGTTGTTTTGGGGAAAAAACTTGACTTTTTTTCCTCATTTTCCCCGCTCGTTTCTCTCTCTCTTCCACGCAGACACAAACACGCGACAACGACAGAAGATATATCATACACACGCACAGGCATAAAGAGAGAGAAGAACTGAGAGAGCATCTCTCTCCAGAGAGCAACAGTGAGAGGGAGAGAGGGTGAGAAGCAAACGAGAAGAGATTGAAATCAGTGTTTACAAAAAAAAGATGTTTGGCGGCAGAAGAGACAACATACGCGCGTTGAACGCGACGCTGCACCAAATCTACGACGTCGTCGACGAGCCGTCGAAAGCGAAGAGAGTGCACGATTTGTGCGTCGATGCGGCTGAGAAATTTCCAAACGTTTCGGTCATCTCTTCCGTCCGGGCGTTGTCGTTGCTTCGCCTGTCGAATCGGCGAGGCGAGGAAGGGAAATTCGACGAGGCTGTTTCCTTGTGCGAAGGCGCGTTGCGAAGCGTCGATTCGGAGGAAAACTTGGAGACTGATTTTGGTCCGACGGTTTTGCAAAGTTTGCGAGTGCTGAACATTTTTTATAAATCCATCGGCGACGAGGAGAAGGAGTTCTTGGTGGTGCAGAAACAACACGAGTGCGATCCGGACAACGAGGAGATTCTCGAGGAGTTGCAGAGCGTGACGTGCAAAACGTGGGATTTGGAAAGCGCGAAGGCGTACGCGGTGAAGTTGCAGCGGTTGAAGCCGCCCGGAACGGTGGGGATGCAAGTTATGGCGACGATGAGTTTAGCTATTGGGATGCAAAAGAAAGTGTGGCGAAAAGAAGAGGAAGGAGAAGATGGTGATGGCTCGGTCGTCGCGAGCGAGGAGGAAAAAGAAAACGAGAGGAAGAAGAAGAAAAAGTTGTCCGGGGAGTTGGGGAAGGCGATGTTTCAGAGAATGTATAAAAGTTTAAAGGCGAGCGAGTACGAGAATCAAGCGAGAGATTTGACGAGCGAAAACGCGAGGGCGTACGTGACGGCGTTGTTAGCCGCGGACGTCGGGTTTGAAGAGGACGAAGAAGAGGAGGATATTTACAGGAGTAAGAGTAGTAACGATAGAAAAAAGTACCCGAGAGGCGACGCGAATAGAAAAATAGCCATCGCGTTTCTCGAAAGCGAGGTTGGTTGTAAATGCTTCGCGAAAAGTTCACCTTTGGAACGGTTGCGTCTGCTCGCCGACTTGCACGCGTCCTTGGACGAAGGAAAATTAAAGGCGTTTCAATACAACGTGGATATCATCGATCTCGTACCAGACGATTGGATTGCCATTGAAAGTGCCATCGCATTACTTGCCGAGCTCGAGGGTGGTAAAGAAGGGAACGTAGACGACGCAATAGCGCACCTCGCAAAACTCGGTCTCGATAAAGATACGAGTGGTAGTAATAATAATAGTAAAACGATGGCGTTTGCGCTCGCGTTGAGAGCCAAGTCCGAATCGATTGGCGGCGCGAAAGTCGTAGGCAGAGGACCGCACCTCGCCGTGCTCGAAGCGGCGCGCCAAAATCTTTCTCGAAAGAATAACGCAGAGAACGCACGAGTGCTTTTCGAGTCAATAGCCGATTACGTCGACGCTTTTGCATCGTGGACGAGTTGTGCGCGAGAGCTTCGCACGTTTATGCGAGCGCTTATGGACTGCGGCAACGCTGAGGCGATTCAGAGCTGTCGCGAAAGATTAGCGAAACGCAGAGACGTCGCGGTTGCTTGGTTGGATACATACTATAGTACAAACGATGATAAAAACGATGAATTGAAAAAGAAGGACGCGATGAACGCGTTGCGAGTAGAAGCAGCGTGTCGCGTCCTCGACGCCGACATTTCTGGGGACGACATAGATACCGCCTGGGTGTCCAACCAAAATGAAAAGCATCGTTATTCGCCGCCAGAGGTTCATAAAGATCGCGCTGGAATTCATCGCGCGAGAACCTTTATGGAACGATTCGAAAAGTGCGAAACGCTCGTCGAATCGCTCGATTCGCGAGAGTGGACGCCGCGAGATGTTCTCGGAGTTTACTCGACGCACGCGCTCGTCGCCGAAGCGTCTTCTTGCTTAAATTTGAATTCATCAGAGTGTCATTCGAAAGCTGTACTATTTCTCGTGTGCGCGAAAGCGCTCTCAAAGCGAGTCTTGCAACGCTCAAAACACAATGCGGAAGCATTGTTCGATGAAATGTCTTCGAGCTGTCTGCTCGGTGCGTCGCAATCCATGCTCGATACGTTTGAGTATCTGGATGCCAAAAATATACAAATGGCGAGCTTACTGCACCACGTCGTTCCCGCGCTCGACGGCAACAACGTGAGTGTGAAGGAATTTCACAAAGTGTACGTAAAATGGGCGAGTTTACAACAACAAGCAGACGGTGATATTGGAGATTCGTTAGCCAAGGCTTTGCGATTCGGCGCTTTCGATAAAGCCTTGGAATTTACAAGATTTCGCGATACGTTGAAGCGATCGTTCGCGTTTAGTCAAATGGACGCAATCAGCTCGAAATTTCTGACGTTATATCCGCACGACATGGGTCTAGAACAACATGGCGATATTGCAGTCGATAAAGACGACGAAGACTTCGCGCAGAAAGTGAAGAAGAGAGTCGACCACGTAGGGAAGAAGTTCGCGGTGGCAGCGCAAAGTTGCTCCAACGGTATTCTTTGCGTCGAGAACGGGGATGCGGATGAGCAACACGAAAAGAACATGCTATATCTGTGGAAAAATCTTTGTTTTACGCACACTGACGATGCGACGGGGACTAATAGTTCGTGGTTTCCTCCGCATTTAAGCGTACCTGCGCTCGCAGCGCCTCTGTGGTTTCTCGCAAAAAATTCTGTCGGCGCCGACGCGTCGTACAGGGAAGAGTGGACGAGGAACCATCTACTTGAATCCCTCGCTTATTTCGCGGTAGCATCTCTAGGTTCTTGTGAAGAGAATATTGCGGAGCGCCGAATACGCTCGATTCGAGAGATGTTTGAACACTGCGCTGTAAAAGATTCCGCCTCGAAGAAAGAAGCAAAAGAGGCCTCGTCGTCGTGGATGCATCCGAATGTGTTTGCGTTCAACGAAACTTTCATTCAAGCAATCATCCGTGATGCATCAGCTAAGGAAACATTCGATGTTATTTTGCGCGTTATCATCAGTTGTTCGCGTAATCTCTCGGAGAATATACACGCGATTGCATCGAATACGCACTTACCAAACTCCATTAAATTCGCTCTTGACGGCGTAGTCCCTACGACTTCGTACGTAACGTCGCACGTGTTGACGGTTTCGTGCAACGCTTTACTTTTAATGATTCAAGGTAAAATGTTTGAAAGTGTAGATAAAGAAAAACTGAAACAGTCACTTCAATCCGCGAAAGATGCGATGGGTGACTTACTTTTGGCTATCCGCGAAGACGCGATTGACGTTTTGAAAAAATGTAACGAGGACGAGGACGACGCGCGCGCCGGAGAGATGTGCGCGAAATCAATCGACGATGCTGCATTCCCGGGAATCAGCACCGAGGTGACGCAGAAAATTGCGACGGAGTTACGAACGAATCATCTGGAGAGTTTCGAGATTGCGGCTACACGCATCGAGCTTTTGCAAACCGAACTGAGTTGGTCAATTTGAGCGCTGCTCGTAAAACTAGTATTTATAGCATCCTAGAAAATGACTAATGATATTCGACACCACGACATTCGCTAGACCTTTACAACTGTATCCCGACCCTCTTCTGTTTTCCCAGCTTCGCCATGGACATCCCCAATGTTCACCGTCGTAGTTATAATCCGACGGCAACGCCGCGGTCAAACTTTCGTAATCGACGATGTACACTTCATCCGCCAACACTTTTTCGTTCTCTCGCAGCGTCTTCTTTGCTATTTGGTTCAGCAGTTGTCTTCGCTCGTGCGTGCCGTACAAATTCGGTGGTACGTTTGCGTCTGTGCCGCTCTCGATGCCGTGCCATCTCGTCGCACCAACTTCCGTGTGTGCCTGTCCGCTATTTCCCGCGCTGCACGATCGCATCGCTTCCGAGGAGGATCCGTTTGGGCACATGCTATCGCCGGGACCGCTGCTCGATTTGTAGTGTCTCGTCGGCGCAGTTACCCATACTAAACGTTTGAGCCGAATCTGTTCGCTCTCGTTGCTCGTTTCGCGATATTTTTTCACCGTTTCCACGAACGTTTTCATCTTTTCTCTAAACTTTTCAATCGAGTACCTCGCCGCGTCGTTCGCGCCTTGCAGAATCACAACGTTTTCGAATTTCATATTTGCCGTGCGTCTGTGGCTGTGAATTTCGTTGAATAAGTTTTTGTTCACCATGTCGATGCCATGGAAATCGCTGTGATCGCCTTGTGCGCGAATGAGATCTAATCTTCCGTAAACTTTCCTGGCGTCTAAATCGTGTCGTGTCGGCCAAAAATATTCCGTCTTGTTCAAATGTTGCAGAAACGCCTCGTACACGTGTCCTAAAGTACTCTCGCCGGCAAATTTAACCGGTCCGATACGTTCTAAGCATCCCTTTAATTTTAAACCCGGGACGTGTTTGATTTTACACCCGTAATAACGCCACTCTAACGCGTCCTCTTCGCTTTGTGTTCGGTACATTTTTTTGGAAAACACCCACCTTCCGGCGCCGTCCCCGTTTTTACAAAAAGGGATCTTTGCGCCTTCCCTCCGCCAGGCGATTTCCTCGGCTGGATTCTCGTGTAATTCTTTGTACGCTTCCATCTTGTACCATCCGTGCGTCGATTCATCTTTTTTGATATTCTTATAGGACTCGGTGAATCCCGCGGCGTCTTCTAACGCGAATTCGCCGACGCCTACGTCTTCCTCCATGTTTTCGCTCACGAAATAGTCCTTCTCTTCCACGTAAACCCTCCTCGGAAACGTCCTCCTGATGTTATAGACGATTGGACCATCGCACGGCGGACAGTTATTTGCCTTCGACATCAAATTCTCCGGAAACGGTTTCTCTATCTCCGGGTCTTTCAACCCTTCGCCGTCCACGTGCAACAGCCACACTTTCGCTCGGACGCCTCGATATCGATCGCCTTCCCTCGGTATAATCGCTTCCACGGGAAATTCTCCGCACACCTTCTCCCCGTCCTCCTCTCTCTCCTCAAAAATCGGCGCATTCATCGGCCCGAACAACGCCTCCGACGTCTCAAACATCACTCGCACCGAGTCTCCGCACGACCACTCGAAATTCTCCTCGTTCTCGTTCGAATTCGATGACAAAATCTTCTTCGATTTCTTACGCACGGTCAACCGCGCGGACATCTTCTTGTACCCTTTATACTCCTCGCTCTCGTCCAATCTCACGTCTAACATGCACATCTCCCTCACGAAACGCTCGCTTTCGATGTGTACGCACCCAAACCCTATTCCGGACGAAAACTCCGGCATTTTCTCGTCTTCGGGTGGTCGTTGTTGTTCTTGTTCGCGTCGTCTTCGTTTCCGTCTCGTTAGGGGTGGTCGTTGACCTTTCGTTGATGTACCAAATTCCCCGTCGTCGTCTTCGTCGATGTTATCGTCCGGCGCATCTGCTCTCTTCTCCTCGAGAGAAAACTCCAACGACGACGACGCGATCTTCTCCTCTTTCCTCGAACCGCGCCGCCGAGAGACAACAGAACCACCACCACCACTCTCCTTCAAAGGAGGAACAAAGTTGTTAACTCTGAACGCGACGAATCCAATTTCCAATCGATACACCACCGCCGCGAGCGCCGCGACGACCATCGTCCAGAGAAGCGCCATCGCCGTTCCTCTCTTCGTCGTCAAAGCCACCATCCTTCTTCCCGCAAAGCTGCTTTTCTCGTCGTTTCGAGAGCGATAGTAACATCAAAAGTGTGACTTGTGGCGTGTAAATTGGAAAAACGTTGAATAAAAGTACAAATACAAAAGATATATATATGATCAACGATGACGACGCGCCTAATAAATCTCTCTGAACTCTCTCTCTCTCTGAACTCTCTGCTACGTCTCTCTCTCTCTCTCTCCGCTCCCTTCTCTCTCCCCGCTCTCTATTTTCTTCGCGTTCTCGTCATTCTTTTTCTCCTCTTCGTTTTCCTTTTCCGTGGTTGTTCGCATTTTTTCTATCCGTGGGTCTCTCCCGGCTTCTTCCGCGGACATTCCAAACTGCTCCACGCCTAACGTCTCCTTCGCTCTGAACAGTTTGCTCTGCACGTAAAAACTCGCGCCTTCGTTTTTCTCGAACGTTTTCGCGAATCGTTCGAGCATCTCTTCTTTCGTCGCCGAAGAGGTCACGTTGAGTATTTTCCGAGCTTCTTCGAGCGACATGTGTTGTCGTCGCAATCCCGCCGAAGCGGAAGAAGCGGCGTCGGCGGCGACGCCAGATTTGCGCGCGTTTTCGAGGGCTTTTTGCCACGCCTGAGAGGCGGCTCGAAAAAGAGCGCCGGAACCCGCGACGAGGAGGTTGGCGAGTATTCGAGAGGCCATGTTGTGCGTCGTCGTCGTCGTCTGCGAGAGATAAAAGTGAAGTTTTTCCCGAGAAATTGAAATTGAAAACTCTTATTCTTCATAAAGAGAGCGCCCCGTGAGAGCGCGAACGGAAGAAGGAAAGCGCGAGAGACAGACAGACAGACAGACAGACAGACAGAGCTCGAACAGTGTGGCGGTTTTCTTCTTCCTTCGTCACGGTCGCGGTTGTTGTTGGCTCTTTTTATTATTGCGTGTCTTCCGAGCGGCGCAGAAAGAAATTTTCAATTCAATTCGAAGAAGAAGAAGAAGAAGAAGAAGAAGAAGAAGAAGAAGAAGAAGAAGAACAAGAACAAGAGAGAAAGGATGAAAAAGCCGCGACGACAGCTCGGCGAGCAACGGTGGCCGTGGCGTAACGGTGGCGGTGGCGCAAAGAACACCGACGCCGGGGCGCGCGGAGGAGGAGAAGAGCGAAAACTCGCCGCAGCAGCAGAGGCGAATAAAAATACCGATGAGAAGAAGGATGACGACGACGACGAGAAGCGAACGACGTTCCAAAAACCACCGCCTTTGGATATTCCGAGAGAAAGAGACGAGGAGTTTCAGAGAGAGCTGCAGGAGACGTCGAAGGTGTTGCGAGAGAAGTTTTTGACGACGACGACGACGTTACCGACGACGTTACCGACGAACGCGAAGAAGAACAACGAGAAGAAGAACAACGAAGAGCAAAGAAGCGAGAATATGACGACGACGACGACGACGACGGCAGACGCGACCACCCCGAGCGTTCATCTTCACCACCGTCTCCGAGGCCACGTGTACTCGGAAGTGCCGACGTTCGAAGCAGAACGAACAAACGCGGGAGGAAAAAGAAGAAGAGCGAGACGAAGAAGCGTCCTCGTCAAGTTGGAAGCGCTCGACGAGAAGACGAAGGAGTGGCGTAAACTCGAAGCGTACGTGTCCGTCGACGACGACGACGAAGAAGACGAAGACGACGACGAAGAGAGAGAGTAGAGACAGTCGCGTAGGAAATAGCAATTAGCCCACATTTGCTTTGTACATCAAAACGTGTATACGCGGCGGCGCGCGCGCGCTCGCGACATCTTAATTTTTCATTTTATCCAACATCTGGGGAATATTACAAAAGGGCGGCACATTCTTTACAAAAGAGACGCTCGCGCGCACGCGACACTTCTTCCCCTCGGAGAGCGACGACGACGACGACGGCAAAAACATTTCAGAGGAGGAAAGTGTTGTCGTCGTCGTCATGTCCTCGTCTGGTGGTTTTAGTGGGACGAATCCGTTTGGATCGTTCGTAGAGAGAGAAGACCGTGAGGAGTTTAACGAAATCTCCCTAGGGAATGCCTCTTCCGTGCCGCTCACTTCTCTGCGCGACCGCATGACGACGACGACGACGAGGGGGGCGGCACATACCGACGACAACAACGACAACGACGACGGTTCGTTCGCGACGCCTTCGACCGCGAGGACTTTGACAGAAGCCGTAACGAGGACGAACGAAGAAGAATATTACACGGTGGAACAGGCGATCGATTACGTCGGTTTCGGCCTGTTTCAGATGTGTTTCTTAGCGGTCACCGGCCTGTCGTGGTTGTGCGACGCGATGGAGATGATGTTGCTCTCGTTTATAGGCCCCGCGGCGAGGTGCGAGTGGCAGTTAACGACGACGGAGGCGTCGAGTTTGACGAGTTTTGTGTTCCTCGGGATGGCTTTCGGCGCGCCCGGGTTTGGGATGCTCGCGGATAGGAAAGGACGATTGTTTTCTCTCAGGTGTTCGACGGGGTTGACGCTGTTGGCTGGAGTGGGGTCGGCGCTCGCGCCGACGTTTAGTGGGTTGTGTTTCGCGCGAATGGTCGTTGGATTTGGGCTAGGAGGCGTTCCGGTTGCGTATAACTTGTGCGCGGAGTTTTTACCGAGCAAGAATAGAGGCGTGTATTTGTCGTCGTTGGAGTTTTTTTGGTCGTTTGGGAGCATGGTTTCGGCGCTGTTGGCGTGGGCGATTTTGCCGAAGAGTTCGTGGAGGGCTCTGTTAGGAGCCACGGTATCGCCGTTGATCTTGTTGGGCGTCTTGTTGGTGTGGATGCCAGATTCACCGATGTATTTAGCGAGTAAAGGGAGGATGGAAGAGGCGGAGAGGACGTTGCGATTTATAGCCAAGTTGAATAAGAAACCTTTACCGGTTGGCGTGTTGAAGGTACAAGAGAGGGATAAAGCGAAAAGAGAAGAGTGGCTAGATAGACGGTTGTCTATGGATGAAGAGAGACCGAGTGTGGCGGGGGCGTCTTCTCCTCAGACGAATACTCCTCCTCCTCCTCCGAGGGAAATGACGAGTTTACAAGGTAACATGTACACGGACGACGAGTATTCTCTCTCGTTCTTTTCGTCTATGAAAGGATACGTGTGGAATCGGACGCCGGTAAAAATGCAACGCTTATTAGTTCCAAAATTTAGAAAGACGACCACGAGTTTGTGGTTCCTCTTCTTCTCCGTGGCCTTCCTGTATTACGGTCTGGTTTTGCTGACGACGACGTTGAAACTGATGGACGACGACAGCGAGGGATCGCGAAAAAACTTGGACCCGTCTACGGTCGTTTGTCTCGCGCACAACTCTCCCGATCTCACCAACGCGGATTACCGGGACATCACGTTATCCGCCTTCTCGGAACTCCCCGGTATGGTTTCGGCAATGGTGTGCATCGATACGCTCGGACGTAAAAAATCCATGATTTTAGGCTTTGTCGTCGCCGCCATCTGTTTCATACCGGTCATGCAATCCACAAAACGCGACGTCATCACCGCATTCTTAGCCATCGCGCGTTCTTCCTCCATGGCTGTCTTCACCGTCATTTTCGCCTACTGCTCCGAAGTGTACCCGACGCAAATCCGAGGCACCGGCGTCGGCATTTCCAACACCTTCAGCCGAATCGCGGGCATGATTGTCCCGCTCTTCGCCGTATCCGCCGTTCGTAACGGCGCCGAAGAATTTGTCCTGTTCCTGTTCGGCTTCATAGCCATAGTGTCCGCCTTCGTCGTCTCTCGATTAGAGCGAGAGACAAAAGGACAACATTTAGACGCGAGCACAGAAACCGAACGAGAAGCCGAGAGGAAAGAAAGGGAAGGAAGACCGGGGGAAAGAACGAGCCGCACCAGCGGGACAGCCGTAGAGTTGAGCGAGATCGCTGCCGTGTAATGCACCACAGGAACGCGAACTACTTTGCTTTAGAAGTCAATGCGACGCTTTCGCGCGCGTATTTTTTCTTCCAAGTCTTCCGTATTTTTCTCTCATTCGTGTCTTATTTCCCCATAACACTAACACAAACGGCCATCATAACAAGACATATAACATAAAAAAAACGCATCGTATCGTCGTCTCAATCGTGTCAAAAAACAATAATGGGCGAGCGTAAAGTCCTCAACAAGTACATCCCTCCCGACTTTGACCCGTCGAAAGTCCCGAGGGGCAAACGTCCCGCCGACGGGCAAATCAAAGTCAGAATGATGCTTCCGATGTCCATCTGCTGTCAAACCTGCGGCAACTTCATCAGCAAAGGGACAAAGTTCAACAGCAGGAAAGAGGACGCGAAAGGAGAGACGTATTTAGGTTTACGGATATTCAGGTTTTATTTTCGATGTCCGAGATGTTCCGGGGAGATTGCGATGAAAACAGATCCGGAGAATAGCGATTACGTAGGTAAGAGAGAGTGAGATTGAGTTTGTTGGCGAGAAAGGATTAGGCACTTCTTCGTCTTCTTCTTCGCATGGACATCGAGAGAGCACCCTCTCGTCTCTGTCGTCTCTTTTTCCTCTCGTTCGTTCTTTCTTTCTCTCTTCGTTTGCTGCTTCTACCATGCGCGCGCTTTTTTTCTATCTGCGATGTGTTATCGCGCGTTCCGTTATTATTCTCGTCAAAAACGCTAACCTTTTAATTTTACGCGCGCGCCTCTGTTTCAATAAAAACAAACAGTCGAATCCGGCGCGTCTCGAAACTACGAGCCGTGGAAAGGAGAAGAAACCGCGAACGAGTTGAAAGAGCGGGAGAGGAGAGAGGCTGAGGAAGGCGACGAGATGAAAAAGCTGGAAAACAAGACGAAAGCGTCGAAGAGGGAGATGGATTTGAACGCGGCTTTAGACGAGATGAAATCGTTGAGCGCGAGGCACGCGCGGATGGATTTTGAAGGCGTCGTCGCGAACGTGGCGAAGATGGGGGAGCGAGAGCGAGAGCAGAGAGCGCTGGAAGAGGAGATTCACGCGAAGAAAATGTACGAAATGGCGGTGCGAGAGAGTAAAATGAGAGAGGAAGAAAAAAAGCAACACCGCCGAGGAAGCGAGCGAGACGGAGAAAACGCGAGAGCTACTACTACGTCGACGACGAATAAAAGCGCCGCCGCCGAAGAAGAAGAAGAAGATAACAAAAAAGAACAAAAACTAGAAGACATTTACAGCGAAGACGAGGAAGAAAAAGAAGCCAGAGACGCGGAAGAAGCGCGACTTCGACGGCGTAAAATCATCGAAGACATCGGCGGCGGCGACGAGAGGAAGAAGAAACCGTCCGTGGCGTTGGTGAAGAAGAAAACGGTCGTCGCCGCCGCCGCGGCAAAAGCCAATCCTCCCAGCGCTTTGCTCGCGCAGTACTCCAGCTCGAGCGAATAACGAACAACGATTCGTGTACCAATATAGTATCGCATCTCTGCTTTGCGTTGAATATAAATAGTCACCACTACTGCTCTAGAAAGACGCGAGAACATCCGCGCTTTTCTTTTCTCTCTTTTTTCCAACACGTCACGGTACATTTTCGCGGCACAAAATTGGAAGAAACGCGCGCAAAACTCTTCTCAGTGAGAGGAGAAGCAAAAGATGCACTCTTCGTCGTCGTCGTCGTCGACGACGACACAGTCGTCTTCGGATCGTCAGCGAAACGCGCTCGAGTGGTGGGACTTGCGGGTTACGGTGACGACGAAAAGCCACAACGCGTCGTCGTCGTCGTCGTCTGCGTCGTCGTCGGTAACCGTCGAGGAGGAAAAACGAACCGACGCGTCGTCGTCGTCGTCGACGACGACGAAGAAGAATAAGAACGCTAAAAAGAAGAGCAAAAACGACTCTGAAACGACGACGACGAAAACAATTTTAGACCAAACGAGCGGTTCGGCGCGATGCGGACGCTTGCTGTGCGTGCTCGGCCCGAGCGGCTCGGGAAAAACGACGTTTTTGAACGCCCTGAGTGGTCGATTGTTGAGGAACGAATCGGAGAACCGCGGGGCGACGTACGCGGGGGACGTGCTCTTGAACGGCGCGCTCGTCTCAAAATCCAACAGCAAATACCACAACATTTCGTACGTGGAGCAAGATCCGAAGTTTTTTAGTAACTTGACGGTGAGAGAGACGCTGACGTTGGATTGTCGATTGCGGGACGCGAACGCGAGCGCGAAGGAGTGCGAGCGGATCGTGGAGAACGTGATGTCTCGGTACGGGTTGTTGAGTTGCGCGGATACGTTAGTCGGCGGGGATTCCGGAGGGAAGGAAGTGAGAGGGATATCGGGAGGCGAGAAGAGACGATTGAGCATCGCGTGCGAGACGGCGTTTAGTTTTGGTAGTCATAGTAGCGACGGAGAGAAGAGTTACGCGGACGGGAAGCGGCGCGGACAACACCACCTGGTCGTCTGCGACGAGCCGACGTCGGGTTTGGATGCGTTTTCTGCCGATCGCGTTGTATCTCAATTAGCCGGTCTCGCGGTTGAACAGCGCGCGGTTGTCGTCTGTTCCTTGCATCAACCACGATCGGCGAGTTGGTCGCGAGCGCACGACGTCATGTTGTTGGCGAATGGAGGAAGAGTCGCGTATCACGGGCCGGTGTCGAAATGCATACCGTATTTTACGAGCATCGGGTACGAGTGTCCCGCGAATTATAACCCGGCGGAGTTTTTAATCGATTTAGTGTCCATCGTGAACGATTGCGGGGTAGAAGCGAGAGAGAATTCCAAAGAAAGAGTGGACGATATATGCAGAACGTGGCGAAGACAGAAACCGTTTGTCGATAGGCAAGCGATACAGGTGGAGTACGAGGAATCGAAAGCGCTAGAGAGGAACATGTTTGACCCAAATCGAAATCAGAAACAAAGGACACTGATGACGTATCAAGATTTTCACAACATGATGCACGACCACACGTTGACGAGAGCTGAAACGACCATCACACAGGAGAACGGTGCGCCTTTATCGTTTCGTGATTTTGAAAAAACGTTTGCGAAACCGTTGGAGACGTACGGGAGTAAGCAACACGCCACGACAGGTAACGGCGTAGGAATGATGGAAGAAAAAAGTAGATTCAGCGAAGAAAAAGATGACGACGAACGCGAAGACGACGGATACAAAACAGCTTCGACGACACCAATTAAAAGAAATGAACAGAGCGACGACGACGACCATGAAAATTTGAGTGAATTTGAGAAAACCAGAAAGAAGATTCTTTCGCGATCCGGAAGCGTGGAAGATGTGCACCCGGAAAAGAGGAAGACGAACGACGACAATAATAGCAACAATCAGAACAAGAAGAAGAGCAATAACAATAGCGATCGTGATAGTAAGAATCAAAGCAGTACCGCCGGGCCGATGAAAGGTGCGGGCGGGCATTTGAAACAGTTCGTGAGACAGGTCTCGACGACCATACGTTCCAAAGTCACCAAAAGTGCCTCTGAGACGTCTGCGAATACGACGACGACTGAGTTTGAAATCTACGACGCGAACGGAGGTCGAAATTTGGCATCGTTCGGTTCGACGCCACCATCGCCATTCAAACAATTTCAACTGCTCGTCGGTCGAAGCTGGAAACAAACGCGCCGCGAGATGTGGGTAAACGGCGTGAGACTCGTGGCCTCGGTTGGATTAGCGACCGCGTTTGGGTCGTGCAACTTTCGCATTTCTAAGCACCCGTCGACTGTGAAACGCCGAGTGAGCGTTTTGATGCAAAGTTGCATAAACAACGGCATGTTGGCGTTGTGCCGAACATTGAACAATTTTCCTCGCGAACGGCTCGTCGTTCGACGGGAAATGCAAAGAAACGTTGGCGGATACCACCCGGGCGCGTATTTTTTTGCAAAATTATTTGTCGAAACGCCAATCGATATGCTCTTCCCAGTCGCGTTTGGTATGATTGTTTCGCCGATGGTCGGTTTGAATCCCGCCGGTAGACAAAAGTTCGTTTCTGCGTTAGCTCTACACGCGGCGAGTTCAGCGGCGTTGGGTTTGGCTGTTTCTGCAATCGCGCCAACCTCGGAAACCGCGTTAGCCATTGGGCCGTGTTGTATGGTTCTGTCAATAATGCTCGGAGACGCGACCGGCGCTTTCGGGGAAGTACCACAAGCATTGAAGCCGTTAAGCAATTTATCCGTCGTGAAGTGGTCCTTTGAAGGCGTCTTAGCGTCTGAATTCGAAAATTTGATCTTCGATAAGAACGACGTCGAAACGGATTCGTCCAAACAACTTCGTCTGCGGGCGGAAAAGAAGAAGCGCGAAAAATCGCATTCGATCGTATACGACGCCACAAAATGGGCGACGAACAAGTTAGAGTCCATCGGACCTGAGCGCGGGGAAGATGTTTTAGAGGAATTTGGATTGAAAACGAAAGGTCAAGCTATGGATGCCGCAAAGGGACAGTTTGCGGTGTTTTTATTCAACGTCGCGTTGGCCTTCACCGCTTTGACTTTGAAGGAGAAACAACGATAAAACATAAAAGAGGAAAGTTTTTCAAAAAAGCTACACTTTTGCATGATATACACTAAAATAATCAACCCGTTACACGCGCATTTTCGCAAGCGCCTCAATCGCTAGATCGTAGTTCTCACCAAGCATGCAAAATTGCTTGATTCCTTCGATCAGACTCTCGGGGACGTTGCTAATCATGGCGTGCGCACCTTTCTTCCGCAACGCCAAAGCCGTCTCTAAATCGTCCGCCACCCAACTTTCCACCCATGCGTTGCTCTCTTTCACTGCTTTCGAATACCACTTCTCGTCGAATTTCGCGCTCGGTAACAAACCGTGGATTTTCATCCTCTCCAGATTCTCTTTCGCTAACTTCTCCGTGTCCCAGTGAGAGCTGTCCACATCTCTCAAAGCCCATGTCGTTTTAATTCTATCTTCGCTCTTTGGAAACGAACTCTCCAGTGCTTTTTGTATGTTTTTACTCGCCTCGCTTTCCGGATCGGTGACGTAATAACTGACGGCGTCTACGACGTTTGCCTTCTTCGCGTATTCGTTCACCAACACCACATTCTCTACATTCAACGCTTCGCCTTTCAAATCCACGCCGAAGAACATCCCGTCGATGCCGATGAGTCGCTTACTACTGCTGCTACTCATACCACCTACATTTTTCCCGAACTCTTGCGACAACCACGTCGTCTTCCTGGACACGCCTTTCCATCCCACCGGCGATCCAGAGCTCTTCTTCTTACTTCTCACCGTCGATGTCGCGAAGTGTTCGATCAAATCTTCCAACAAAACAAACGACCGCTCGTCCGCCCCTAACGCTCTCGCCTCTTTCAAAGTCACCTCTTTCGCGTCTTTTTGAATCCTATCGTGCAGTCTCTGCGGATGCGCCGCTAACAGCGTGCCGTCTTTCAACTGAACCGCGTCTGTTGTTGTTGTTGTCGTTGTTGTTGTTACGCATCGAAACCGTCGCCCGCGATAGTTCGCGCGCGCAACAAAATGTAAAGAGAACAACACCGTCAGCCACGTCTCGTAAAACGCTCGTCTCAGAAAAGAAAAGAGGAAAACCCAAACCAAACGATATCTGAGAAGAAGAAGAACATAAAGATAAAGAAGACAAAAAACAAAACGACGAAACGCATGTACGCGTCCGCGCGCGGCGTACCGATGTCAAAGTTTGTCACCCCGAATCCATCTCTCAAATAATCCATCGCTTCCAACCCGCCGGATTTCACCATCGGGTCCCCGGTGAGCAACTGGTGACTCGCGACCGCCGGAAACGTCCTCGCGCACCGAACGGTCGATCGATCCGGTCGTTCGCTCGATTTCGTCAACGGAGTGATGATATTCAACACGTTCGGTCGGAACAAAAAGAAGAACACGAGAAGCGAAAACGCCGACGCGCCCGCGACGAGTTTCTTCATCGGCGGTGGGCGATTTATGTTCACGCCCATGGCGGCGAGCAAGAGGAGGACTCTGATCAGGAACGGCGGGTGCTGCGGCTTGAGGAGGGCCTTTTTTGATTTTGGCATTCTTTTCTTCTCGCGTCGCGTGTTCTCTCTCTCGCGCAAAGTGCGTTTTGGATTTGAAGGAAATTGGACGAACACTCTTTGGTGTGAGTTTGAAATGTGTTCGAGCGCGCGCGTCGCGACATGTTTCGATTTCACGTTACTATTACACATCTAAAACCTCTCGCTATGTAAACTCTAATCTCTCTACTAATCTAAATCTAAAACGGCTCGGGCATTTTCGGCGGCGTCTTCCCGTAGTACTGCCTTTTCATCAACCGATTGTGGTACGTCCACGCCTCCTCGTTCGAGAGCTTCCCGTCGTTCACGCGCGACCCTTTCGATTCCACGTCCACGCCTTCTTCGCTCGTGGGAACTAACTCCCCGCCTCGTAAAACGAACGTCGTCGACAGAACGGTCTCTTTTCTTCCCGATTTTCGTTCTTCTCTCGCGCGGAGTTCTCTGGAGACGGAACCGCTCGCGTTCATCTTCAGGAAACCAACTTTCCCGAGGAGGAATTTCACGATCTCATCTTCCGCTCTTTCTGTGATTATGAACGCGTCGTCGTCGTCGTTCACCTTCTTCTTCTCGTTTTTTTCCGTCGCCGCTACTAACGACGTTCGAATCGTTCGTTTCACCTCTTCCGTCTTCGCTCTGTGTTCCGAAATCGACCGCGAACATCGCTTGGAGAGCCAGAGAAACTCGCGGAAAACTCTAATAAAAGTGTTTGTCGTGTGTTGGGGAAAATACAGTTGAGAGAGAAAAGGTCAGCGTAAACACGCGCGAGCGAGAAGAAGGAAAGAAACAAAAACCAACAACGCGAGAGAAAAGAGAGAGAGTAGACGCACCTGCGCGCCAGCGCGAGCTCTTTGTTGCTCATTTCGAGCAGCGTTCGCGCGTATCGTTGTTGCGCGTGTTTCTAGTAATTCGTATCTTATGAAGAGAAAAATTTAACACTTTTTCCCCAAATCTTGAAGCGCAAAAGATAGAAAACAATACAAAGAAGAAGAATGCCTCCTCTTCCTCCTTCTCGCACCTCCTCTTCCTCCTCCTATTCCTCTTCCTCGGAATCGCACAAACTCGTCGCGTTTCTCTTCACGTTATTCGCGATCGTCCTGTGTCTCTCGCTCGCGGCGAAAACGAATGCCGGCATCGACGAAGACGACTTCTCCTTCTCGGGAAACGAGGATGCGTTTCTCTCGACCGTCCTGGACGAAAACAACCCGGCGCACCCGGCGAATCTGTTAAAAAACGTCCCCACGGACGACCCGGAGAGGAAGAAAACGTACTGCGCGAAAGTCGCGAACGTTGGCGATTGGTATTTTGGCGAGAAGGCGTGCGAATACGCGGAGATGGAGATGGATTTTGCACACAGTTCGGTTTGTACGGAGAAGGAGAGAGCGAAGAAGAAGAATACGCGGCGGCGCGAGAAGGGATCGATGATGTTTCTTCCGTCGTTGTTTGGATGGAACCGAGGACGGTGAGTGGTGGTGGTAGCCTTTTTTGTCTCTGCTTTTCTCTCTCTCTCTCTTTGTCTCTCGCTTTCGTGTTTTGATTTTCCGCTTCTGTTCTCTCTCCGCGTTTCGTCCTTTGGCTCGGATGGCTCTGACGGATGTTCTCTTTCTCTCGCGCGCTTGCTTTATGACCGAAACAGAGAGTACGCGAAAGCGAAAGCGTGGGTCCCGGACGAAGGTCTGATGGACGCGTGTCAGTTTTTTAGGTTTGCCTCTGCGACGACGCCAGCGGCGGAAGCTTTAGAGAAGAGTGGCGGCGGCGGCGAAGCGAGCGGCGCTAATAGTTTGGTGATCGATACGGACGTGACGGCGACACCGGATGCGGAGACGGCGGTTGAAGCCGCCGCCGGTGAAGAAGGAGAAGAAATAGAGGATGAAAACGCGTTGAACGATTTCGCGATTCAGCGAATGATGCGAGGGAGAGACGCGCTTTTCGTTGGAGATAGTCAAGTTCGACACGTGTACGCGGCGTTTTTGCGGATCGCGGCTGTCGGCGACGCGCACGAGGCGCACTTGCATCCGCCAAAACGGCCGAAACTGAAAAGTTCAGCTTTCAATCGAAAGTATCGTTTGTACGCGAAAAGCGCTCGAAAGACGAACGGAAAGGCAGCGGTAGAGGAAGCGGAGGAGCAAAATATCGAAGCTGAGGTAGTAGGCGAAATTCCCGGCGATAAACACGCGAAAACGGATCCACTTAAACATCGCAACTGGACGTTTGCGATTCAAGGCGGCGGCGTCGCGCACTTCGTCTGGGCGCCCGAAGCCAAAGACGTCGTCGAAGTCGTCAAAGAGCGCTTACTCTTAGACTCGGACGGCGAATCTACCAAAGACTCGAAATTCGCCTCCCCGGATTTTCTCGTCGCCGGCGTTGGATTATGGCACATGCTCCACGAAGCCGATCCCAACGATTTTCAACGGCAAGTCGCCGAAGTCAAAGCGTTGTTAGACGACATAGATTTTAAAACCACGGTGCCTTTTTGGCTGACGGTGAGTAAACCAGGCCCGTCGCACTTGATGAACTCGGTTAAAAAACAAACGCACTTAACCAAGGACAGTTGGGCCTTGTACCGCGAAGCGACTGAAAAAGAATTCTCCGACGACGCGTCGCAAACTTTAGCCATCGACTTTGGCGCTTTAACCGAAAAGTGCGGCTCCAGATGTTCCGTGGACGGCGTCCACGTGGACGAAACCGCCTACGACGCCGCCGCGCAGATCCTCTTAAACGCCTTGGCGTCCTTATGGGACGTAAAAATCCCAAACTTTAGATTCAGTAGTAGCGGTAGTAAAAACGAAGCGACGGAGGACGATTCGGATTACGAGCCTCTCGATTTCAAAGAGCCGAGAGGAGGAGGAGGAGAAGAAGAAGCAGAAGAGAGCGGTAGCAGCGCAGAAAATGCGATTTAATAACGAATGGCGATTAATGCGCGCTTCTTTTAAACGCAAAGCAAAACGCAAAAAACTTCTTCGTCAGTACACCACAAGTCACATTTTCACCCAAAAATCTCAAAAATCAATCCATCGCGAGTGGAGGTTTTTTAGGGATAAAACGCCCCCAGAAAAAAAAAGAATCGCTCTCCTCTCTCGCCGTTGCAAGTCGCATCGAAGAAACTTCTCTCTCTCTCTCGTCGCGCGCAGTACAAACACGACGACGAGGGTTTTTAGTAGCAGTGGGTGTGTGTTCCGCGCGAGTTCAATCGAAAAGAGTTTTACGAAAGACTGCATTTTTAGGATCGAGAGTTGACACGCAAATTTAGACGGCGCTTTTACTACTTTTAGAGAAACATCATCAATCATGGGCCGCGAAGACTTACACAAAAACATGGAGGATACCTTCGACGATAAAGAGATCATTCAGACGAACGAGATGTTCGCGTACGACTGTGCGTTTTTATGTGCACACTCATGCGTATCTTTTTATCGTCTTCTTCGGTCGCGATTGGAAAATTGGATTCAAGACCTTTTCTCTCTCTCTTCTCTCTCTCTCTCTCTTTTGGCTCTTCTTTTCGCGCGAGACTGACATTTTTACTCTCTCTTTCTTTCACGAAAACGAAATTCTTTATGACACAGCTTTGGTCGATAACGTGTTCTTTTACCGAGACCGCACCGGGTGGGCGCGAGGTCCGTGTAACCTGGAGTGCATGCGCAAGTGCTGGGTGAACGACATCATCGACGAGCACACGTTGACGTGGTGCAACGGCTTGTCGGAGTTTTTACCGATTCGAAACGTCCGGGGTTTGCAGAGGCACATCGAGAATCCGGCGACGAAATTGCATAAGTTTTTTGTGAGGACGTTCGTGAGAACGGAGAAGATGTTGGACGAAGCGAGAGCGAAGCACGTGGAAGAAGGGAGGAGTCAAGGCGCGAGAGGATCGATGGATAAGGCGCAAGTCACGGCGGCGTGGGAGGAGAGAGTGGGTTTTGCCAAGAGACGCGCGTTGGAGAAAAGGCAAGAGATGTTGGCGCAGCACGGGAAGGAGAACTTGGACGAGGTAGTGGACATCAGAACGAAGAAGTTCATGGGTATTCCGTATAGTTGGTTGAAGAAGAAGGACGAGGAATCGTACGACGCGAGCGAGGACGATTTGATCGATAGAAAATAATATACTACGCTTATATAATATCATACAAAAAAGCTTTTTACTACAAAACGCATATAAACGTTGCCTTCTATTTCCTATCGCTATCACTAGTGCTAGTACTTTTCGCAAACCCAAACAAACCTACGAGCTTTTGAAACGTCGGAGAACTCACCGTCTGACTTCTCACTTCATCTCGTAACCACGCATTCTCCGGAGGGTGTAACACGCCGTTCGGTCGTCCAATCTCTTCCACGTACTTCGTTGAATTCCCCGCGCTTCTTCCGTCCGCGTCCGACGCGTTCATAACAGACCCTAAAAACGATAGCCCAAACACGAACGGAAACGCCAACACCAACCCGAACGAAGTGGCGCTCACGTGCGAAGGGGCTCTCGCGTACCGCAACGCAGCCGCGCCACCGCTTCGCGCCATCCTGTGATGATGATGATGATGATGATGACCAAACTCGCCGTTGCTGCTATAATTATTATACATGTTTCTATCTGCAATTATCGCTAAGCACTCGTCTCTGGCGTGCGAGATGGCTTGAAAGTTCCTCGTCGTCGATTTTTGCAAAGAGGAAGAAGAAGAAGCTTGCGACGATGACGAACATCTTTTCGATGTCATCACGTCCGGGTGTAAATCTTTCGCCAATCGCTTAAACGCCTCGTGCACTTCTCTCGCCTCGGACGATTCGCTCAGTCCGAGAATTTCAAACGGCGTTTTCCCCCGCTCGTGTTCTTCACGTTCCATCATGTTTTTGGAGAGAGAGGTGTGGAGAGAAGAACGCGCGAGCGCGGCGCGAAGGAAAAACGACGGGGAAACAAAATCAGTGCACCTCTTTTCCTTTTTCCTTCTTCTCTGCGCGACGCGAAGAAAGAGAGAGAGAGAGAGAGAGAGAGAGAGAGAGAGAGAGAGAGAGAGAGAGAGAGAAGAACAAACAAAAGCGCCGTTTCACTCTCTCTCTCTCTCTCTCTCTCTCCTCTCTGCGCGTGTCTTTGCGAGACTTCTCCTCCTTTTCTCTACAAAATGTCGAGCGCAACACTCTTCAAACCAAAACTTTTTGCATCTCAAAGGGATATTATTTAGGGTGTAAGTTCAAATTTCCTTACTCTCTTAAGTGCTTTTTTCAGGTCTTAGGAGGGTACCTTTTTACCACCTCAGTAAGTGCACAAGTGGTACTCTTTTTTCGAAGGCGTTTTTGGACCGCTAGAAACACCGAAATCCTTATCTCACTCTCGTGGTTTCCTGGGGAAAAAAAAAGGGGATAATCAATTCCGACGCTCACCCTTCATACTCAACCCGCACGCGCTTTGCAAACGCAAAGAACACACACACACGCACACGCTTTAACGCACCCGAGTTAACACACGCACAATCTCACGTAATAAAGATGTCTGCTTTTTCCGCTCTCGCGCAAAGAGCCGCGTTCGCGCAAACGAAAGTTTCCTCCTCGATCTCCAAGAAGTCCACGACGACGAAGAGATCGGTCGTCACCAAAGCTGCGGTGTCGGTCCCGACGACGCTTAAAACTGGCGTCGTTACCGGCCAAGACTTCATCGACGTGATGAACCACGCGAGACACCACGGGTACGCCATTCCGGCGGTGAACTGCACCATGTCTTCGGTGACGAACGCGTGCTTGGAAGCGGCGAAGGTTGCCAACGCGCCGATGATTATCCAATTCAGTCACGGCGGTGGCTTGAACTTTGCCGGTAAAGGTTTGTCCAACGAAGACCAAAAGGCGGCCGTGACTGGTTGCGTTTCGGAAGCGTTGAGAGTTCGCGAGTTGGCGAAGCTCTACGGCGTTCCGGTGATTTTGCACACCGATCACTGCGCGAAGAACTTGTTGGGGTGGTTCGATGGCTTGTTGGAAGCGAACGAAAAGTATTTCAAAGAACACGGCGAACCGTTGTTTACCAGTCACATGTTGGACTTGTCCGAGGAACCGATCGAGGAGAACTTGGAAATTTGCCAAAAGTACTTGAAGAGAATGAAAGCGATCAACTGCTTTTTGGAGATGGAGATTGGTATCACCGGCGGCGAGGAAGACGGCGTCGACAACAGCGACGTCGCGCCGGAGGATTTGTACTCCAAGCCGGAAGAGATTCACGACGTGTACAAGGCTTTGCAACCGATTGCGCCGGACTTTTACTCGATTGCCGCTGCGTTCGGTAACGTCCACGGTGTTTACGCGCCGGGTAACGTCAAGTTGACGCCGCAAATTTTGGGCAACGCGCAAAAGTACATCATCGAAAAGGAAGGCATCACCGGCCAAGAAAAGCCGGTCTACTTTGTCTTCCACGGCGGGTCTGGCTCGTCTAGAGCTGAAATCCGTGAGGCTATTTCCTACGGTGTCATCAAGATGAACATCGACACGGACACCCAATGGTCCATGTGGGAAGGCGTTCGCGATTACGAGGCGAAGAACAACGGGTACTTGCAAACGCAAATCGGTAACCCGGAAGGCGCGGACAAGCCGAACAAGAAGTTTTACGATCCGAGAGCATGGATGCGCGCCGCGGAAACGTCCACGGTGAAGAGATTGCAAGGCGCTTACGAGGATTTGAACGCGATTAACGCGTTGGCCAAATAAATTTGACATCTTTTTGTGAGTGCTGCTACTAAAAAAAAAAGGAGGGATTTTCCTTTTCTTTTTCGCGAGCGCGCGGACAAAGTCTCTCTGAGAGAGAGAGAGAGAGAAAAGAGCGCGTAAAAGTCGGGCGAGAACTTCTTTTATACATCACATAAGAAAGTTTCAATACAAAATATAACTTACTACACGCATTATTATCATTATTTCTTGATCGTATAACTTTACAGCTTTATTAATATAACAAAAGTACAAATGATGATGGGAAGTCCTACGTACGTGCCTATTGCCTCAGCGATGATGACTTCGCGTCGCGCGATTCTCTCATCGAACTCAGTTTCTTTTCCCTTTTTTGTTGTGCGCACTTATCAAAACTAATAGTTTCGCTCCTATCTTCCTTCTTTTCCTTCTTCTCTTTCAGTCGTTCAATAACAATTGGATCGAGAATCCACCCGGCGAAGGCATCGTAAGGTTACATGCAGGGCACGGGTACGTGTAAAACTTCGTCCCGTTGGCTCGAGTGTGCGTCACCATGTGTCGTCTGGATTCGAGCTCGCACCGGTCACACAAGACGTGACCACATCTTGGCATCAACGTGAGCACGTTTGCCGCCAGAGTATTGCCATGCTGCACGGCAGCCGCGTGTTCGCACGCCGCGACGCCTCCAACATCGTTGCTTCGCCACTTTTTAATCTTATCTCGCGTGCTTAAAATGAGTCTCTCGACGTCAATCGACAACGTGTGTTCGGCTTCTACATCTCTCGCGATCTTTCGTTGTTCTTCAGTCACAGTTTCGTCGTCTTGTCGATACACCACGCCGTTGTTTTCTTCTTTCTTTTCGTGTAATCGAAATCCAGCAATCTTTTCGATTTTGTTATCCTCGCTTTCGTGTAATCCTTCCAAATTCATGACGAGCAAGTAAAAGTCAGTCCACGGCACGCGACCTCGAAAGAGGCGGCTTCCTTTCAACTGCAACTTTCTGAGTTTAGGCCAGGCAAGCTGCAACGCGGCGCTAGCGTCTACATTTTTGCAACCGCGCACGTCTAACGTGTGGATGTTCGTACACTTATCCGCAAGGTATGCCAGGAGTTCATCTGTTACCCCTGCTACGTTCACCATCGATAACGTCTCGATAGAGTTTCCGGCGCGCCTAAACAACTTCATAAGGCTTCGTTCGGTCAAGAATCTACACCCGTCTAATCGAATATTCTTGCACAAACTCAGCGCGTCGTCCTCTTTCAAAATCTCCAACAAGTTCCGATCGGAAATTCCAGTCTCCGTGGAAAGATCAAAACTCGACTCCCACACCAGTGGCGACCGAACGCACCTTTGGAACTGCTTTGATACCGCCGATAAGGAAAGCACGAAACGTACGCCGTGCGTTTTCACCACCTTCTCCAACACTTTGCACACTTCGCTATCTCTCAACTCCCCAATGCTCGACATAGGTTTCGCCCTGCAAAGTGCAAATTGCACGTACCTCAACAATGCCGCCTCTTCGGCTTTCAACACTTGCATGTTGCCACTATTGTACAGGTCGACCTCGTTCGCTCTTTTCTTCAATTCTGACTCCACGTCCACCAGCTCTTTCGTCAACTTTTTCCATTTCGTTTGCGCTTCCTTGTGTTTCTCGAACCATCGCGCGATGACTTCGTTACCACCAGCACCACCACCACCTTCGTCGTCGTTTTTGTCGTTATTATTATCATTAGTATTCAAAGAAGAAGAAGAAGACGAACTGGGACCACTACCATTGACGATATCTTTACTCTTCGTCGCATACTTCGCGTCCAATTCTTTCAAAGTCGCGCTCGCGGCGGCCCACTCGAAGCACAATCTCTTCGCCCGTCGGACGCGCTTCGCGTGCGCAGCGTGCGGAGTATCATCGTTCGCTTCGTCCTCGTTTTGTTTCGTTTTCTCGTCGTTACTTTTCTTCGTTTTCTTCTTCTTCGAATTAATCGTCGGCACGCCGGACAGTTCGTTCGTTTCCATCGACGCTCTTCGCTTTCGTCCTCCTCTTTCTCCTCCTCCTCCGGAAACGCGTCTCTGCTGCAGTCTCGTTGGCGTCGAAATCGATTGCGTTTCTCCTTCATCGTCCTCATCGCTCGACGACGACGACGACGACGACGACGACGACGACGCGCGCATCATCGCCTCGTCGTTATCCATCTCGTTGTTCTTCACCTTCGCGAACTTCTCCTCCTCGTCGTCCTCCGTTCCGGACGTGGACGGCGTTTTATTCGTCATCAAACGACGCCCTTGGACTTTTAAAAAGTTGTGCCTTTTTCTCTCTCACACTCTCCCCGGGGAAGTGCGGAAAAAAAAAGAGGATCTCCCGGGGGAAGAGAGGAAGATCGCGCAAAGGCGCTCGAACGCAGAGAGGGAAACGAGAGAGAGAGAGAGAGAAAGAGCCCGCTGGTGTTCTTTCCTTCTTTCTCACCAGAGAGAGAGAGAGAGAGAAATAAAGCGTTTCGCTCGTGCCGTGTCGCAAGCGCGAGCGTCTTTGTCTGTTTTTGAAGAGTGCTTGCTGGTTAAGAAAATTTTTGAAGAAAAGTTCACGAGTCACATTCAAAAAAATATTCAAGGGAGAAAATTTTCTACTCCTTCACGCCGGCGGCGAATGCGCGGCTGCTTTCTCACCGACGTCCTCTTTTTCTTCTTCTTGGTGTTGTTCTTGCTCTCGTTCTTCTGTCTTTTCGACGACGACGACGACTGCTGGTGGTGGTGGTGGTAAAGAAAATACGCTCTCTCTGTCTTTCTTCGAGTACGCGAACACGACTCTTCGACAGGTTGGACAGCTCGCGCGCAATCGAAACCATTGGACGACGCAGGATTCGCAAAAGACGTGTTCGCACTCTAGGACGATCACCGCGTGGTTTTGTTGTGGGAAGTCTTCCAAACACAAAGCGCAGGTTTGTAAGTTTTCAATCGCGTCGCGCGCGCGTCCGGCGAGGAAACGCTGCCATTTTCTGTCGTTGATTTTACACCTGGGGAGGCTTTGGAGCGTTTTCAAAGAAGCCGGGCCGGGTTCCTCGGCGACGAAGAAAGCGTCGTTCTCCGCAGCGATTCGAAAATTGGTCGTTTCCTCGTCGTACTCGCTCTCGATGTCGCCGTTTTCTTGGAGTTGATCTTGCATCAAAACGCGGCGCAACAAAGAAACATCGTACCCGGAAAAATCACCCGTTCGAAAAGCGCGACGGAGATCTCGTCGAACCGCCTCGGCTCGATACGAAGCGATCGATCTCTCTTCCGCCCGTCGACGCCGGCTCGAATACAATCGCCTGGTGTACCCCGAGTGATGATTGGCGCCAGCTATGACCGCATCCGCTAATCGATCTATAGTCGACGCTCGCACGACGACGCCGGCGTTCGCGCTCGCCGGCAAACCGTTACTACCACCACCAACACTAGTATTATTATTATTATTTCCATCGGAGGACGATGCCACGCCAAAACGCGCGCGCAGTGCCGCGCGCGCCCTCTCTCTTCTCTCTCTCCGTTCTCGTCTCGCGTGCGCGCGTTCGCACGCGTATCGAGCGCACAAAAAGAGCACGAAACTCGCCGGAAGCGCCATCAAGACGAAGAAAAACATGATCGAAACGCTTCCTCCTCCTCCTCCTCCGGCGTCGCCGCCGCCGACGGCGTCCGTTTTACCTCCGTTCGTTGTCGTCGGAGAAGCGGTTGTTCTTTTCTTCGTCGACGAGGACGACGAGAAAAACGGAGACGTGCCGGGAGGATGACGATACTGGCGAGAAGAGGTGAACGAAGACATGCGCGCGATCGAACGATTTTGAGAGTGACGCGTATTTTTTTTTGTGATTTCGAGGTTGTTTTTAATATGAAGAGAAAAAATTACAAAAGAAGAGAGAGAAAGTCCGAGGAGTTGTCGTCGATTTTCGACGACATCATAATCGTCGTCTTCGTCCTCCGAGTCGCGATCGTTTCAGCGACAGACTTTCTTCCCTCTCTCCCCGCGCGTCTCCTATTTTTACTGTTACAAAAATTTTAAAAACTACTACGCGTAGACGTCGAATAAATATAACGAGAGAGAGAGAAAGAGCGGCGTTAAGGATTTTCGGCGTCGACGGCGTCGTCGTCGATGACGTCGTCATCGTCGTTGTCGTAATCCTCGTCGTCGTCCGAGTTGATCTCTTCGTTCGCGCTCCGTCTTCGAACCATGAGTTCGTCCTCTAGAGAAGGCGTTGATCTTGGGCTGTTTGGTCGTCCGTTTCGGTTCTTGTTCTTCCGATGGCGCTTGTCGCGACCGCCTTCGAAACGTAAGAGACGCAAACGACCTTCTTTCGTGCCATAAACTAAACCGCCACCCGGGTGCGGATGGAAAGTGGCGGCGTTAACTTCGTCTTCAGCAGAAGGGATAACTCGAACGAGGCCCATATCAGCAACGCGATAGACCTCGAGGATGGTGTGAACCGGTTGGTAATTGCCGCCATCGGCGACGAGGAGTATCAACGAGGAGTGCTTGCGGCCGTACGCCACGAGGACGTGTTCGGAGGTTGGCGAGAACTGCACTGAGGTGAGACAATGTGCCGCACGAATGCGGCGCGCGGAAAGAACTTCGCCAAAGTTACGTTTTTGTAACGAATAGACGCGAAGCTCGTAGAGATATTCTCCAACCGCGTGGTGTTGACATATAACGCACGCGGCGAGAAAGTTCCCACACGGAGAGAAGTGCGCCCCCATTTCGGAGCAGAGAACGGCCTGTCTTAAGGTTAAGCACGCGTTTTCCAAGGCGACGTTCACGTTAGCAGGGTTGTATCTCCACAGCTTGATTTGCACCGTACATGGTTGTTCTTGTCCAGGCCTGGAGCTGGTTTCTTCGGCAACTTGCAGGGCAAAGCGCGAAGCGCCGGCGTCGTAGGCGGCGTCTCGGCCGTGGATATCGACGACGCGAAGACCACCGATGGTGTTCCGAATCGCAGCGAGGCGTTGTTCAGCTGCGGTGGCGTCGTACCTATCGAGCGGGTCTTCAACGATTCCTATGTCTCCGTCGTTAATATCAACATCAGCCGGTGATGGTGCCAGTCCTTCTCTCCCATCCATGTTACCAACATTCTGTCTTTGGTTATTCCTTTGCGTTCTTCTGATGTACCCGCCCACTGCTGCGGCAACTTCTGCAGTCGTATCTACGTCCATAGGGGCAACCAAACGACCTCTCGGTGCGATACCGGTCGTGCGTTCGAGATCTATGGATGCGCGTCTTCGCGAAGCCGCGCGATCGAAATCGGTCATCGTTCTACTCGTCCGCGTCGTGGGCGCCGACGATACCACATTTTGCGTCCCATCCTCGTTATTGATGTTATCTAGAAGTTGGTTCTCGCTGTTGTTCTCCTCGCTTTTGTTTCTGTTATTCGCTTCTTCTTGCTGTTTTTTCTTCTTTGTCGCTGCTTGCTCCGCTGCGTTTCTTTGTCGCTGTTGATTATGGACGCTATTGAAGTTCCCTCGAAAACCTCTCGCTACATACACTCCACTCTGTAAATCTCTCGGCATTTGCACCGCCACGAACGGACTCGGGCCGGTATAACTCAAACCAGTAACCGCGAGGTTTGCTGCTCCCATGCTACTACCCGGGGTGTGCTCCAAGCCTATGTCGTTCACCTCCGCGGTCAAAATCAAAGGCAACCCTCTCGGGCGAAACAAGGCGCATCGCAAACTCCGTTTGGTTTTTAACAATATATTCACCGTCTCTTTGCTCTCTTCCATTGGTTGTTGTTGCGTGCTTTCGTTTGTCGTTCCACTTTGGTTATTAACTTCATCAACCATCATCTGTTGTTGTTGTTGTTGTTGTTGTTGTTGTTGTTGCAGTTGCGACTGATAATCCGGATACCTCCAATACGTCAACCGATGCCCGCTGGCGACTAATACGCAGCCACCGTCCAACGAGAACGCAATCGATGCGATCGGTTTGTTGAAATCTCTCACCGCGATGCACTTCCCACCCTCACTCTGAACCCCGTCCTTATCTTCGCTAATATCCCACACCCGCACGGTGTTATCTAACGACCCGCTCGCTAAAATATTCGGGTCCGACGGATGAAACCTCACGACCCACGGCGTCCGTCTGTGTCCGGCTAACACTTTCACGCACAGCCCAGTCGCAACGTCGATTATTTTCACCGTGTGATCCCCGTGCGTGGAGGCGACTCTTTTCCCGTCGCTGCTGTACGCGTTCGCGATCGTGCTCCGCGGGTTCGGCACCAAAGGGCAATACGACGCCGTGAATCGTTTCAGAGAGTCTTGCTCGACGTAATTGTGCAGCGTCGTCGTCGGCGACAGAGGCGGCGCGCAGCAGCACTTCGCGTCTTCTCTTTCGCGATGATCATTTTCTTCGTCGTTTTCTCCCTCCGTTTCTTCCGTTTTGTCTCGTCGCGGTAACTCGTCGTCGTTATCATCGTCGTCGTCGACGCGCGTTTCATTTTCCAAATTCTTCTTCTTTTTCCCTGCGCTTCGTCGTCGTCTCCCTCTTCGGTTCTTCTCGTCGTCGTCGTCGCAATGATGATGAGAAGAAGAAACAAAGCAGAACGCGGAAATGTCGCCACCGGTTTCTCGCGCGCGCAGAGCGGCGAGGAGCAGACTCGCGCTCGTCGAAGAGGAGGAAGTTGGGGTCCCGCCGCACCAACGCGAGCGGTGGTGGTGGTTGGGCATCTCTTTTGTGTTTTGTTTTTGCAATTTCGACGAAACGTGTTCGTTTTTTGACTCGAATTTTTTTTTGTGTAGGGTTTAGGGTTTAGGGTTTAGTTAGTTCTCTCAAATCACAACACCTCTCTCTCTCTCTCTGAGTCTCCAATTCTGAAAGCAAGTGGCTTCGGCGAAAAAGAGAGAAGAAGAAGAAGAAGACGAGGGAAGAGGAAAAGGAGAGAGAGAGAGAAAGGTTTTGGCGTAACGACGACAGAGCGTTTTATCTTTATCGCCCGCGCCTTGTTTCTTTCTCTCTTTCTTTCTTTCTCTCTCTCTTTTGTTTCGTGTGTATCTGTCCCCCCCTACATTTTTCGGGAGAATTTTGAAAGGAAAAGAAAGAAACATGTCGACGCCTCCGCCTCCGAAACCGTGGGAAACGACGACGACGGCGGCGGCGACGGCGAGAGGAGTGGCACCGGCGACGAGTAAAGACACGCCGTTAGCTCCCGGGGACGCGATAAAACCGTGGGACGTGCCCGGGGCAGGCGAGATGCCTTCAGGTGAGAAAAATCGAGAGTTGTCGTGTTTTGACTTTCTCGAGAGAAAGAAATCAAATCGCCCTTTTTCTCTCTCTCTCTCTCTCTGCGTTTTTCTTCCGTTTTCTCTCTTCTTTGCGACGACGATGAGTGATGATGAAATTCACATCGTTGGTCGACATGTTTTTGTCGTTTTCGCACTTACACGTTTCATCTCTTATTATTATTTATATTATATTAAAACAGCGAACGTGGCGACGGAATCGAACCCGACTGGCGAGACGAGACCGCCTCGCGGTCGACCGATGACGGGGGAAAATCCAGGTTTCGGCGCCGGAACGACGGTGGATGCGGTCGGGATGGAGCCGTCTACCTCGTACGGAAGCGGTGGGATGTCGTATGGAGGATATGGGGATGGGTATGGAAGTGGATACGGAGGTGGATACGGAGGCGGGTACGGCGGATACGGGTCCGGGTACGGAGGCATGTCTTCCTACGGAGGCGGGTACGGTTCTTCTTTGTATGGAAGCGGCATGTACGGTAGTCGCTACGGATCTGGTTACGGTGGATACGGCGGTGGATACGGCGGGTATGGTGGGTACGGCGGGTACGGTGGTGGAATGTACGGTGGTGGGTACGGCGGCGGAATGTACGGTGGTGGGTACGGCGGCGGCATGTACGGCGGGGGCATGTATGGTCCGACCGGCCCGATGTCCTTCGATCCGAACGAACCGGTGAATCCAGCCATGTCCGCGTGGACAAAAATAATGCGGACGTTATCCGATGTCGTCCATTTCTTCGGTAAAATTAGCTTTTTAGTGGATGAAAACACGCAAGCGTTGCATTTTTTCGTCGGGAGTTTGCTAGGAATGTTAGACCGCGGCCACGTTTTGTACAAGGAAATGTCGAGGATCGTTTTGAAAACGTTGGGATATCCGGTGCCGGAGCGGCCGCCACCGTTCGATCCTTTGCGACGAGGAGGACAAGGAGGACAATACAATAACGGTTACAATCAAAATCAAAGTCAACCGCAATATCAGCAGCGAAATAATAATAGCGGCGCTAATTTTGACGAGGCGTACATGGACGGCGCGTGGAACAACAGTGCAACAACGTAGCGACGACGCTTTTCAATAAATAGGGATGGATTTTGTGTAGAAATTTTTTAATTGAACATAAACATAGAAATAGGGAGAAAACACAGTTATTAATTAAAGCTCATCTCGTCTCGCACCTCCCGACGCTGCAAATTCCTTCAGCGCCTTCACGAAATCTCCTTTCTCTACGCACAATTGGCACGACACGTTGTTCGCGGCTAACATCGCTTTCAACTTTGCCACGCGCATCTTGGAAAAGTCCATGCTTGGATCAATCGTCGCGCCGACGATGTCTCTCGCTCGCATCCTTCTATCACAATACTCTCTACTCGCGTGCTCCATTAACCACGGTTCGCTCCAATCCGAGGGCTTCGCCCCGTCGTCCATCGATTCTTTCTTCTCGCCGACGACTGATCGCTTAAAGTCGCCATCGCAAAATACCACCAGTGACGGGATTTTGTCCACGTCAAACATCAACGCTATTTGATTGTTCGGCGCTCGAACGTCCGCGAATTTCACCTCCTTATGCGCTCTACCAACGTTATACGAGGCAATCTTCAACCAATTCGGTGTGGTTTGTTTGTTGTTGAAATATAAAACGCACACCGACTTCGCTCCCTCCGGACAGTGTTTCTCTCTGAACTTCGTAAACATCTCCGGCTTACGAATCGACTCCGCTTTACTCGGCAAATTCTCAAACACCCACTCCTTCACTTTCGCGTAATTCACCGACTCTCCGTCGTAATTCTTGTTCACCCCAGCTACCCTCAACTTCACCTTGGGATATTCCGACACCCCTTCCTGCGCGCACAACGCCTTCTCCTTCTCGCAATTCACCGCCCCGACTCTGGCGAACCCGTCCAAATCTTCGTTGAGCTTTTCCATATCCTTCACAAACCGCTTACAGTGCTGGCACCACGGCGCGTAAAATTCAATCAACCACACGTTCTTCGCTTTACTATCGGGATACTTGGACTGCCTCAAACTTTTCGTCTTGTGCCCTTTCTTTGGATCGTACAAATCATCCTTCTCCCTCGGCGGTTGTTGTTGTCTTTGCCTCCTCCTACCGCCGCCGCCGCCGCCGCCGCCCATGCCGCCGCCGAACATGTCCCCGAACGGATCGAATCCACCTCCCATGCCGCCGCCACCAAACTCAAACGTGAACGTATTTCCTCCACCTCTTCCTCCGAAACCTCCGAACGGGTGCCCACCACCGAACGGGTTCCCGCCGCCGCCACCGCCGCCGCCACCGCCGTCCGTGTGTTGTTTCAATCCTTCCTCGCCGTACTGGTCGTAAATCTGCCTCTTCTCTTTATCGGTTAAAACTTCGTACGCGTGGCCAATCTCCGCGAACTTCTCCTCCGACCCGCCCTTATCCGGGTGATGCTTCATCGCCTCTCGCCTGTAAGCCTTCTTCAGCGTCCGTTCGTCCGCCTGTCGATCGACGCCGAGGAGTTTGTAGTAGTCTTTCCCGCAGAGGATTTCCCGGACGAGAGTGGTCGCAATCACGAGGAGGAAAAGGAAAACAACTCTCGATGGAGAAGATGACGACGAATACGAAGAGAGCATCGACGACATCATATCGCCTCTCAGCGCGTGCACGAACGCGCGTTGACTTTTCTTCGCGCGCGCGTCGCGTTTCGTTATCTCTGGTTTCAAGATTGGAAAAAAAAAGTGAAGCGATTGGAAACTTCTTTCATTACACAAAAAATTTTCTAAACATCACACGAATACGTCGCTTTCTCGCACGGAAAGAAAGCACGACGAGGATAACCACGCGCTCGCGTATATATATATATATACATACATGTGTGCATATCGCGAACAGCCTCATATTCCGTGAGCATTTGAAGGCTGCTCGTTCACTCGTTCACAGGTTTTAAATATTATGTATTATCTTAATATACGCGCGATGCGCCCGCGCTCGGGATGTCCCTCGTCTTCCTCTTTCTCTTTCTCTCTCTATGTAAGTGCACACGCATTTCTTTGTACAACTCGGTCTTCCTTTTTCGCACTCTTTCTTTCTCTCTTTCTCTCTACAAATGCACGCTGCTTCTTCTACAACTCCGTCTTCGTCGTCGACGCTTCGCCCGCGCCGCC
>Ga0181559_10000640_pt1 | contig 33128 bp, 32 predicted proteins | sample 011ome_21_FD_133752 | JGI IMG/M metagenome (GOLD analysis project Ga0181559, IMG submission 133752) | Coastal salt marsh microbial communities from the Groves Creek Marsh, Skidaway Island, Georgia - 011508AT metaG (megahit assembly) | ecosystem: Environmental > Aquatic > Marine > Intertidal... | reverse complement strand
CTTCCCGGGCGGTGTGGGGAAGACGGGCACGGCAGAGGAGTTCGCCACCCTGCTGGACGGTGTGTCGACCAAGCTGTTCGATCGACTCCCCGACGAGACCTGGGTCTACCCCGGACACGGGTATGACACGACGATCGGGGCCGAACGCCCCGCTCTCACGGAGTGGAGGTCTCGCGGATGGTGACCAGTGAGAAGCGCATCGATGCTCTTCTGCGGCAACGCACTGCAGCGCGGCGTTCACGTCAGCTCTGGTGGGCGCTGACAGCGGTCTGGGCCGTGCTCGTCGGCTGGATCGTCTGGGGCATCGTCGGTTCCATGACCGAGAACGATCTGGTCACGTGGCTCGCCTACGGCTTCCCGCTGGCGCTTCTCGCGACCGGCGCCCTCGTGGCCACCCTGCGGGTTCGCCGAGTGGACGACGCCATCACGCGCGCGTGAGCAACCTCAGTCTTCGCTCTCGGGATGCTCCCGCGGCTCCGTGACACGCCCTGCGTGGCCTACGGCCGATGGGTCCCGTCGAACCTTGATCCATGAAGCCACGGTCACCGTGACGAGCACGATGCCGATGAAGAGCAGGCTCGCATTCGTCGAGATCTTGGGGACACTCGCATACGTCTCGTGAGCCCACGTCAGCACGAGCTTGACGCCGATGAAGACGAGGATGACCGCCAGCCCGGTGGACAGGTAGATGATCTTGTCGAGCAGCCCTCGCAGGAGGAAGTACAGCGCACGAAGCCCCAGCAGAGCGAAGGCATTCGCCGTGAAGACCAGGTAGGGCTCCTGCGTGACGCCGAAGGTCGCCGGGATGGAGTCCAACGCGAAGAGGACGTCCGTCGTGCCGATCGCGATCATGACGAGCAGGAGCGGTGTGACCGCACGACGGCCGTCCATTCGCGTGAAGAGACGAGTGCCGTCGTAGTGGTCAGTCACGAGGAACCGGCGTCGGACAACTCGAACGACGATGTTGTCGGTCGGCTCCGGGTCCTCGTTTCGATGCCGCGCCAGCTGAACACCGGTCCAGATGAGGATTGCTCCGAAGATGACGAAGGTGAAGCTGAACGCCGCCAGCGCCGCCGCTCCCACGGCGATGAAGATGGCCCGAAGGATGAGGGCGAGCACGACGCCGACCAGCAGGACCCGCTGATGAAGAACCGACGGGACGGCGAATTGGGCGAGAATGATGATGAAGACGAACAGGTTGTCCACACTCAGGGACTTCTCCACCAGGTAGGCGGCGAAGAACTCCGTTCCCATCTGGCTGCCCTGCCAGATCCACATCGCGATGCCGAAAGCGATGGCCATTCCGATGTAGAAGATCGACCACAGCAGGGCTTCCCTGAAACTGACGTCATGTGGCTTGTGACTGACAGTGACGAAGTCCATCACGATGAGGCCGATAATCCCGGCGACGGTGACCAACCACAGGGTCAAGGTGACATCCACCGTCAGGTCTCTCCACTCATTCTTGTCGGCGGCGGCTCTTCGTCCGACCGCGTGGCATACAGGCTAGCCGCGGCAGTCACCGAGAGCACCCCGACGATGACCACGAGGGACGTCCAGACAGGGATCCGCGGAACTTCCCACGGCGTCGTGGCATGCAGGGCCTCAAGGATCAACTTCACCCCGATGAATGCGAGGATCACCGCCAAGCCGCGATTCAGGTACACCAAGCGGTCCAGCAGGTTTCCCAGGATGAAATACAGCTGGCGAAGACCCATCAGCGCGAAGGCATTGACCGTGAACACGAGATAGGCCTCACTCGTGATTCCGAATACTGCCGGGATGCTGTCGAGGGCGAAGAGCAGATCCGTCGTGCCGATCGCGAGCATCACCATGGCCATGGGGGTGAGGACGCGTCGACCTGTCATCACCGTGGTCAGCCTCGTCCCGTCGTAGTCCGGGGAGGTGGGCACCCGGGATCCCACCCACCTCATGAACCCGTTGCCCGAGGGATCCGGCTCGTCGTCGTTCGAGTGCCAGACCTGCCATGCGGTGAACAGGAGAAAACCCCCGAAGATGTAGAAGGTTCCGGTGAAGCGGTCGATGAGCTCAGCACCCACGATGATCAGAGTTCCGCGCAGAACGAGCGCGATGACGATGCCGACCAGCAGAACTCGGTGCTGAAGCTCACGAGGCACGGCGAAGGACGACATGATCACCATGAACACGAACAGGTTGTCGACGCTGAGGGAGTACTCCATCAGGTATCCCCCCACAAACTGACCCGCATACGAGACACCGAAGTACCAGCCGATGAAGACGGCGAAGGCGAGCGCAAGACCCACGTAGAAGAGCACCCATCTAGTCGCCTCCCGCGGGCCGAACGGATGTGGGCGCCGATCGACGATCACGAGGTCGGCCACGATGATCCCCACCAGGCCGACCAAGGTGACGATCCAGAGCCAGAGGGGCACATCGAGCGCGCCGCTCATGCGGTGCCGGCCTCCTGCATCCCCCGGAGCTCGCGCTTCAGGTCGGACACCTCATCCCGAAGCCGTGCGGCCAGTTCGAACTGCAGCTCCTTCGCTGCCTCGTGCATCTGCTGGGTCAGCTCCTCGATGAGGCGCACGAGCTCGTCACCTGCGAGTGAGCGCTTGCGCGAACCCTTGGTGCCTGCACCCGACAAGGGTGAGGCTTCTTCCAGAAGCTTCGCCGTGTCGGCGTCCTCGCGCGCCAGCAGGTCCGTGATGTCGGCGATCTTCTTGCGCAACGGCTGTGGGTCTATCCCTCGCTCCTCGTTGTAGGCCACCTGCTTCGCCCGACGTCGAGTGGTCTCGTCGATGGCCCGCTCCATCGACGGCGTGATCTTGTCGGCGTACATGTGCACCTGGCCGGACACGTTCCGTGCGGCACGGCCGATCGTCTGGATCAGGGACGTCTCCGACCTCAGGAAGCCCTCCTTGTCAGCGTCGAGAATTGCGACCAGCGACACTTCCGGGAGGTCGAGTCCCTCGCGAAGCAGGTTGATGCCGACCAGGACGTCGAACACCCCCATCCGAAGCTCACGAAGGAGCTCGACACGACGCAGGGTGTCGACTTCGGAATGCAGATACTGGACCCGGATCCCGTGCTCGAGCAGGTAGTCCGTGAGGTCCTCCGCCATACGCTTGGTAAGCGTGGTGACCAGGACACGCTCGCCGCGATCAGCTCGCTCCTGGCATTCGGCCATCAGGTCGTCGATCTGCCCCGTCGTGGGCTTGACGATGATCTCCGGATCGACAAGTCCGGTAGGACGAATGACCTGCTCGACGACGTCGCCTTCCACCTTCGTCAGTTCGTATGAGCCGGGGGTTGCCGACAGGTAGATCGTCTGACCGATCCGCTCGACGAACTCGGCCCACTTCAACGGCCGGTTGTCCATGGCGCTGGGAAGCCGGAATCCGTGATCGACCAGGGTGCGCTTGCGACTCATGTCGCCCTCGTACATGGCGCCGATCTGCGGAACCGTGACGTGCGACTCGTCAAGGACGATGAGGAAGTCCTCGGGGAAGTAGTCCAGCAGGCAGTTGGGCGCCGACCCCGGGGCACGGCCGTCGATGTGCCGGGAGTAGTTCTCGATCCCCGAGCACGCGCCCATCTGCCGCATCATCTCGATGTCATACGTGGTTCGCATGCGAAGGCGCTGCGCCTCCAGCAGTTTTCCCTGAGACTCGAACTCAGCGAGTCTCTGCTCCAGTTCCGACTCGATGTCGCCGATAGCGCGCTCCATGCGCTCGGGTCCGGCAACGTAATGCGTCGCCGGGAAGACGTAGATCTCCGTGTCCTCGGTCAGGATCTCTCCTGTGACCGGATGCAACGTCATCAGCCGTTCGATCTCGTCCCCGAACATCTCAATGCGGACGGGGTGCTCCTCGTACACGGGGAAGACCTCAACCGTGTCGCCCCGAACCCGGAAGGTTCCGCGCTGAAAGGCGATGTCATTGCGCGTGTACTGGATGTCGACGAAGGCCCGCAGGAGAGTGTCGCGGTCGATCTCGTCTCCCACCCGGAGGCGTACCATCCGGTCGACGTACTCCTGCGGAGTGCCCAGGCCGTATATCGCCGAGACTGTCGCGACGACGATGACATCGCGTCGAGTGAGCAGGCTGTTGGTGGCCGAGTGCCGCAGCCGCTCCACCTCCTCATTGATCGAGGAGTCCTTCTCGATGTACGTATCGCTCTGTGGGATGTACGCCTCGGGCTGGTAGTAGTCGTAGTACGAGACGAAGTACTCGACGGCATTGTCGGGCAGCAGTTCCTTGAACTCCGACGCCAGCTGAGCGGCGAGCGTCTTGTTGGGCGCCATGACCAGCGTGGGGCGCTGCAGCTCCTCCACCAGCCACGCAGTGGTCGCGCTCTTTCCCGTACCGGTCGCCCCGAGCAGGACGACATCCGACTCGCCGGCCCGGATTCGCTCAGCAATCTCGGCAATGGCCTGGGGCTGGTCACCTGCGGGCTCGTAGGGCGCTTTCACGGTGAAGGGCGCCACTCGGCGCTGGAGGTCCGTGACGGGTCTTGTCATGACGAGTCCTTCTCCCGCTGCAGCAGATCCGCCCAGAACTGGTCCACCTGCCGTGCCGTCTCTTCAGGAGATCCGTCATTGCTGATCGTCACGTCGGCGACAGCTGCACGCTCGGAGCGTGACGCCTGAACACCCATTCGCCTCTGGACATCGTCACGATCCAATCCTCGGAATTCGACGGCCCGCTCGACCTGAGTCTCCTCCGGGACATCCACCACAAGGACGATGTCGACGAGGTCCTGCTGACCCGTCTCCACGAGCAGGGGCATGTCGTAGACGACCACGGCGGCCTCCGGATGCTCGGCGATCCGCCGCTCAGCCTCGTCACGGATCCGTGGATGCATGATGGCGTTCAATCGCTGCGTGGCCCCACCATCACGGAAGGCGATCGCCGCGAGCTGCGCCCGGCTCAGCGTTCCGTCTGGTTGAAGGATCTCCTGACCGAACTCGGCAACGAGCGCCTCGAGTGCAGGTGCACCGGGTTCGACGAGTTCGCGGGAGATCTGATCGGCATCGATCACGACGGCTCCACGCTCGGCCAGCATGCGCGCAACGGATGACTTGCCTGCGCCGATCCCACCTGTCAGTCCGATGCGCAGCATGGGCTCAGCCTAGGACGAGTAACGGCGGGCCAACTCCCCGAGGGGAGCTGACCCGCCGTTCGCGGAACTATGTGCGAACTACTCGCCGGTGAGCTTGTCGCGGAGGGCCTGCAGCGCCTCGTCGGATGCGAGGGTGCCGCTGGTGTCCTCGGAGTCGGACGAGTACGCCGACGGCGCCTCGCCGGACTCGAGGGCTGCAGCCTGGTCCGCCGCACGGGCATCGTCGACCTGCTTGCGGTGCGCCTCCCAGCGAGCGTGGGCCTCGGAGTACTGACGCTCCCACTCCTCCCGCTGACCCTCGGAGCCCGCACGCCATTCGCCGGTCTCCGGGTCGAAGCCGTCGGGGCCGATGTACTCGCCAGCCTCGTTGAACGCCGGGGCCATGCCGTAGAGGTAGGGGTCGAACTCCTCGCCCGAGATTCCCTCAGCTGAGTCGTTCGCCTGCTTCAGCGAGAGCGAGATCCGACGACGCTCGAGGTCAATGTCGATGACGCGCACGAAGATGTCGTCGTTGACCTGCACGATCTGCTCAGGCAGCTCGATGTGACGCTCGGCCAGCTCCGAGATGTGCACCAGACCCTCGATGCCCTCCTCGACACGCACGAAAGCACCGAACGGCACCAGCTTGGTGACCTTGCCCGGCACGACCTGGCCGATCTGGTGGGTCCGCGCGAAGTGCTGCCACGGATCCTCCTGCGTCGCCTTCAGCGACAGCGAGACGCGCTCGCGGTCCATGTCCACGTCGAGGACCTCGACCGTGACCTCCTGGCCCACCTCGACGACCTCGGACGGGTGGTCGATGTGCTTCCAGGACAGCTCGGAGACGTGAACCAGGCCATCGACGCCACCGAGGTCGACGAAGGCACCGAAGTTGACGATGCTCGACACGACGCCGCTGCGGATCTGGCCCTTCTGCAGCTGGGTCAGGAATGTCTGGCGCACCTCGCTCTGCGTCTGCTCCAGCCACGCACGACGCGACAACACGACGTTGTTGCGGTTCTTGTCGAGCTCGATGATCTTGGCCTCGAGGGTCTTGCCCACGTACGGCAGCAGGTCGCGCACGCGGCGCATCTCGACGAGCGATGCCGGTAGGAATCCGCGGAGACCGATGTCCAGGATCAGGCCGCCCTTGACGACCTCGATGACCTGGCCCTCGACGACGCCGTCCTCTTCCTTGATCTTCTCGATCGTGCCCCACGCGCGCTCGTACTGCGCACGCTTCTTGGACAGGATGAGACGACCTTCCTTGTCCTCCTTGGTGAGGACGAGTGCCTCGACGTGGTCACCCACGGAGACGACCTCACCGGGGTCGACATCGTGCTTGATGCTGAGCTCGCGGGACGGGATGACGCCCTCGGTCTTGTAGCCGATGTCGAGGAGAACCTCGTCGCGGTCCACCTTGACGATGGTGCCTTCGACGATGTCGCCGTCATTGAAGTACTTGATCGTGGCGTCGATTGCCGCCAGGAAGTCCTCGGCCGAGCCGATGTCGTTGACCGCCACCTGGGCGGGTGCTGCTGCTGTCGTAGAGGTGGTCATGAAGGTAGGGGATCCTGTGGTTGACAATGCTGCCCATCGAGTCCCAGCACCGCTGCCTGAGCAGCGTGTGACGGGTGCCTCCATCGCTAGGTCTGAATGCAGGCCCTCCGGGCAACCGTCCAAGGCTACTCCCCCACGGCCAGCACCCCCACGGCGGCCGTGGCTAGTGGGCTGCTTCCTCCCACGAGCGCCCCACTCCCACGGAGACATCCAGAGGCACGGAGAGGTCGGCCGCACCGGCCATGGCAGTCCGAACCGCGTCTCGCACGGCCTCTACCTCACCCGGAGCCACCTCGAGCACGAGCTCGTCGTGCACCTGCAGGAGAAGTCGTGAGGCGAGGTTCTGCTCCTGAAGGGCTCCTTGGAGGTGAAGCATCGACACCTTGACGATGTCGGCCGCGGTCCCCTGGATCGGTGCGTTGAGGGCCATCCGCTCGGCCATCTCACGACGCTGCCGCTGGGAACTCGTCAGGTCGGGCAGGTACCTGCGCCGTCCGAGCATTGTCGAGGTGTAGCCCTCCATCCGGGCCCGCTCGACAACGTCAGCCAGATAGTCGCGCACTCCTCCGAAACGCTCGAAGTAGTCGTCCATGAGGCGCCGGGCCTCGTCCGGGCCGATGTCGAGCTGCTGGGCCAGCCCGTACGGGGACAGTCCGTAGGCCAGGCCGTAGGACATCGCCTTGATCCGGCGCCGCATCTCCGCATCAACCTCGCCGGCCGGCACACCGAAGACCTGGCTCGCCACGGTCGTGTGCAGATCCTCCCCCGACCGAAAGGCGTTGATGAGCCCGTCATCCTCGGACAGGTGGGCCATGATCCGCATCTCGATCTGGCTGTAGTCGGCGGTCAGGAGCGTCTCGTACCCGGCACCGACGATGAAGCATCCCCGGATACGGCGGCCGGCCTCGGTGCGGATCGGAATGTTCTGCAGGTTGGGGTCTGAACTCGACAGCCGGCCGGTGGCCGCCACCATCTGGTGGAAGGTCGTGTGGATCCGTCCCTCCGCGTCGACCAGAGGAAGAAGCCCCTCGACCGTCTGCCGCAGCTTCGAGCGATCGCGCCAGGCAAGGAGCTGCTCCAGGAGCGGATCCCCCGTCTGCACGTACAACTGCTGGAGGGCTTCGGCATCGGTCGTGTAGCCCGTCTTGATCTTCTTGGTCTTCGGGAGGTTGCGCTCGCCGAAGAGCACCTCCTGGAGCTGCTTGGGGCTTCCGAGGTTGAAGCCTCGACCCACGAGGCGGTGCGACTCCTCCTCGGCCCGGCGCATGTCGTCGCCGAACTCACGCGACAGAGCTGTGAGTCCGTCGACGTCCACCGCAATGCCTGCGTGCTCCATCCGGGCCAGCAATGTCACGAGGGGCACTTCCACGTCGTCGAGGAGATGCCGCTCGGACTGATCTGCGAGGCGCTCGTCGAGAACGATGACGAGCTGGCGGATGACGGATGCCTGGCGCACGAGTGAGTCCGCCTGCGTCTCGCTGGTCTCCAGAAGAAGCTGATCCCCCTGATCGTCCTCCCCGAGGGTCACACCGAGGACACGCTGCGCGACATCTGCCAGGCCGTATCCGCGGTGCCCGGGATTGTCGATGTAGGACGCGAGCGCCGTGTCCATGCGAACGCCGGCCAACGCGAGCCCCGATGCTGCCAGCGCGAGAGCCGGACCCTTGGCGTCATGCATGTCCTTGGCCGCTCTCGGGTCGGCCAGCCATTCGTGCACGACCGACTGCTCCTCCGGTCCCGAGCAGTCGATGAAAGCAGCCATGCCTCGGTCATCCACCACGGCAACGGCCTCGATGACCCCGATGCCTCGCCCCCAGCTGCCCGAGCAGGCGACAGCAGGCACTCCGGAGATATCCGAGAGCCACTGCCGGAATGCCGCTGAGTCGCATTGAAGCACCGAGACGTCGTGTGTCTCGTCCAGCTGGGCTTCGACGGGCTCATTCCCGGACGACGGACGGACCTTCTCCAGACGCTCCCGCAGCGCCCGGAACTGCAACGTGTCGAACAGTGCGTCGACAGCAGACCGGTCCCACGACTGCAATTCGGCACTGGCCATGTCGATGTCAAGGGGCACATCGTCGACAAGCGCGGTGAGGTCGCGATTCACCAGCACCTGGGGTACAGCCTCACGAAGCGCATCGCCCACCTTGCCACGAACGTCATCGACATGATCGATCAAGGAAGCCAGGCTGCCGAACTCCCGAATCCACTTGGCAGCCGTCTTCTCCCCCACGCCCGGGATGCCTGGAAGGTTGTCGCTGGGGTCGCCCCGCAGCGCTGCGTAGTCCGGATACTGCGCGGGGGTCAGTCCGTACTTCTCCACGATGGCGTCCGGGGTCATCCGGGCCAGGTCACTCATGCCCTTCTTCGGATAGAGGACGGTGACGCGCTCGTCGACCAACTGGAAGGAGTCGCGGTCGCCCGTGACGATCTCGACGTCCCAACCCAGGTTGCCGGAGATGCGCGTGAGCGTGGCGATGACGTCGTCGGCCTCAAAACCCTCAACAGCTACGACGGGGATGTCGAGAGCGGCCAGCACCTCCTTGACCAATTCGACCTGGCCCCGGAACTCCTCAGGGGACGAGGCCCGATTCGCCTTGTACTCGGGGAAGGCCTCGGTTCGGAAGGTACGTCGCGAGACATCGAATGCGACGATCACATGTGTGGGGCGCTCATCGCGCAGGACGTTGATCAGCATCGACGTGAATCCGAAGACCGCGTTCGTCGGCTGCCCGGATGTCGTGCTGAAGTTCTCGACCGGCAGGGCGTAGAAGGCGCGGTAGGCCAATGAATGGCCATCGACGAGGAGCAGGCGCTCAGTCGCGTCAGTAGGAGTACCGCCAGTCGTCTCAGCCACCTGTTGATCCTATTGTCGTCTCCATGAGCCAGCAGCCTCCAGCACCTGACGACCTCACCCTTGGCGCTCTCGGAAGCCGGATGGGCATGAGCCTCATCGAGGCCAGGCCCGAGCGTGTGGTCATCACCATGCCGGTCGAGGGGAACACCCAGCCGTTCGGTCTCCTCCACGGCGGCGCAAGTGCCGTCCTGATCGAGACCGCGGGATCCATCGGTGCCGCTCTCCATGCGGGCGAGGACCACCACGTCGTCGGCCTCGACATAAACGCCACCCATCACCGTGGCGCGACTCGGGGGATCGTCACCGCGACCGCAACGCCCCTGGCCCTGGGGCGCACACTCACCAGTTACCAGGTTCAGATCCACGATGAGGATGGACGGCTGGTCTGCACTGGTCGGCTGACATGCCTGATCCGGCCGGCTCACACCTGAGCGCACGTCTTGTGCAAGCTTCCTGCAACAGGTTTGAGATCTTCCGGTTACCTCGTTGTTCGCCCGTCGACACAGCAACGTGGCTATGCTTCCGCAGAACCTCCGCACTGAGATCACTCTTCGTGACTCGGCGGTCCGACTAGAGAAGGGGCTCGGTAGCGTGCAGCGACGCATCCTGGCCGCCGTAGGGGCAGTGCTCGCCGCCTTGGTCGCTCTTCTCGCCCTCTCAGGTCCTGCCTCCGCGGAGGGGCAGGCTCTTGGTGGCCGACTCGAGAACCGGGTGGAGGGTGTCAAGACACCTATCGCCGGGGTCGAGATCACGGTCACGGGCGAGGGCTTCGAGGAGACGGCCACCAGCGACGAGGACGGAGTCTGGCGAGTCGAGCTCCCGGCACTCGGTGCCTACGACGTCACACTCAACGTCGACACCCTTCCTGAGGGGGTGGGACTCACCGAGGCAGACAAAGTCACTCTCGAGCAGGTTGCGGTGGCTCCCCCGCTCTTCGGCGGACTGAAGACTGTCATCTTCCCCCTTGGGCAGAGCACCACGGTGCAGACATCACTGTGGGAGCAGACAGCACAGCTGACCGTTTCCGGCATCCAGTTCGGCCTACTGATCGCGCTGGGTGCTCTGGGCCTGTCCATCATCTACGGCACGACGGGGCTCGTGAACTTCGCCCACGGCGAGATCATCACGTTTGGCGCCTTGGCCACGTGGACCCTGAACGCAGGCCTCGGGCTGCCCTTCATCGTGGCGGCCATCGGCGGCCTGGCACTGTCGGCAGCCTTCGGCTGGCTCAACAACGCCGCTCTGTGGAGACCCCTGCGCAAGCGCGGCACCGGCCTGATCGCGATGATGATCGTGTCGATCGGCCTCGCCATCTTCCTGCGAAACCTCTACCAGTTCTTCGTGGGTGCCGACAAGAAGTCCTACACGGAGTTCGCAGGCCTCGCGGGAATTCAACTCGGCCCAGTCTCGATAACGCCGACGGATATCGGGATCATCGTCGTCGCGATCCTGGCATTGACTATTACGGTCCTCATTCTCAGCAAGTCGCGACTCGGCAAGGCCACACGCGCCGTGTCCGACAATCCGAGCCTCGCCGCAGGTGCTGGCATCAACGTCGAGCGGGTCATCACATTCGTCTGGGTCATCGGGGCCGCCCTCGCCGGCCTCGGCGGCATGATGCTGGGCTTCACCCAGCAGGTGTCCTTCCAGATGGGCTTCCAGATCCTGCTGCTGGTCTTCGCCGCGGTCACTCTGGGCGGCCTGGGGACAATCTCCGGCGCCATCTTCGGCTCCCTCGTGGTGGGACTGTTCATCCAGTTGACGACGCTGATCATTCCGACAGAGCTCAAGAACGTCGGAGCTCTGCTGGTGCTGATCGTCATTCTTCTTGTCCGTCCGTACGGCCTGCTCGGCCGCCGAGAGCGCGTGGGTTAGGAGGAACGCATCATGGATTGGTCATATATCTTCGCCGTGATGGTCACCTCGGCCTTCGGGCTTCAGGCCATCGTCTTCGGACTTGCCGCGATCGGCATCAACGTTCAGTTCGGCTACACCGGACTTCTGAACTTCGGTCAGGCCGCCTTCATGGCAGTCGGCGGATACTCCGTGGCCGTTGTTGTCGTCACGTTCGGGTGGAGCTTCTGGGTGGGTGTCCCGATCGGCATCCTCGCCGCGATCATCCTCGCACTGATTCTGGGTATCCCGACCCTGCGGCTGAGAGCCGACTACCTCGCAATCGTCACCATCGCAGCCGCAGAGATCATTCGACTCATCCTGCGATCCGTGACCTTCAAGGAGATCTTCGGCGGCTCTGACGGCCGTCAGGCCTTCGCTGACGGATTCTTCGCGATGAACCCGTTCCCCGATGATGCAGCACTCCGCATCGGCCCCGCAGTCATCAATGACCAGCAGCTGTTCACCTACACGGTGGGCTGGTCGCTCATCGCGATCGCCCTCCTCGTCGTGTGGCTACTCGTACGCTCCCCGTGGGGCCGGGTCATCAAGGGCATCCGCGAGGATGAGGATGCCGTGCGCAGCCTCGGCAAGAACGTATATGCCTACAAGATGCAGGCGCTTGTCCTCGGTGGTGTCTTCGGTGCCCTCGCCGGCTTCATCACGGCGATCGGTGCTCAGAACGTGAATCCCGACGTCTTCAAGACTGACGCGACGTTCTTCGCCTACGCCATCTTGATTCTAGGCGGTGCGGCGCGGGTCTTCGGGCCGCTCCTGGGCACCGTGATCTTCTGGGCCCTGTTCCAGGGCACCGACGTCTTCCTCCGCCAGGGCATCGATGCCGGCCTTCCGATCATCTCCCTGATGGACGGAACCCAGGCGGCCGTCCTGCGCGTCATGCTCGTCGGACTGGGCATCATGTTGCTCATGATCTACCGTCCACAGGGAATCCTCGGCGACCGAAAGGAGCTGGCTCTCGATGCCCGATAGCACTCAGGACTCGGTCTCGAAGAAGGATCAGGCGACCAAGGCACTGGCCGATGTACCCCGCGAGGCAGGCGCGTCGAAGCCTGACGCGATCCTCGTCGTCGACCATGTCAAGCGCAGCTTCGGTGGCCTCGTAGCCGTCGACGTTGAGCACGTCGAGATCCAACGGGGTGCCATCACGGCGCTCGTGGGCCCCAACGGTGCTGGAAAGACGACCTTCTTCAACCTGCTCACGGGATTCGACTCTCCCGACACCGGTACCTGGATGTTCGAGGGACGCGATCTGGCAGGTATGCCGTCCTACCGCGTTGCACGGCTCGGCATGATCCGGACTTTCCAGTTGACGAAGGCGCTGTCCAAGATGACCGTGATCGACAACATGCGACTCGGCGCCACCGGCCAGATCGGTGAACGCATGTTCCAGGCACTGTTCGGGTTCCTGTGGCGAGGCCAGGAGAACTCGGTCTCCGCCAAGGCTGACGAACTGCTCACGCGTTTCAAGCTGCTCGAGAAGAAGGCCGACTTCGCCGGTTCCCTGTCCGGCGGGCAGCGCAAGCTCCTCGAGATGGCCAGAGCGCTCATGACCGACCCGACCATGGTGATGCTCGACGAGCCGATGGCGGGCGTCAATCCGGCACTGACCCAGTCGCTTCTGGAGCACATCAAGGGCCTTCGCGAAGAGGGCATGACAGTCGTCTTCGTCGAGCACGACATGGATGTCGTGCGGGACATCAGTGACTGGGTGATCGTGATGGCCCAAGGATCTGTCATTGCTGAAGGTCCCCCGGATGAGGTCATGCGCAACCCCGCCGTGATCGCGGCCTACCTCGGTGGCCACCATGACAGGGCGCTCACCGATACGGGCGTGTCCTTCACACAGGAGGCGAGTGAGGCGTGAGTGAGATGCTTCCCGGAGATCGTCCCGAGTACGTATCCCCGCACGAGCGTGAGCAGGCCCTCGATCTGGATGCGGGGCAGAAGGATGAGCCCACTCACCTGAGCAACTCGGAGATCCAGGACCGAGCTGCCCACGTCAAGGGCGCCGAAGGTGCCTTGATCGTGGCAGACGACTTGACTGCCGGGTACCTCCCGGGCGTGAACATCCTCAACGGATGTGACCTCTACGCGCACCGCGGTGAGCTCGTCGGAATCATCGGCCCTAACGGGGCCGGCAAGTCCACCCTGCTGAAGGCGCTCTTCGGACTCGTCAAGGTTCACACGGGCCAGGTCACTCTCGGAGGCGACGACATCACCAACGTGCGTGCCGACCGGCTGGTCACGATGGGAATCGGTTTCGTCCCCCAGACGAACAACGTCTTCCCGTCGCTGACCATTCAGGAGAACCTTGAGATGGGGTGCTTCCAGGCACCGGACAAGTTCAAGGAGCGCTTCGCATTCGTGACGGATCTCTTCCCCGCACTCGGGCAGCGCCGCTCCCAGCGGGCCGGTTCGCTCTCTGGTGGTGAACGCCAGATGGTGGCCATGGGCCGTGCGCTGATGATGGATCCGTCCGTCCTCCTCCTGGATGAGCCCTCCGCAGGCCTGTCGCCGCTGCTGACAGACGAGGTCTTCGTCCGTGTCAAGGAGATCAACGCCACGGGCGTGACTGTCATCATCGTCGAGCAGAACGCGATGCGGTGCCTCCAGATCGTCGATCGCGGCTACGTGCTGGATCAGGGTCGCAACGCCTACACGGGCTCCGGCCGTGACCTTGCGACCGATCCGCAGGTGGTCCACCTCTACCTGGGCACTCTGGCTCAGGCCTGATCCACGCGGCCATCGAAGGCCTGACTCCCCCAGTCGGCGGTGAACGGCGTCATGGCTTGTCTGCGATGCTGACCGCTCTCGGCCCGTTCGCAGCTTGCAGATCGAAACGGCGCGAGTGTGCCGCTGGCGGAGACGCGTGTGAAGGTCAGTTCACCCAGGGATGCAGGTCGGGTCAGGGACTTCAACAGCGGGTGGGACACGGGCACCTGTGTATGACCGTTCTCAGGGACGGATCGACATCCTCATCGAGAAGCAGGTCAAAGTCATCAAGTGGATCGCACCGGCCCGAACCTGCCTGGGCTCATGACCACCGCGGTCCTGAACGGTGTAGGCACCGAGGATGAGCTGGTGGTACTCCATTCGTGCGTGATCCTCACCTTGGCCGCCAGCTGCTCACCTCAGGCCTGCCAGCAGGAGGTCGACCTCTCCAGGTACCGGTGCGGCTCGCCTCGGACCAGCGGTAGCGAAATCCGGAAGCCGGGACATACCGCGGCCGTGCTCTAGGCCTGCGCCTAGGTCCTTCCCGCTGGTCCTCGTACTCACCGGCCTCTGCTCATCGGCCTCTGCTCACGGCACTGTGCCCACCGCACTGTGCTCTCGGTGCGGGTCGTCAAGCGGGGCGGTTCAGATCGGCAGAATCACGAGGAAGGCGGACGAGATCTGCAGAATTGACCCGGGAAGCGGTTCAAATCGGGAAAGCAAAGTGGGGGCCGTCCCGAAGGACGACCCCCACCGTTACTGCTGTGGAGACTAGCCAGCGTTCGGGCCGATGCCCTGCTTGACCATTTCCTGGATGATCTGAGCCGACTCATCGAAGCCGATGAGAACGATGGCCTCAGGACCAGCAGCCTTGACCTGCGCCACGTCAGCAGCGAAGTCAGCGGCGGTCGGGTCGTAGACCACGTTGGCGACAATCTCGCCGCCACCCTCGGTCACGGCCTTCGTGATGTTCTCGTTGAGGCCATCACCGTAGGCGTCCTGAAGGGACATGATGGCGACCTTGGTGTAGCCATCCTGCAGCATCATGTTGCCGACGAACGCACCCTGGAGAACATCCGAGGGAGCCGTACGCCAGTACAGGCCACTGTCAGGGGCCATCGTCAGCGCCGGCGAGGTGTTGGCCGGGCTGATCATGAGGACGCCAGCGCCCGTGACCTCGTCGAGAACCTGGAGGCTGGAGCCAGAGGAGGCCGCGCCCACGAGGATGTCGATGCCGAGGGGCAGCAGACGCTTGACCGTCTGGCGACCGGTCTCGGTCGAGGTATCGCCCGAGTCACCCTCTTCGAGGACGATCTTGTCGAAGCCCGGAATACCACCGGCCTCCTTGATGTCCTTGATGGCGAGCTTCACGCCAGCGACCTCGGGTGGGCCGAGGAAGGCGAGGCTGCCAGTGATGGGCAGGAAGGTGCCGACCTTGAAGACACCGTCATTGGCGCCGTCCTGAGGCTTGCCGTCGATCGGGTTGGCGTCGCCCGCGGGGACGATGTCGCCCGCAGCGTATGCAACCTCAGGCAGCAGGACGTTGTCCGGGCCGAAGGTGTAGACACCGATAGAGGCGCTGGTGGGGTCACCGGCGTCCCAGAAGTTCACGGCGCCGGAGCGGCCGTTGTAGTCGATGTCCTTGCCCTCGTTGAGCAGTGCCAGGCAGCCTGCATAGTCGTTGCAGATGTCGGTGCCGTTGGTGATGCCGACGAGCTCCTTGGCCATGTCGACACCGGCGTCCGAGCCTGCCTTCGCCGCTGCGAGAGCAGCCAGGATGACGGCGTCGTACGACTCGGGCGCGTAGGCGAAGTCAATGAGCTCCGGATCCACGGCCAGCAGGGCATCCTTGAAGTCCTGGGTGTTCTCCGCACCCGGGATCGTGCCCTTGACACCGTCGAGGATGCCGGCGGGCAGCTTCTCACCAAGGGCGTTGCCCGTGTTGCCATCGACGAGGTACAGCGGCGTGCCAGCGGCAACCGGAGCAGCCTCTTCGGTGGCCTCAGGCTCAGCCGGCTCGGCAGGCGCCTCGGACGCGGCGGGCTCGCTGGCCGCGGCATCGGTCTCGGCGGAATCGCTGCTCCCGCCGCAGGCGGCGAGGGTCAGCGAGGCCACACCGAGCACGGCAGCGGTCTTGAGGACCGTTGTGCGCTTCATGCAGTCTCCTTTGGAAAGGACGGGCGTCGGCGGTTGCCGACGCGTTGGCAACACTCTACGGGGGGCGTTGTTACGCGCGGGTAACTCATGTGCGCTTCGTTGGCTCTTCGTGACCGATCTGTGACCTTTGCTGAAATTCTCAGACCGATTCGCTCACGAGCCGCGCCGCCACCTCGGCCAGTGTGACCCGGCCGTCCATCGCCGCACGCCGGAGCCAGGCGAAGGCCTCGGGCTCGGTGAGGTCAAGGCGCGCCTGCAGGATCGCCTTCGCACGATCCACAGTCTCCCTCGCCTCAGTGCGCTCCCGCAGTCCCGAGATCTCCGAGCGAAGAGCCTGCATCTGCTGCCAGCGAGCGACCGCGACCTCGATCGCAGGCGCGAGGTCCCCACGCCCGAACGGTTTCACGAGATAGCCGAGAACCCCGGCCTCGGTCGCCCGCTGAACGGTCTCGCGCTGGCTGAAGGCCGTGACCATGACGACCGGTGCGATCCCCTCCGCGATGATCTCCTCGGCCGCAGACAGTCCGTCACGCCGCGGCATGGCGACGTCCATGAACACCACATCGGGCCGTAGGAGCCTTGCCTGCTCCACGGCGGCCTGTCCGTCCGACGCCTGGCCGACCACTCGGTAACCGCACTCGCCGAGCATCTCGACGAGGTCCATCCGGATCAACGCCTCATCCTCTGCGACCAGGACAGTGGTGGTCGTCGACTCCTCCGTCATGCCGCAAGCGTAGGCGGCGAGACCACGACCACTACCATGGGCGCCGCGCCCCGGTATCCCAACCGGCAGAGGAAGCGGTCTCAAACACCGTCCAGTGTGGGTTCGAATCCCACCCGGGGCACCACGGAAGAGGCGCGTCAGGAAGCCGACCCGCGCAGGATCCTGCTCATCGGGCGACCTCGGGCGATCTCGTCGACGAGCTTGTCGAGGTAGCGGATCTGCTGCATGAGGGGATCCGCCACGTCCTGCACCCTCACCCCGCAGATGCTCCCGGTGATGAGGGTGGCGTTGGGGTTCAGCTCAGCGGCTTCGAAGAAGTCCACGAAGACGGTCCCGTCGGCCAGATGTCGCTCGAGTGCCTCCTGGTCGAAACCCGTGAGCCAGCGGATCACTTCATCAACCTCATCTCCGCTGTGGCCCTTGCGCTCAACCTTCGCCACATAGAGCGCATAGACGGAGGCGACGCTCGTGGTGAAGATCCGATGCACGGCCGCACGATAGTGGCCGAGAAGCCGAGCGCGGCGCCTGAACGGTTCATGGTTCGGGCAGGATTCGCTCATGGTCACCACCGCGGCGGGACGAGCTCGCATTGCCGTAGCCGTCCTGTTCGCGATCAACGGGCTTCTCCCGGCGGCCTGGATCGCCCGGCTGGCTGAGATTCAGGACGATGCCGGCCTCGACGATGCACAACTGGGCATCGTGATGGCCATGGGTGCCGTCGGAGGCCTGTCCCTCGGCCTGCTGGCCGGCCCATTGGTGGCCCGCTGGGGCAGCGGACGCGTTGCGGTCATCGGCTTCCTCGGCATGGCGCCCGCGACGGCCCTCATCGGCTTCGAGTCCACCGCCGTGGCGCTGGGCGTCACCATGTTCTGGATCTTCGGCTTCGATGCGGTGATGGATGCCGCCATGAACGCGCACAGCATTCGAGTCGAGAAGGCCTACCGGCGCTCGATCCTGAATTCCTTCCATGGCTGGTGGTCTCTGGGCACCGTCGCGGGCAGTTCGCTTGCCGCCATTTCGGCGTCCATCGGGCTGGCACTCGGGTCATACCTCGTGGTCCTGGCAGCCATCCTGATGATCACGGCGCTGGTGACGTGGCCATGGCTGATGCCAGGACCAGACCCTGATTCGCATCTCCAAACTGTCCATCTCGAACCTCTGCCCGCCGATGCCGGTCTGGACCGGCCCACCTCGACCACGGCAGGCCGCACCGACGCACGCTGGTGGCGCGGGGCCGCCGGTCGGCGCGCAGCGCTCGTCGGCGCCTTCATCTTCCTGGCCGTCATCGTCGAGGACGTTCCGGCGCGATGGAGCTCGATCTACCTCACCGACATCGGCGCCACCGGGGGTGCAGCCTCCCTCGGGCTCGTGGCCTTCACCGTGGGCATGACCCTGGGTCGCTTCCTGGCTGACCGAGTCGTCGATCGTCGCGGCGCCCAGCGAGTCGTCGCCGTGGGCATGGGCGTGAGCGCCGTGGTGCTGGCCGGTGCCCTGCTGCTGGGCAGCATCCCGGCGTACCTGATCGCCTCGTTCGTCGTGGGCTTCGGAGTCGCGCCGCTGTTCCCGGCGGCGATCAACGCCGCCGCCCACGTGCCCGGCCTTCGTCCGGCTACGGGAATCGCTCTCGTGTCGTGGCTCTCGCGGGCCGGCTTCCTCGTGGCCCCGATCGCCGTCGGCCTGATCGCCCAGTCCCGAGGGATCGCCTGGGGAGTGGGGGTCACAGTCGTGGCGGCAGCCCTGCTGGTGCCGCTGTCACGCGTCGTTCGGCGGAGTGCTCAGCCGTAGGCCGGTTCAGGCCATCTCCGGCACCCGGCACCGACCTCATGGGACCCGCGGTCGACGCCCTTCGGGCCCAGGACCGTGGTGAACCGGCCCCACCGTGTCCGGGACATCTCAAGTGACTGGTCAGCAACCATCCAGTGACGCCTCCTCACCGAGACTCAGCCCTGTCGGCGACGTAGCCTGAGGAAGTCGATCAGGGGAGGCGCGATGAACATCACCCGGACACGTCGCATGATCGCTCTCACGCTGACTGCAATGCTGGCGCTTCCCGCCATGGCTGCCTGCGGCAATCCCGCTGATGACGTTGCACAGGGGATCGCTGAGCAGGCGGCTGAGAACGCGATGGGCGGGGGCGATGTCAACATCACCGACGACTCCCTCACCATGACAGACGCCGAGGGCAACCAGATGGCGATCGGAGCCGATGTCTCCGTCCCGGATAATTGGCCAGACTCGGTCCCGCTCTACGACGGTGGCACCCTGACCATGGCCAGCGTGCAGGCAGATGGCACGGTCTATGCAGTCTGGAGCACTGATGCCAGCCCCACCGCGGCAGTGGACGCCTACGCCGCGATGCTCCCATCCGGATTCATCCTCGAGCAGGATGCGAACCTGGCCGGCACGGTCATGCGCGAATACCAGGACGCGACGTTGACGGTGTCCGTTGTGGCGGCAGAGGTCGAGGGGGTCACCAACCTGACCGTGACGGGCCTGGTGAACTGAGAGCCAAGATGCGATCAGGACGCGGCGGGTCCGACGTCCAGGACGAGTCTGGGCTTCATCTCCATCAGGCGTCCGAGAAGACCGTTCACGAATGACGGCGAATCATCCGTGGAGAGATCCGTAGCGAGAGCGACGGCCTCGGAGACGGCCACCGCGTCCGGCACGGCGTCCTCCCATAGGAGTTCGTAGGTTCCGAGCCGCAGGATTGCCCGATCGACGGCGGGCATGCGGTCGAGCGTCCAGCCCATCGAGTAGCTGCCGAGCAGTTCATCGATCTGGGCACGGTGAGCGCTCACGCCACTGACGAGCTCCGCCACGTAGGTGTTCATGGCGGCGTGCCCATCATCCTGACGCCGCTGCTGAGTGACTGCCAGCACTTCGGCAGGGTCAGTACCCCGGGCATCGGCCTCGAACAGGATGTCCAGCGCCCGCTTGCGCGCCTTGCTTCTCGCAGACATTCGTCAGTCGTTGATCCGGCCGAGGTACGAGCCGTCACGCGTATCCACCTTGACCTTGGTATCGGACTCCAGGAACAGCGGAACCTGGATCTCGGCCCCGGTCTCCAACGTGGCGGGCTTCGTGCCACCGGTCGAGCGATCGCCCTGAAGGCCGGGCTCCGTGTACGTCACCATCAATTCGACCGAGGCGGGGAGCTCCACGTAGATGGCAGCGCCTTCGTGAGTCGCTACGGTGGCGTTCTGGTTCTCCAGGAGGTACTTCGAGGAGTCACCGACAACAGCGTCCGGAACCTGCACCTGATCGTATGTCTGAGTGTCCATGAAGACCCACTCCTCCCCGTCCTTGTACAGGTACTGCATCTCCCGCTTGTCGACGGTGGCGGTCTCCACCTTGGTGCCCGCGTTGAATGTCTTGTCGACGACCTTGCCGGACAGCACGTTCTTCAGCTTGGTGCGCACGAACGCGCCACCCTTGCCCGGCTTGACGTGCTGGAACTCCACCACCGTCCACAGCTGGCCGTCGAGGTTGAGGACAAGTCCGTTCTTGAGGTCATTCGTGGTGGCCACGTGCACTGCTCCCGTGAGGTCAGACGCCGACGACGCGCAGCTCCCGCGAGCCGGTCGTGAGCACGCGAGGCCCCGCGTCAGTGACGACGAGGGTGTCTTCGATGCGAACCCCGCCCACGCCCGGCAGATATGCCCCAGGCTCGACGGTGAACGCCATGTTGGCCTCAATGCTACCGGTGGCGCGAGCGTTGATCGCGGGCGACTCGTGGATCTGGAGTCCGACGCCATGACCCAGCCCATGGGTGAACCTCTCCCCCAGGCTCCGCGCCCTCAGCACGTCGCGCGCCAGAGCGTCCACATCGACGGCCTGAACGCCGGGTCGGCAGCCAGCCACGGCGGTCTGCTGCGCCACCAGCACTGCGTCGTGCAGAGTGACCTGCCAGTCTGCTGGCGGTCGCCCCACCACGAAGGTGCGGGTCATGTCCGCGTGGTAGCCAGCCACGCAGGCCCCGGCATCGATCACCAGCAGATCCCCAGCCCGAAGCGGCGTGTCGGCCGATCGATGATGCGGCACCGCGGAATGCTCCCCGGACGCCACGATCGACACGAAGGCCCGGTCGTCCGCACCGAATTCTCCGAACAACTGCTCGAGTCGACGCGCCAGGGCACGCTCGCGATCCCCGACCTGGATCTCGCCGACCAAGGACTCGAAAGCGCGTGCGGTGATCTCACCGGCCTCCGCCAGACATGCCAGCTCCCCCGCGTCCTTGACGGACCGAAATGTCTCGATCACGGCCGGTGCGATAGCAGGCTCCCCGACGACCTCGCGTACGCGAGTGACATCACTGACCGCGAGCGATCCTTCGATCAGGACGGGACCTGGTGGAAGTCGGGCCAGCACCGCATCGAGCGTGGCCCGGTCGATCACCGATGGCAGGTCAGGGCACTCCGCTGCCGCCTGATCGACATAGCGTCCGTCAGTGCCGAGCAGGTCGCCGGACGGTGTGGCCCCCAGGACGAGGACGGCATTGCTTCCACTGAATCCGGTGAGATACCGGATGTTCGTCAGGTCGGTGACGATGAATGGCGCGTCGTCGGACATGGCGCGTAGTGCCTCGCGCACCCGATCTCTCCGCTGGGCGGCGGCTCCGGACACGACTACTGGTCCAGCAGTGAGGCAACCGCTCGCAGGGCAAGTCGGTACGAATCCAGACCGAATCCGGCGATCGTCCCAGTGGCGACGCCTGAGATGACGGACGTGTGCCGGAACTCCTCCCGCGCCGCCGGGTTCGAGATGTGAACCTCGATGAGAGGGCCCTCGACCATGGCACAGGCATCGCGCAGGGCGTAGGAGTAGTGGGTGAATGCCGCAGGATTGAGGACCACAGCCGCACCTGTGTCCTGGGCATCGTGCAGCCAGCCGATCAGCTCCGACTCGTCGTTCGTCTGTCGCACATCGACGTCGAGCCCCAGCGCCTGACCGGCCGTCCGGCATTCGGCCACGAGATCGTCGAACGTCTCATGCCCGTAGATGTCGGGCTCGCGGGTGCCGAGCCGATTGAGGTTGGGGCCGTTGAGGACCAGGACGCGCGTCACGGTGTGGACACTACTCCGAGTCAGATGAGATGGCGTCGTAGGCCGAGGTCAGGAAGAGCGGGTCGGGACCGGCCCAGATGCCGGGATTCCCGATGCCATTCAGCACCACGAACCTCAGCAGCGAGCCACGTGCCTTCTTGTCGATCGCCATCGCTGCCATCAGCTCGTCAGCGTGTCCGGGGGCATAGCGAGTCGGCAGGCCGAGTGCTCCCAGGACCTCGCGGTGCAGGTCCACACCCTCCTGATCGAGCCGGCCGCCGAGCGCTGCGAGCTCGGCCACGAACATCATCCCGACCGCGACCGCCGCACCGTGGCGCCAGGAGAACCGTTCGCGTCGCTCGACCGCATGTCCGAAGGTGTGGCCGTAGTTGAGGACTTCACGACCGATGGATCCATCGCCCTGCGTCGCAGACGTCTCGTGAAAGTCAGCGCTGACGACATCGGCCTTGACCTGGACAGCACGACGGATGAGGTCGGTCAGGATGTCCCCATCCGGGTCAGTGGCACGGGCGGGATCGCGCAGGACGTCGTCGAGAATGGACGTGTCACGCACGAAGCCGACCTTGACCACCTCGGCCATGCCCGCCAGGAGGTCGTTGCGTGGAAGCGTCTGCAGCGCGGTCATGTCGCAGAGCACACCGGACGGGCTCCAGAAGGCCCCCACGAGGTTCTTGCCCGCCTCCGTGTTGATGCCCGTCTTGCCACCGACCGCCGCATCCACCATGCCCAGCAGCGTCGTGGGCACCTGGACGACGCGGATTCCCCGGAGCCAGGTGGCAGCAACGAAGCCGGCGAGATCGGTGGTGGCCCCACCCCCGAGTCCCACCACCGCGTCGCTGCGGGTGAATCCCGCCGTGCCGAGGACTCCCCAGCAGAATGCAGCGACCTCCGCCGACTTGGCGTCCTCGGCTTCAGGAACCTCGAGCAGAGTGACCTCGAATCCCCCGTCCGACAGGTCATCTCTGATGGCCTCGGCCGTGGCCGTGAGGGCACCGGGATGGATGATCGCAACTCGCTGCGCTCCAGCCAGCATGTCGCCCATGTGGCCGAGCAGTCCGCGACCGATGACCACGTCGTAGGAGCGCTCTGCCTTCACCGGAATGACGATGTCCGAGCTCATGTCATGCACCCTCTCGCCGTTCCGGATCGGTCGCCGTCTCGCCAACTGGACCGGCGTCAGGCGTGAGCAGACCCACGACCTCGTCGACGACGTCCCGCAAGGCCTTGCCTGTCGTGTCGACGACCTGTGTCGAAACGGACTCGTAGATCGGCGAGCGCTCGTCCATCAGGGCGCCGAGCGTCGCTCGGACGTTGCCGAGGAGGAGCGGCCTGGCCGTGTTCATTCCGACCCGGGAAGCAGCGTCACTCAGCGAGACGCGCAGCCAGACGACCCGATGGCCTTGAAGCGCCCGCTGTGTCTCGGGGCGGAGGACGGCACCGCCGCCGAGCGAGAGGACTCCCGAGTGCTCAGCCAGCGCCTGGGACACAGCCCGCGCCTCACGGTCCCGGAAGGATGACTCCCCCTCGGTCACGAAGATGTCGGAGACGCTCATGCCCGCCTCAGCCTCGATGGCCGCATCAGTGTCGAGGAAGGGCAGGTCCAGCTGCCTCGAGACACGACGACCGACACTCGACTTGCCGGCACCGGGCGAGCCGATCAGCACCACAACGGGACCACCGGACACCGGGGCACTCGTCATCGGACAGTGAGGTTCTGCAGGTAGGACTGCGCGTTGCGGGAAACCTCTGCCACGCTGTCGCCGCCGAACTTCTCCAGCACGGCATCGGCGAGAACCATGAGCACCATGGCCTCGGCGACGATGCCGGCAGCCGGGACCGCACACACATCGGATCGCTGGTTGATGGCGGGGGCTGCTTCGCGGCTGACTACGTCGACCGTGCGAAGTGCCTTGGGAATGGTGGAAATCGGCTTCATCGCCGCCCGCACGCGCAGGGTCTCCCCCGTCGACATGCCGCCCTCGGTGCCCCCGGACTTGCCGGAGGTGCGCACCAGTGCGCCGTCCTCATCGATGATCTCGTCCTGCGCCTGGGAACCGCGAACAGCTGCGAGCCCGAAGCCGTCGCCCACCTCAACGCCCTTGATCGCCTGAATGCCCATGAGTGCAGCCGCCAGCCGGGCGTCCAGCCGACGATCCCAGTGCACGTGGCTGCCGAGGCCGGGCGGGAGACCGAACGCCAGCACCTCGACCACGCCGCCGAGAGTGTCGCCGTCGCGGTGGGCGGAGGCGATCTCCTCTTCCATCGCGGCCGCTGCATCTGCATCGAGGCAGCGGACGGGGCTGTCGTCGATGACGTCTCGATCGGACGACGAGGGCAGAACCGTGCCGTCGGGGACGACAGCCGTTCCGATGCGCACCACGTGGCTGACGACCTCGATTCCGAGCGCCTGCTTCAGGAATGCTCGGGCGACGGCCGCCAATGCGACGCGCGCGGCAGTCTCTCGAGCGCTCGCACGCTCGAGGATCGGGCGCGCATCCGTGAAGCCGTACTTCTGCATCCCGACAAGATCCGCATGACCGGGTCGCGGACGCGTGAGGGGGGCGTTGCGGGCAAGACTGGCGATGACGTCCTCATCGACGGGGTCAGGGGACATCACCTGCTCCCACTTGGGCCATTCGCTGTTGCCCACCTCGATGGCCACAGGACCGCCCAGCGTGCGACCATGCCGCAGACCGCCGAGGAAGCGGACCGCATCGCGCTCGAACTTCATCCGGGCACCTCGCCCAGCTCCCAGACGGCGTCGAGCGAGGTCCTCGGACACGTCGGCTGACGAGACCTCGATACCCGCCGGCAGGCCCTCCGCGATCGTCACAAGGGCCGGACCATGAGATTCTCCAGCAGTCAACCAGCGCACCATGAGATGAATCCTTCCAGAGAGGTGTCATGGCCGCGCGTGAGGCATCACCGCGAGCACGACATCGGGCACAAAGCCGAGCACAGCATGGCGGGCAGCCCATCTGCCCTGGACAACCCCTAGGCAGGCAGGGCGGCGGCCATCTCGGCAGCTGAGGGCTCCTCGCCGGTCATCAGGCGCACTTGCTGGACCGCCTGCCACAGAAGCATGTCCCGGCCACTCGCCACCCCTGCACCACCCCAGGCTGACGCCAGCGGGGTCGGCCACGGGTGATACGAGGCATCGAGCAGGCAGCCGCGCGCACGACCGGCGATTGCTGCCCAAGGTGCTGCTATCTCGCCAGGAAGGGTGCTCACGACGATGTCCGCCGCTATGGCCCCCTCCTGAGGCTCAAGAGCGGCCACCTGCGACTTCAGTCCCAGTGCCTGCGCGAGCACTGCAACGGCGTTGGCCGGTTCGGGCCGGCGAGCGCACACGAGAACCGAGGTCACCCCCAGGCGCGCGAGTGCCGCCACGGCGCTCCGGGCAGTGGCGCCGGCACCGAGGATCGTGGCAGACGCGGGCTCATGCTCGACGCCCGCTCGAACAAGGGACTCCACCATGCCGTAGACGTCGGTATTCGTCCCTCGCCATCCCGCGCGAGTGGGAAGGACGGTGTTGACCGAGCGCAGCAGCCGAGCCTCGTCATCGACCTCATCGACGAGGTCCAGGACGCACTCCTTCAGCGGCATCGTCAGCGACAGCCCTGCCCACGACGAGTCGAGCGATGCCAGAAACGCAGGCAATGAGGACTCGTCCACCTCGATGGCGTCGTAGGACCAGTCCAGACCAAGGCTCTTGTAGGCGGCCCGGTGAAGAGCTGGCGACAGCGAATGCGCGATCGGACTGCCCAGGACAGCAGCCCGACGGCTCACCGCGCGGTCCACGCGGATGGGATCAGCCACCCGTGCCGTCCTTGGCCTGCTGCTCGATCTCGGCGAGGTTGGCCTGGAACTCCCTCTTGAGCTGCAGGAACCGGTCGTAGTCCTTCGCGAACTTCGTCTCGCCGGAAAGCGGATTCACCGAGACGAAATAAAGCCATTCGCCCTGAGCCGGATTCAGCGCTGCCTCCATGGCGGCCTCACCCGGAGAGTTGATCGGGCGGGGCGGAAGGCCCTTGTTGGCATACGTGTTGAAGGGGGACGTCGTCGCGAGCTGATCCGCATTGAGCTGGATGTCCGAGATGCCCAGTGCGTAGGACACGGTCGAGTCCAGCTGCAGCGGCATCCCCTGGTCGAGACGGTTGTAGATCACGCGAGCGGCCTTGGCGAAATCCCCCGGCTGCACCTCTGCCTGCAGCAGCGATGCGACGACGAGAACCTTGTACGGCTTGAGGCCGACCTCCGATGCGCGCTCCTCCAGACCCACCTCGGCACTCGCCTGGTTGAAGCGCTTGACGAAGCTGCGCAGGAGCATCTCAGCCGTCTCGTCTCCGGCCACGTCATAGGTCGCCGGGAACATGAACCCCTCCGGCCGGTCCTTGGCCCAGTCCGGCAGCCCCAGCGTCTGCGGGCTGCGCAGGGCCTCCTGGAACTTCGCCTTGGGGATGCCTGTCGATTCGACGGAGGCCTCGACCGTCTGCTCCAGTCGCAGCCCCTCCGGCAGCACGAGTCGGCTGTCGGCACGCGATGCCGGATCGAGCATCAGTTCCAGAGCCTGCATCGAGTCCATCTGACGCCGCATCGTGTACTTGCCCGGACCGATGCTCGCTGCACGCTCATCGACACTCGCTGCGTTGATGAAGGAGTCGGCGGCCAGCACCACACCGGATTCCTCGAGCTTGCGGGCGATGGCGGTGAGAGTGTCGCCCCGAGCCACGATGACCGTGACCTCGCCGGTGCCTCCCCCCGCATAGTCCTCAGCGGGGGGTGACCCGCGCAGGAGCAGGACGGAGATCGTGATCATGGCCAGTGCCACCCCGACCGCGCCGAACGCAAGCAGCCTCTTCGCCCAAGAGTTCCTGTGGCGAGATGGGGGCAGCGGCCCGGGAGACATCATCGACTCAAGCTGGCTCATGCACCGTCATCTCCCAACACCAGATCACCGGGCACCTTGCCCGTGCCGGACTCCGCCTCCAGTACCGATTGAAGCACCATGACAGCGGACGCACTGTCGATCAGCGACCGTGACTGGCGTGTCGACCGACCCCCAGCGTGCAGTGCCCGCTGGGCCTGAACGGTTGAGAGCCGCTCGTCCACCAGTCGGACGGGGACATCGATCTCGGAGGAAAGGGCCTGGGCCCACGTGCGAGCCCGCTCAGAGGCCGCACCCTCACGGCCGTCCATGTGCAGCGGCAGGCCCACGTACACCTCGAGCGCATCCCACTCGCGAACAAGGCCGACGACGGCGGCTACCGCCACGTCACCTGCTCGAATCGCATCCAGGGGAACAGCGAGCATTCCGGTGGCGTCGCTCCGGGCGACACCTATGCGCACCGAGCCGACGTCGAGCGCCAGGCGCACGCCCGTGCGCACGCGCTACTGCCCGGTCCGCTCGCGCACGAGGTCCTCGACCGCGGCCAGCGCATCCGCAATGCCGCTCACCTCAGTGCCGCCACCCTGCGCCATGTCGTCCTTGCCGCCGCCGCGGCCGCCGACGGCGGGTGAAGCGGCCTTGAGCAGCCCCTGAGCCGTGCACCCGAGAGCAATCGCCTCCGGAGTCGCTCCCGTGACGATGGCGACCTTGCCGTCGCCGGCGGCGATTCCCACGACGACCGCCGCAGAGCCCTGGCGAACTCGGCCCTTGGTCTTCGTGACGAGCTCCCTGAGGTCCCCGCCGCTCGTGCCGTCTGGTGCCTGGAAGGCCCACACCTGCACCGGACCGATCTCCTGAGCCGCTCCGACGATGCCGTCGAGGTTGGCGGCGAGCTGCGAACTGCGCACCTTCGCCAGCTCTCGCTCAGCGTCCTTCAGGGACGCGATGGTGCGCTCCACCCGGTCAACGAGCTGGTCGGCCGGGGCCTTGACCAACTCCGAGAGCTGGCTGACGAGCACATGCTCACGGGCGAGGAACTGATACGCATCCGCTCCGACGAGAGCCTCCACGCGTCGGACGCCCGCACCGATGGACCCCTCTGAGAGGAAGGTCACGACGCCCAGCTGGCCGGACCGCTGTGCGTGAGTGCCACCGCACAGCTCGTGGGCCCAGTCACCGACCGACACGACGCGCACATGCTCGCCGTACTTCTCCCCGAAGAGCGCCATGGCTCCCATGGCACGAGCCTCGTCCTGAGTCATGGTCTGCGCTGACACCACGAGGTCATCGATGAGCACCTCGTTGACATGCTGCTCCACCTCGGAGAGGACAGACGGCGCCACGGCCGTCGGACTCGGGAAGTCGAACCGCAGACGTCCGGGAGCATTCTCCGAGCCCATCTGGGTGGCCGTGTCGCCGAGCTTCTCCCGAAACGCGCGGTGGATCATGTGCGTGGCCGTGTGGGCGCGTGAGATGGCCCGTCGGCGTGCCGCATCTATCTCGCTCACCACCATCGTGCCGGCAACCAGCTCGCCGTCGACGACCTCTCCCCGGTGAATGAAGAGGCCGGGCACCGGCGTCTGAACGTCGTAGACGTCGATGACGGCGCCTTCGCTGCTGCGGAGGCGACCGTGGTCACCGAGCTGGCCACCGGACTCGGCATAGAAGGGGGTCCGATCCAGCACGACCTCGACGTGGTCACCGACACGCGCGACAGGCACGGTGTCGTTGTCCTTGACGATCCCGATGACCGTCGACTCCGTCACGGTCTGGTCGTAGCCGGTGAACGTCGTGGTGCCCCCCGACTGGAGGATGTCGCGGTACGCCGTGATCGCCGCGACTCCAGACTTGCGCGCCTGGGAATCAGCCTTCGCACGCTCGCGCTGCTGCTGCATCAGCCGCCGGAAGCCCTCTTCATCGACGTCCAGACCTTGTTCGGCCGCCATCTCCAACGTGACGTCAATGGGGAACCCGTAGGTGTCATGCAGGGCGAACGCCTGCTCACCGGGAAGCATCGACGAGCCGGTGGAGCGAATCTCGGCGACGGCCGTGTCGAAGATGGTCGTGCCCGTGCGCAGGGTCTGGAGGAACGCAGCCTCCTCACCCACCGCCACCTTGCGGATGCGGTTCACCTGGTCGTTGAGCTCGGGGTACTGGGGGGCCATCGTCAGCACCGTGGCATCGACGAGTTCACTGATGACGGGCTCGTGGGCTCCCAGCAGGCGCATCATCCGGATCGTGCGGCGCATCAGCCTGCGCAGCACGTATCCGCGGCCCTCATTCCCCGGGATGACACCGTCGCCGATCAGGAACACGCAGGTGCGCGCATGGTCGGCAACGACCCGGAGTGCGACGTCATCCTTCGTGGACGATCCGTATCGGGCTCCGCTGAGGTCGGATGCCCGGTCGAGGATGCCGCGAGTGGTGTCGATCTCGTCGATGTTGTCGACTCCCTGGAGAAGAGCTGCCATGCGCTGCAGCCCCATGCCGGTGTCGATGTTCCTTGCCGGGAGTGGCTGCCGGATGTCGAAGTCCTCCTTGGACCGCACAGCCGACAGCTCATCCTGCATGAAGACGAGGTTCCAGACCTCGAGGTATCGGTCCTCGTCGACGACCGGGCCGCCCTCCAGCCCATGCTCGGGGCCACGGTCGTAGTAGATCTCCGAGCACGGACCACCCGGACCCGGCACGCCCATCGACCAGTAGTTGTCCTTCGGCCCGCGGCGCTGGATGCGCTCGTACGGAAGACCCGCCACCTTGTGCCAGATCTCGATGGCCTCGTCATCGTCGTCATAGACGGTGACCCACAGCTTGTCCTCGGGGAAGCCGTAGCCGCCATCGGACTGGCTGGACGTCAGGAGCTCCCAGGCAAGCGGGATAGCCCCCTCCTTGAAGTAGTCGCCGAAGGAGAAGTTGCCCGCCATCTGGAAGAAGGACGCATGGCGCGTGGTCTTGCCGACCTCCTCGATATCGAGAGTCCGGACCACCTTCTGCACACTCGTGGCACGCGGGTATGGCGGTGGAGCCTCCCCGAGGAAGTAGGGCTTGAACGGCACCATGCCCGCGTTGACGAACAGCAGCGTCGGATCGTCGAGCAGCAGCGACGCCGATGGCACGACCTGATGATCGCGATCGGCGAAGAAACGCAGGAATCTACTGCGGATCTCGGCGGAGTCCATCACATCTCTCCTTGCTGGGACTGACGAAGTACGGAAGCTGCTGCAGATCCCGGCATGGCAGACGGGTTGGCCTGATGCGCCCTGACCTCGTTCACAGCGCCTGCAGCCATCGTGCGAGCCGTGGTGATGGCCTGAACCGTCGACAGCCCCATCTGCTGGACGCTGAGCACGACGCCACGCTCGCGCGCGTCCGCCATCGCCTGCTCGATTCGCCGATAGGCGACAATCCCGCCCACGGCACCGATAGCCACCCACACCGCTCTCCGCATGAGGCCCAAGCCTAGTCGGGCGCCACTGGACCGGCGCGAACGCCGGAGCCGCTCAATCGTCGGCGTCTGCGGCCTCCGACCTGCGCAGTTGAGCCACCGCTTCCGCCACATCCGCCCATGCGGCTTCGGCACCGTGCCGGGTCGGGCGGTAGTACTCGCGTCCGATGAGCTCGTCCGGCAGGTACTGCTGGCGCGCCACCCCGCTGGGCAGGTCATGCGGGTACTGGTACCCGCTGCCGTGACCAAGTGCTCCGGCCCCGGGATAGTGCGCATCTCGAAGGTGGGTGGGCACCCGTCCCATGCCCCCCGCTCGGACATCGGCAGTCGCCTCGCCTATGCCCACGACGACGGCATTGGACTTGGGCGCGATGGCGGCATGAACCGTGGCATGGGCGAGGATGATGCTCGCCTCGGGCATCCCCACCATCGCCACCGCCTGAGCAGCAGCCACGGCTGTCTGGAGGACCTGCGGCTCGGCCATGCCGATGTCCTCGCTGGCGAGGATCATCAGCCGTCTGGCGACGAACCGTGGATCCTCGCCCGCCTCGAGCATGCGCGCAAGGTAGTGGAGCGCCGCGTCGGGATCGCTCCCCCGCACGCTCTTGATGAACGCGCTGATGACGTCGTAGTGCTGGTCGCCGTCCTTGTCGTAGATGATGGCCGCCTGCTGGACGGCTCGCTCGGCGTCGGACAGCGACACCTCAGCCACGCCCTCGCGGCGTGCCACTGAGGCAGCTGCAGCATCCAGCCCCGTGAGCGCTCTTCGCGCATCTCCGTTGGCCGTCCGCACGAGATGGGCCAGTGCCTCGTCGTCGACCGAGATCGAGGAGTCCAGTCCCCGCGGATCGAGGATCGCTCGCCTGAGCAGCTCCTCCACGTGGGCATCCGTGAGGGGTGACAGGCGAACCAGCACGCTCCGGGACATCAGTGGGGCGATGACGGAGAAGCTCGGGTTCTCGGTCGTCGCCGCGATCAGCGTGACCCAGCCGTTCTCGACTGCTGGAAGAAGTGCGTCCTGCTGGGACTTGCTGAAGCGATGCACCTCGTCGATGAACAGGACGGTCCCACGACCCTGCATCGCGAGCTGGTCACGGGCACGGTCGATGACGGCCCGCACGTCCTTCACGCCCGCCGTCACCGCCGACAGCTCCATGAAGGTCCGACCGGTTCCCTGGCTCAGCAGCGAGGCGAGAGTGGTCTTGCCGGTCCCCGGCGGCCCCCAGAGAATGACCGAGACGACCGAGGCCTCGGCCGACGCAGTCAGCAGGGTGCGCAGTGGAGAGCCGGCGCCGAGGGCACTCTCCTGGCCCACGACCTCGTCGAGGCTGCGTGGTCGCATGCGCACGGCCAAGGGAGCTGAGGACCTGCTCGAATCCAGTCCCTCGTCGAAGAGCGTCATGACGTCACCCTAGGCCGGTCCCGCGATGCCGCCGGCGAGCGCACTGGAGCGGTATCGACCGATCTCCTCGAACCCGAGCGACTCATACGTCGCCCGCCCACTGTCGTTTGCGGAGTACATCTCCAGAACGACCATGGGTGCCTGATCCTCTCGCGCACGAGAGATCAGCTCACCGCACACAGCGGAAGCCAAGCCCCGCCGACGCCAAGACGGATCAGTGCACACGCTCACCAGGTGCACCGCTCCCGATTCCTCACGGATCCCTGCCGCGACACACGCCAGCTGCGATCCGATCTCGGCACCCACCCAGCTCGAGACTCGGGCATCCCCTGGGAGCACATAGGCCGAAGTCGAGTGGGCAAGAAGCGCAGTGATACGCGGATCGAGAGGATCGAGCTCTGCGATTCGGGCCCCTTCGGGGGGCAGACTGACGGCAGGGATGTCGTCCTCGCCGACTTCCGGATCGAGAGTCCACAGACTCCAGTAGCGCGCATCGTCACCCAGTGCTTCTGGCCCAAGCCAGGCCTCCGCCGCCACGGGGACGGTCACCCCGGCAGCGGTATGACTCTCGTGGAGCACTGTCACCAGCAGTGCGACGGTCTCGGGATCGTCGCCCAGCGAGGTGATCCATCCCGGGTGCGGGCGATGGGCCTGGTCGCTCGAGGCGACACAGGAGCCATCTGCCACGACTGCCGAGGCGCTGTCCTGGGGAACGCGCCAGCGCAGGAACGGGTCAGTCGGCCTGATCTGATGCGGTCGCCTTGGCCGGGACAGCATCGATACCCGCCTCCTTGCGCTGCTGCGCTGTGATGGGAGTGGGGGCTCCCGTCAGGGGATCGTGCCCGGCACCTGTCTTCGGGAACGCGATCACGTCACGGATGGACGGCGCCCCGGCCAGGAGCATGCAGATCCGGTCCAGTCCGTAGGCGATTCCGCCGTGCGGCGGCGGACCGAAGGCAAAGGCGTCGAGCAGGAATCCGAACTTCTCCTGCGCCTCCTCCTCTGTCATGCCCAGAAGCGAGAACACTCGCTGCTGGACGTCTCCCCGATGGATACGGATCGAGCCACCGCCGATCTCATTGCCGTTGCAGACGAGGTCGTAGGCCCACGCCAGCGCCTCGCCCGGAGACTTCTCAAACCCGTCGATCCACTCGTCCGTAGGGGATGTGAACGGATGGTGGACTGCCGTCCAGCCGACGGCCGCGCCGTCCTCGAAGATCTCCTCGAACATCGGGGCATCGACCACCCATAGGAACGACCATGCGCTCTGGTCGATCAGCTCGAGTCGGGTTGCGATCTCCACCCGAGCAGCGCCCAGGAG
>Ga0181559_10000636_pt1 | contig 33264 bp, 31 predicted proteins | sample 011ome_21_FD_133752 | JGI IMG/M metagenome (GOLD analysis project Ga0181559, IMG submission 133752) | Coastal salt marsh microbial communities from the Groves Creek Marsh, Skidaway Island, Georgia - 011508AT metaG (megahit assembly) | ecosystem: Environmental > Aquatic > Marine > Intertidal... | reverse complement strand
TAGCACCGTTTGACCATGCGAAAGAATAGGCTGCTGTTCCGCCAGATGCAGAAGCCGTTGCAGAACCATCGTTACTACCATTACACGAAACGTTGTTTCCTAAGGCGATAGCTGCAACCAATACAGTTGGCTCAGTTATCGTTTGTGTTGCCACACCAGTACAACCAGAATTGTCGGTAATGGTTACTGTATATGTTCCAGCGGTCAATCCACTGATTGAGGCTGAAGTAGCGCCTGTGTTCCAGAGGAAGGTGTAAGTACCTCCATTTCCACCAGATCCGGTAGCTGTGAGTGCACCGTTGTTGCCTCCAAAGCAGGAAACATTCGTCACAGCGAAAGTTGCGGTGACTGGAGTGGGTTCTGTGATGGTAACGTTATCCGTAGCAGTACATCCGTTAGCGTCTGTTGCAGTTACCGTGTATGTGCCAGCGGTTAAGCCAGTGCTGGTAGCTGTTGTTGCTCCGTTAGACCATAAATAGGTGATGGCGCCAGTTCCACCAGATCCGAATGCGGTAGCAGAACCGTCATTTCCTCCGTTGCATGTAACGTTTGATGAACCTGTTACAGCTACAGTGACAGCGGTTGCTGGTTGAGTAATTGTGGCTATAGCTACAGAAACGCAGCCGTTGATATCTGAAACGGTACATATATAAGTGCCTGCAGTTAGGTTAGTAGCAGTAGCCGTATTAGCACCATTGCTCCAAGCGTATGAGTATGCTGGAGTTCCTCCTGCACCAGCGGCAGTGGCTGATCCATCGTTTCCACCAAAGCAGCTGACATTAGAAGAAGCTGTAATGGATGAGGTAAGAGGAGAGGCAGGCTGCGTGATGGTTACACTTTGTGTACCCGTGCAACCATTTGCATCAGTGACTGTAAGTGTGTAGGTTCCAGCAGCGAGGGCAAAAGCAAAATTAGAGGTTGATCCATTCGACCATAAATAACTGTATACCGGTGTTCCACCAATGACAAATGCGAACGCGCTTCCAGAGTTAAAGCCTGAGCATCCAATGTTGTTACCTGCTATTGTAATCGAAAGTGGCGCTGGATCTAATATTACAACTGATTGCGTTGCTGTACAGGTAGTTCCATCATTCACCGTAACAGTATAAGTTCCAGCAGAAAGTCCACTTATAGAAGCGGAAGTAGCTCCTGTTGACCATAAATACGTATATACTCCGGTTCCACCGCTGGCAATGGCTGTGGCCGTTCCGTTGGATCCACCGTTGCATGTGGGGTTGGTAGATGTTATTGATACCGATGGACCAACTGTAACTGTTACTGTAATATTCGTTGTGTCTGCACAGCTATTGGCATCTGTTCCGATTACTTGGTAGTTCGTTGTTGTGGCTGGACTCGCTAATACAGTTGCTCCAGTGGTGGTGTTTAAGCCAGTTCCTGGTGACCAAGAATACGTGCTGGCACCACTGGCGGTTAATGCTGTTGGTGTATTGCAATAGGAAGGGTTTGGGGGAGTGATGGAAATGGTTGGCTTGGGATTAACAGTTATTGTAATGCTCTCGCAGGCGCCCCATGTTCCACAAAAAGAATTGTAGTACCTCACATAATACGTAGTGGTAGAAGTGGGTGATAGGGTGACAACGAATCCACTATCCACAGCATTTGCGATATTATTGTCGCATGAATTCGCAAACCAATATGGTTTATTGGTAGAGTAGGGGTAGGTTATTGATACTTGACCTTCTTGACTGTATCTGTTGGGTCCGAAACCGCAATAGCGAGTCATACCAAATGGAGAGCCTACAAAGTTGATTGAATTGTTTGATGACCAAGCATTAATAGTATCAACAGATACTGCGAATGTTTCTTGTACGAAGTTTGCACCACATTGTGTTGCAGGTACGTTGGCCACTCCTATTTGAGTGCCTGTTTCTGAAATAACATTTACATATTCGCCTGGTGCTTCAATGTCACCTCTGTAAAAGAAAGTGATTGTTCCGGGTCCTGTAGCGAAAGGAGGAGTAGAATTAATTGTATAATTCACGCTGGTTCCAACCGTACCATTCGGTCCCAAATCGTTGTTAATTGCAGAAGTTCCTGTGAAAGTGGCATCGCCAGTAATGTAGTTTATTGAAAGCGTTGTGCTTTGAATGTTGTTTTCACAATAGCTTCCCAAACTAGCACTGAGGCCGGTTGGGGTCGGAATAACCTGCGTTCCCACAGTGTAGGTGTAAGATTGCGTTGCGCCTGATCCATTGGTAATGGTTACAGTATAACTGCCCGCATTTAAGCTACCGTAAGGATTGCTTACTGCGCCAGTATTCCAAGCGTAAGTGTATGGACCATTGCCAAATTGTGGGTCAAGGGTTATACTTCCTGTTGGTGTTCCAGCACAAGCGTCATTGATTTGAACTCCGCTTTTGATGCGCAGGTTATCGACTGCTCGGTCTCCATACTGCACAATTCCATTACTGAGTTGGCCAATAAATCGCAATGTTACGTGCTGCCCGTCATATGCAGACAAATCAACAGAGTCAGTAAGCCATGCTGCACCACTTGCGCCATCCTGCGTCCAAATGGTGTCTGCATCTCCGAGTGTTTGAGGAGTAATATCTGCAATCAACCACAGAATTCCCATGTCGGACGCGCTTCCTCCACCGAAGCCTCCTTGAACGTGCATGTTGTAATCGAATACAAGGTAGGGCAACTCGCTACCATCGACATCAAAACAGGGACTGTTCAGAATAGCCTGATCAAATGCGGTCATGAACGATGCTTCTGTGTAAACGTAGTTAGATCCTTCACTGGCTCCAGTTGGTCCCGTTGGTCCGGTTGGCGTACCTCCCGAATTCACTGTCCAGTCAAAGTCATCATCGGTAGTATTGTTAAACCAGTCACCAAAACCCGATTCCCAACCTTCTGTGTAATTGGAAGAGTTGACCACTGGGACACTTCCTGCTCCTATTGAAAAGCTGATTGTGTTCGAAGTAGCAGAAGCATCGGTAATCGTTACAGTGTAGCTTCCGGCACTAAGGTTACTCACGGTTTGAGTATTCGCACCGTTCGACCAGTTATAAGTGTATGGGCCAATTCCGAAAATGGCTGAGGCTGTGGCAGTTCCATGTGCACCGCTGGTGCAATAGCTGTCGGTTGTTTCAACTCCTGTGCTAACCACAATATCGTCTATAGCACGGTCTCCAGCAAAATTGTTACCTCGAACCCCTTGAAATCTTATTTGAATGGTTTGTCCTGCGTAGGCCGAGAGATCTATGAGATGCTGGACCCAAATATCACCATTGTCCCCTGAGTCTGCGAAAAGCGTGATCCAGTTGGCAATTCCTGTTGGATTAGTATTTACCTGAAAATATAAATAGCCCATTCCAGCTACACCAACGTCGGTAAACATGTGGTTGTAAAAACTAATGTATGGAGCTGAGTTTACTGGGAAAGAAAAACAGGGTCCATTTAAGTTCCATACTTGTCCATTGGAACCATTGGTTGCCTCTGTATAAGCATAGAACGTACCATCTTGAGCTGCTGAGGGGCCTGTGTTTGCTGAAGGTGTACCATTATTATCTACTTGCCATCCAGGAAACGTGGCTCCAACACCTGCGGCTAAATCTCCTGACCATAACGTTCCAAATCCAGATTCAAAGCTTTCTGTAAAGGGAAATGTAGTGATGGTATTTGCACATTGGGCTTGAGCCTTGCTTGAAAAGGTGATGCCAAGAAGCGTGAACGCAACAGCACCAACCAGAGAATAAAATTTCTCCATAAGACTAATTAGGTTGGTTAACAGTTCGATATTAATTAAAAACTATCGAAGGTATTGAGTAGAACGTAATTCAATATGCGAGGGTTGGCTAATAATGGAAAATGTAGATTAAGAGTAGTTTTTTTTCGATGAACTGTTGTTTATTCAAGTTGCGAGTTGTGTCTCAAAATAAAAAATGCGAGAAGTTGTTTCAGGTAAAAGAATAGTCGCATATTTGCACCCGCATTAGTCGACCAGTTTTCGCAACGAAAAGATTAAACTTTAAATATAGATGGCAACACGCATAAGACTACAACGTCACGGTAAGAAAGGAAAACCATTTTTTCACATCGTAGTAGCAGATTCAAGAGCGAAGAGAGACGGACGTTTCATCGAGAAGCTCGGGATATACAATCCAAACACAAATCCAGCAATCATAGATTTAGACTTCGACAGAAGTTTAGCTTGGGTTCAGAAAGGCGCTGAGCCATCTGATACTGCTCGTGCAATTTTGAAGTATCAAGGCGTTATGATGAAAGATCACCTATTAAGAGGTGTGGCCAAGGGTGCTTTAACAGAGGAGCAAGTTGAGGCGAAATTCAGCAAATGGCTGGAAGACAAGTCTGCGTTGATTGACTCAAAGAAGGATCGACTAAGCAAGGCAAAAGAAGAAGCTAGAAAAGCTGCGCTTGCTGCTGAGAAAGCAGTGAATGAAGCGCGCACAGCAGCCCAAGCAGCTGTTGAAGAAACAGCCAATGCTGTTGAAGAAGTAGGAGAAGAAGTGGCTGAAGCCGTTGCTGAAACTGCTGAGGAGGTAGTAGAAAAAGTTGAAGAGTCAGTTGTTGAAGAAGCTGCATCTGAGGCAGAGGTGAAAGAAGAGGCTGCTCCTGAAGCTGAAGTGGAGAAAAAAGAAGATTAAGTTCTGCTTAAATGATAAATTCGAAACCCTGGCTGTCTAAGTCAGGGTTTTTTTGTGACATGAAGTTTATAGAAATAGGCGCCATCGTTAAACCTCACGGTTTGAAAGGGCAATTGGTTTTTTTTGTGGAGGAAATTTACTCAGGAGTCATCTTTGATTTCAAGAGTATTTATTTGGATCAATTCTCTTCTAAAGTTCCATATAAAGTAATGGAAGTGAGCCGGCTTTCCAACGGAACTTTTAAAATTGAGCTGGCTGGAGTAAATTCAGTGGAGGCGGCCAATGCGTTGCGAAAAGCCAAAGTGTATCAAGAAGAAGCCAAATTACCCAAAAGCCAAACCATTGAATGGGAAGGATATAGGGTGGAAGACGGGGATGGAATATTCATCGGCAAGGTGGAAGAAGTGCTCGAGAACAGTATGCAGATAATTCTGGTGGTGGTGAATGAAAACGACGAGGAGTTTATGATTCCCTTGGTAGAGGAGTTCATTGTTGGTTTCAGCGAAGAAGAGGAAACGCTTCGGCTCAATCTTCCTGAAGGTTTGCTGGATCTTTAATCTGAATCTAAATCAATTTTTTTTCCTCAGAAGAAGGGCTGCCCAATTGGTCGAAACTGATGTCGGTGAACTGATTGTTCAGTTTTGTTTCGAGCTCATTGCTTTGTTCTTTGTTGAGGTCGATCACCTTTTTAAATGATTCGCCCAAGGCGTCAGAAAATTTCTCAAAATCCTCTTTATACAAGAATAACTTGTGTTTTTGATAGCTTACTGAACCGTCATCGTTGAAGCGTTTTTTGCTTTCAGTGATCGTCAAGTAATAATCGTTGTTCTTTGTTGATCTTACATCAAAAAAGTAGGTCCTTTTTCCTGCCCTTACCGCATTTGCGTAGGTCTCTTCCCTTTCGTTTGCTTCATTTTCTTCCATTCCTCATTCAGTTTATACGCTGTGCAAGCCACCGTCAGAGACAAATCTAAAAAAATATTGATTCGGAAAAATTTAATCTGGCGTTTGCATTGTTTCCAATTGCTGCTGCTCATTTATCTCGAAATAAACTCCCTTTTTAGCGATCAATTCATCGTGCTTTCCTTGCTCTAAAATGACGCCATCTTCCAATACAATGATATTGTCGCAGTGCTTTACAGAGGAAACACGATGGCTAATGATCACTGTAGTTTTGCCCTTCATGATGGGTTTTAAGTTCGATAAGATTTTCTCTTCCGTTTCCGTGTCAACGGCCGACAAACAGTCGTCAAAAATTAAAATTTTTGGTTCTTTAATGATGGCACGCGCAATCGATATGCGCTGTTTCTGCCCACCTGATAGGGTAATGCCGCGTTCGCCTACACGCGTGTCATAACCTTTTGGAAATCCTTCTATATTTTTAGCTACTTGCGCATTGCTCGCTGCTCGGCTTACAGCCTCTACGTTGTCGTCAGAAATGGACGTGCTGAATGAAATGTTGTTGCTGATGGTATCAGAAAACAAAAACACCTCTTGAGGAACATAACCAATGGCACTGCGGTAGGCATTGAGGTTGATCTGCTGAATATTTTCTCCGTCCACCAAGACTTGTCCTGAATCTGCATCGTATAGTCTACAGATCAAATTGGCCAGGGTTGATTTTCCAGATCCGGTGTGTCCAACGATGGCTAGGCTTTCTCCAGGATTTACAGTAAACGACACATCATTGAGCGCTTGAACGCCACTTTCTGGGTAGCGAAAGGATACGTTTATGAATTGAAGCTGTCCTTTTGGTTCATATGACTCGTGACTTGTGTTCACAATATCGATTTCGGCTTGTAAGAATTCGTTTATTCTTTTTTGACTTGCCGCAGCGCGCTGCACCAACGAAGTAACCCAGCCTACAGAAGCTACGGGCCACGTGAGCATGTTTACATAGATCACAAACTCGGCAATGTTTCCCGGTGAAATTTTTCCCTGCATGGTCAATTGACCACCGATGTATATGGTAAGAATAGTAGATAAACCAATCAACAAAATCATGGCAGGCATGAACAGGGCGTTAACCTTAACCAAGCCGAGATTGGTGGCCTTGTAATCGTTGCAATGCTCTGAAAATTCGTGTTCTTTTTCGTCCAAACGATTGTATGCTTTCATTACCCTGATGCCGCTAAACGCTTCTTGCACGAAGGTGGAGAGGTCGCTCAGTTTTGCTTGCACTGCTTCACTGCGCTTATTGATTTCTCGGCTCACCCAATAAATCAAGATAGACAGAATAGGAAGTGGTGTCAACACATAAGCCGTAAGTGTAGGATTCACTTTCCACATGGTGAAAATGACCATAACAAACAGTACGATCAAGTTGATGGTATACATAATGGCAGGTCCTACATACATGCGCACGCGACTCACGTCTTCGCTGATCCGATTCATTAAATCACCAGTGTTGTTGCTTTTGTAGAAGGCCATATGCAAGCGCTGGTACTTGTCAAATATTTCGTTCTTCATATCAAATTCGATGTGCCTGCTCATCACGATGATGGTTTGGCGCATCAGATACATGAAAAAGCCTTTGAGCACCGACAGAGAAATCACTAAAACTGAAAACAGCAGGATGGCTTGCGTAAGGATGTTCTTGTAGGCATCAGCAAATTCAGGTGTATTGAAAGCGGGGTATACACTCAATGTATCTTGCACAAAATCAATGGCATACCGGATAACTTGAGCCGGGAAAATGGCGAACAAGTTTGAAATTGCCACAAAAACAATTCCTCCAAAAAGGTGGGTTTTGTAATTGCTAAAATGCTTGTTCAGGTATGCTAATTCTTTCATTCTATTTGATGGACAACTTTGCTTGTAAGCTTTGCGAATAAACTTACATTTGCCCCGCCTTTCAGAGGCGCAAATGTAGTCGATCACATTACAGACATTTATAACAGGTTCTTTTAAATTTAGTTGAAAGTGAATAATCAATCATCATCTCCTCTTGTTCAAATGGAGACCATGGGTCACGAGCAAGTTTTGTTTTGCAACGATCCATCTACAGGGTTAAAAGCAATCATCGGCATTCACAATACAGTTGTAGGTCCAGCGCTGGGTGGCACAAGAATGTGGGCCTACGCTTCAGAAGCAGACGCACTCACAGATGTATTGAGGTTGTCTCGTGGAATGACCTATAAAGCTGCGATTTCAGGACTAAACTTAGGAGGTGGAAAAGCCGTAATCATTGGGGATTCAAGAAAAATTAAAGACGAGGCGTTAATGAGACGTTTTGGTCTGTTTGTAGAATCATTGGGCGGAAAGTATATTACAGCTGAAGATGTAGGAATGACTACCAAAGACATGGAGTACATCCACATGGAGACCGATCACGTGGTTGGTATTCCAGAAACGTTGGGTGGTGGAGGTGATCCATCTCCAGTAACGGCTTACGGTGTGTATATGGGAATGAAGGCCTCAGCTAAAAAACTTTATGGAGGTGAAAGCTTAAGCGGCAAGAAGATCTTGGTGCAAGGAGCAGGAAATGTTGGTGGGTATTTGGTTAACCATTTGGTTAAAGAAGGAGCCAACGTGATGATCGCTGACATTTATCAAGACAACATCAAAAAAGTGGTAGATCGCAATCCAAGTGTAACTGTGGTTGATGCAGGCGATGTGTTTGCGCAGCAAATGGATATTTATGCTCCATGTGCCTTAGGTGCAACGATCAATGACGACTCAATTGCGCGAATGAAGTGCAGAATCATCGCGGGAGCTGCCAACAATCAATTGGCCAACGAAGCTCAGCATGGACAAATGCTACTTGAAAAAGGCATCATCTATGCACCCGACTTCCTGATCAATGCAGGTGGATTGATCAATTGCTACAGTGAGCTAGAAGGCTACAATAGAGACAGGGCAATGGATCAGGCAGAAAATATTTACGTTACCACGATGACTGTATTGAATAAATCTGAAGAAGAAGGTAAGCCAACCTATCAGATTGCCAACCAAATGGCAGAAGACAGAATCAATAAAATCGCGCAAATACACCGAAGCCTTTAATGAATAAAGCAAGACCCGCATTAGTAAATAGAAGGTACCTACGCATTAAAATTTTCCAAGGTCTGTACGCGTATCATCGCACAGAGAATGCAGATCAGCTCAAATTTGAGCGCGAGATTTTCGAGAGCATCAATCGCCTGTATAGCCTTTACTTGTATTTGATCACCTTGATCATGCAAGTGAGCATCGCAGCAGATGAAATCACGGCAACCAACCGCACGAAGAATTTGCCTTCACATGAAGACCTCAATCCGAATTTGCGCTTTGTAGAGAATCGGGTGTTTAAGATCCTTCGAGAGAATGAGCAATTGAAAACATTGGTTGAGCGTGCTAAAATCAATTGGGACAACGAGCATGATGACGTGCGAAGGATCTTTAAGTCATTCAAAGAAGACGAAGCCTATCGTTTATTTATGATTCGTGAAGACAACAACCTTGAAATTGACAAGGAAGTGATCATTACATTGTTTAGAGATCATTTGGTGATGAATGAGATTATTCATTCTGCTTTAGAAGAAAAGGATATCTATTGGCAGGATGATTTGCCCATGGCGGCCATAACTGTAATTAAAACCTTACAAGTGCTGCCAGATTTTGATGCATCTCATACAACCATTTTAGCAGACCTGTATAAGAATAAAGAAGAAGATCAGCTTTTTGCGAAGGAGCTGTTCAGAAAGAGCATTCAATTTGCAGAAGAGTATGGAAAGATCATCGCTTCGAAGGCTGACAATTGGGAAACAGAGCGCATTGCTTCGCTCGATCTACAATTGATGACCATGGCGCTGACCGAACTGGAGCATTTTTCGACCATCCCGGTTAAGGTCACTCTTAATGAATACATTGAGTTGGCAAAGGTTTACAGCACCCCGAAGAGTAAGGTGTTTATCAATGGAGTGCTCGATAAGTTAGTACTCGATTTTAAAGCCGAGAAGCGAATCAATAAGCGTGGAAGAGGATTAAACGAATGATTTGTTAACTAAATACAAAAGATGAGCAAGTATTACTTCTACTTGACTCTATTTTTGCCTATCTAAAATTAAAATCAAGAAATGAAAAGAGTATTACTAAGTTCGATTGTAGTGGTGAGTATGATGCTCACTGCTTGTGGAGGCGGTGAAGGATCATCTGACCAATCTCAACCAGAAATTACTACTGAGAACGTAGAGTCTACAACTACTATCGCTTATGCTGAAGAGGTGTATGATTTCGGAACAATTACAGAAGGCGAGAAGGTGTCGCACGTATTCAACTTTACCAATACAGGTGATGCTGATTTAGTGATTGTTTCTGCCAAAGGAAGCTGCGGATGCACTGTGCCAGAGTGGCCTAAGGAGCCTATCGCTCCAGGAGCTGAAGGAAAGATCAGTGTTGTATTCAACAGTGAAGGAAAAAAGGGAATGCAAAACAAGCGCGTTTCTATCGTAGCCAATACAGAGCCAGCTACTACTGCTGTTACCTTAAAAGGAGAGGTGATTTCTCCTGAAACTGCAGGCGAACCAGCTGAAGCAACTGAATAAAAAGCAATTATGTTACAGACAATATTTTTACAGTTTGGTGGTGGAGAAGGTGGAATCATGAGCTTTTTGCCGTTGATTCTGATCGTTATCGTGTTTTACTTCTTCATGATCAGACCACAAACCAAGAAGGCGAAAGAAGCAAAGCAGTTTCGCGAGTCGCTTTCAAAGGGCGATAAGGTAATTACCATCGGTGGCATTCATGGAAAAATAACTGAAGTAAAAGAGCTGTATGTGATGCTTCAGATAGCAAATGGAGTGGAAGTGAAAGTCACGAAGTCTGCGGTGAGCCCTGAACTTAGTCAAGGAACTGGCGACAGCGAGTTGGCTCAGAAGAATTAATTCAGTTGAAATTTTTACAAAAGCCCTTCTCAAACGATTGAGAAGGGCTTTTTTGTCTTCAACGCTTGGCTTCGGCTCCGCTCAGCCTGCGCTGTGGATTGATGGTTCATGGTTAGGAAGTTAATGGTTAAGGGGTTCGTGGTTAATTATAAATCATGAATTATCAATCTCACCTTCTCCAACCAGGAACTGAGGTTGCTGAAGGCAGACGAAAGAACCATGAACTATATAGCCATTTAGTGTGGCTTCTGTTTGCTTCGTTTCTTTTAGGCACAAAAGAAATGAAGGAAAACATCCTCTTAAGTTTTCTATTCATTCTTTTGGCTTGATCCAAAAGAAACAAAAGATCAAGGCTGTGAAATATTTCCGACCATACCAAACTACGCTCCAGGCTTGCCGCGATTTTAAACTCGTCCCGCTTTCAGCGTTCCTCAAACAGCAAAATCGCTGCGCAGGGCCGAACCCACGATCGCTCAGCGGCATGGTGCCCGAAAATATTTCAAGGCCTTTCAGCGCATCTAGCTGACCTTAAGAGCTGGCAACGAAGCGTTCGAAGCCTTCGCAACAATAGGCGTGAAAAGTTCTTAGTTCATGGTTAAGTGGTTTATTGTTATTCACAATGTAAGCGTCAGCCTGAGGTCGCTGACGAAGGAAGCAAGTCTCGAAGAAAAAGCGGTTTATGCATGAAATATTCTTGTCAATACCCGCTCTGTCTTCGAGACTGTGTCTGCTCCGCATCTACACCTGCTCCATCGCTAACTAAGGCGCAGGCGATCAGACTGACGCCAGCTTCTTTGGTAAGATTCAGTTTTTTCCTCAATCATTAATCATCAATCATCAAGGATGAATCCCCAATGTCCCATAGACAGTATTTTTGTTGAACCATACCGGGTTTTAATGTAGGTTTGACATCCATGCCAAGAGAGTCATTTTTTAGTGTTCGCGATATTTTTCAAGACAGAAGAAAACTTTTTATTTTTCTGGTTTGCTTGCTCTTGGCGTCTTTGAGTTGGGTGTTTATTTCTTTGGGTAAATCATACAGCTCTACACTGGTAGTTCCCGTTAAATACATCAACTTTCCTGAGAATAAGACATTACTGAATACCGTTCCGCAGCGATTGGCCGTTAACGTGAGTGGTTCAGGATATGATTTGCTCCAATTTGATCAACGCTTGACTGAAGATACCCTCATTATCAATCTCGATAACCTTAAGATCAGCGTTTTGGGTCAATACCAACGCGGCTACCTCGATCAAGCAGCGTTGAGTAAAGACCTTCAAGATCTATTGAATGGCACACTGGCCATTAATCGTGTGTTGAGCGACAGCATTTTTTTTGTCTTTGACCTGAAAGTTTCTCGGATCATTTCAGTGAAGCCCAAAGTGCGTTTTACCATCGCGAAAGGATATACATTGGTCGATTCCATAGAGGTTGTGCCCAATGAATTGGAAGTGTTTGGGGCGCTCTCAATCCTAGATACACTTTCTGCCATTGAAACCGAATGGACTGAATTGGGCGAGCTTTCCAAAACGCGAAAATTCAGGTCGGCAATTGCCAAGAAATACATTGGCAGTGACGCACAAACGAGCTATGATAGTGTATTGGTGATTGTAAATGTGGATAAAATCACAGAAAAACGCTTCATGCTCACACCGCAATTATTGAACGTTCCAGATTCGCTTGAAATGCTCACTTTTCCCAATGGAATTGAGGTTATTGCTCAAATTCCGTTGAGCAAATTTGATGAAGTGGTTGAGGAAGATTTTCAACTGACCGTGGATTACAATAATCTTGAAGAGGGCTACATGGTGCTTCCTGTGGATCTGGAATCATGGAATCCGATTGCCCAGCTCATTACCATCAAGCCACAGACGGTTGAGATAGTATTGACTCGTATTGACTGATGAAGGTAATTGGACTCACAGGTGGAATTGGCAGTGGTAAATCTACGGTAGCTAGAGTCTTTGAGTCATTGGGAATTCCTGTTTTTTATGCCGATCAATGTGGAAGAGAAGTGCTTGATGCTGATCCTGAAGTGAGGCGTAAAGTGATTGATTTATTAGGAGCAGATGGCTACAGACAATCTGGTGCTAACAGGAAATATATTGCTGATAGGGTGTTTGGAGACGATGGGTTACTTCAATCACTCAATGCAATTGTTCACCCAGCCGTTGGTCGAGCTTTTGTGACATGGAAGAACGCGCTTCTCACCACAACTGATTACTGTATTCGCGAGGCGGCCATTCTGTTTGAGAGTGGATCGCACAAGGATTGCGATCAAGTAATCTGTGTAGTTACTGATGACGAACTAAGAATAAGTCGTGTAATCGATCGTGATCGCGTAAGCAGAGCAGAAGTAGAGGCCCGAATGGCGAAGCAAATGCCCCAAGCTGAAAAATCAGAGCGGAGTGATTTTGTGATTGATAATTCGGGCAATCATTCTGTAATCCATCAGGTGATGGCCATTCATGCTAATTTGATGCAGGCTTAAAGGTCATCTTCAACGAAGTGTTTTCTTCAATGTCTTGCTTATTCATACGCTGCTTGCGCCACTTACCTTCTGCAAACATCTCTGCTTGATCGTTATAATGCGCACTGAATGGATTTCCACTTTGTCCTGTAGGATTGATGCTCAAACTATTTTCAATATCGGCAAAGTCAATCAAAATGCGCATGGCAGGACCGCTCTTAACGGGGTAGTTTACTCCATTGTCAATCCAAAACGCTTGCTTGTTGATCACTTCTTCACCGCCAGCAATGGCTAATGGTCCAACATTGAGTAAGTTGCCCAATACTGGCACTTTTCCCATAGGATGCGGATGTGCGAGCTGATGCACATCGCTCCATTTCCAGGATGCAATATCACTTCTCAATGTTTTGGCCAAACTATCGGCAGCTATCTCAAAGGCCATTTGTAAGATGTCATCTTTGCTTTCAATGCCTTCGGTGTTTTTATTGTCCCACCACGGATTGTTTTCTGTTTTTAAAAATTTCGGAACCGAGCGCAAATAGAATAGCGTGTGGATCAAGGCATTGAAATCTGTCGTTCCCAAATCGTCTTCTAAGGCCAGTTTCAGTGTGTGATAGAGCATTTGATAGTAAACAATGGGTGCGTTGCTTTCTAAACCGTGTGTTCCGTCCCAAGCATCGAGCGCAGCGAGCATTTCTTCTTGCAGCTCGTTTTGAGGACTCACATTGGTCGTCATCATTTTGGCGTTTTCAGGATACCATGGTGATTGATCGTTGAGCGCTAAAGACTTCATCATGTCGATATCCCAAAACTCGATTTCTGACAATGCTTTGCTGATTTGGAGTGAGCGCTGACCGGCATAGTAATAACCGTGCACATACTTGTCGCCCACTTGCTCGGGCGCGTTGTTAGCCGAATGCACGAAGCCCATTTCTGAATTTACTGATCGAGGATTCTCGTCAAAATCAAAATACCCCAGCGGATCGTCATTGCCCGATGCGCCATCTAAAATCAACTTGGGATCAACATGAGTTGGGCGTTTCAAAATCTTTGCCGTGCCCCACCAGGCATAGTTTCCTTCGGCATCGCCATACATGACGTTCAAACCCGGAGCCGCCAGCTTGGGCAGTTGGCTTTTGAATTCTTCCATGGAATTGGCCGTGCAAAACTGATGCGCCACTTGCAACGCAGCCATCGGAAATTGTGTTAAGGTCCAAAAACAGGAGATGGAATCGGTGATCGTGCTGTCCGTTAATACAGCATTGATGATGGGGCCGTGGTTGGTAGAGTTTACTGTAAAGGTGACCTCTTTACCCGAGCTGCTTCTGATGGTTTCTTGGCGAGATGTTAGGGGCAGTTCGTTTCCCGCGTGCACAAAATTATTGCCATTGATGGTTTCTCGATACAAATCCATGTCGTCATTTTCAAACATGGTCAATCCCCAAGCGTGGTGGGCAGTGTGACCAACGAGCGGGTAGGGTAGTCCGGCTAAAAAATTACCGTACAAGCGCATGTCGGGCGTTTCGATGTGCGCTTCATACCACACCGATGGTTGCGCATAATTGATGTGCGTATCGTTGGCAAAAAGCACCTTGCCCGACTTCGATTTTTTGGGCGCAATCACCCAGCTGTTAGAGCCTTCAAACAAAGGCAGTTGGAGTGTATTCAATATGCCGTGAACGCTTGCCGTGATGGACGCCACACTGAGCAGGGTGACTTGTGGCACAGAATCGTTGTTGGTAACCGGCATGGTAGCGTGCCACGACTCTGAGTGCAGCGATAAACTCTCGAGGTAGTCGTTACCCAATTGATGCAAGATTTTATCGGCAATGGGATCTGTTTTGAGCGCCATGGCAAAACTGAAACTCATGTAAGACACCACGTGATAAATGTCTACCGTTTCAAAAGGCTCTGGTTCAAGTCCAAGTATGGTGTATTCAATCGGTTTGTGGTTGTTCTCTCGGTAGGCATTGATTCCGTCAACATAAGCTTGCGCTAATAATTGCCATTCTTCCGTTTGATTTTTCATGAATGCTTCGTGGGATGTGCGTGACAATTCGGCCGTACCCATTGTTCTGAAAAGGCGGTCGATATTCATAACATCGTCACCAAACAACTCAGCTAAGCGGCCCGAACCCACCCTGCGCAGCACGTCCATTTGAAATAAGCGATCACGGGCGTGAACGTAGCCCAGTGTTTTCCAAGCATCCGTTTTGTTATCGGCATAGATGTGCGGAATGCCGTATTCATCAAAATGAACAGTGGCTTCGCTTTGCAGTCCTGCAAGTTCAACTTCAGCCGGAGAGTCAGGTGAATGCACTGCACGCAAGTAAACAAAGATGCCCCCCGCGATAAGGATTATGATGGCTAAAACTGCGGATAAACCTTTAATGATGCGCATAAGGAAGAAAATTAGTTAGGTCTACCAAGTTTAGGGAAAATAGAGCAAACAGAAGTGTGCACAGCCGTTTGTTGTTTTTAAACGCTCGCTCATTGAAAGATAAAAGAGCTAAAACTTCAATTCAGATTGAAAATCAATAATCTTTACATTTGAGTTATGGCAATAATCAAGTTAACAATTAGTGACGGAATCCTGGACAAAGTGATGGGCTTATTGAGTCCATTCAAAGGAAAAGGTCTTGAAATTGAGCATCTTGATGCTTCAATGGAAGAGCATAAAAAGTATGTACATGAGCAACTTGAATTAATGGATTCTGGCCAAGCCAAGTATATCACTATAGAAGAGTTGGATCAACAACTTAAAGAGACCATTAAAAAGTATGAAGATTAACATTTTAGACTCCTTTTCTGAAAAGTTAGATCAACAAGTTGAATACATAGCTCAAGACAAACCTGAGGCGGCAAGAAAATTTCGTAAAGATGTAATTGCCAAAATCAGAGGACTGAAACAGAATCCTTTTAAATGCCGCAGGTCACTTTTTGCCAATCATGATGACGTTAGAGATTTAGTGTTTAAAGGATATACCATCACTTTTCGAGTTGAAGATGAAGTTATATCAGTCTTTGCTGTCTAAAAATTGATTCGCTGAACTGCTGGGAATACGTCCACTGGAAGGATGTATGGCCTCTTATTCCCCGTTAAGTGCATACGGCAATTATTTATTCATGCCCCGAAATAAGATGTAGAATTTATTCATCACAAAAACATGCGGCAGGGTGATGGAAGAAATTACAATAAGCAGACAAAAACCATAAGGTATATTCAAGTATTTGAAATAAATGGCCGCAAATAAGAATAGGATTCCAGCGATCGACAAAAGACTAAACGGTGCCACCATCTTTGCAAATTGAGCAAGGGTATTTGTTTCTTTTTGGGCAGTCAAAAAACCGTATTCCTCTTTCAATACTTTGAAGGAATGAAGAATGACAAAGTAGAGTGTGAATCCTATGATTAAGGGCATCAAGTAGAAACTAGCAAGAATAAGTGTTAGCACCAATAGTTCCATCAATAGATCGTGAAGCATCAAAAAACGATTTCGTGCCAGATTAAATAACGTGAGAAGGGTTATGGCTCCCGAGCCCAACAGCAAATACCGCATATCTTGCTCTTGGTGTAATATTTCGAATACTCCAAATTCTGGAACCGATTCCATGATGAAATATATTTCGTCTAGGTTGAAGTAAATCAGGGCCGACAATATGGTAAGTCCCCAAGAAAAGAAAAGCAAAAATAGCGTTGAACGTTTTTCTTGGAAGTAGTGAGAGAATTGAGATTGTCCGAAATGGTATGCTGATAGCACCAAGAAGACGATGTAAGCAAGTCTGGCAAACGCCCACCACAATGCAACATTCAATCCAATAATGAGTAAATAAACAGCTATAAACTGAAGATTACTCATGTTTTTGTCCCGCAAGTAAAGTATGTTATCTATTGCACCATGAGGAATTCCTAAGAGAAGAATGAAGGGGATGCAAAGGATCATCTGATGAGAAGAGGACATGCTTTCTGCACTCAAAACAAACGGCAGAATCACGAGCAACGAAGAAATAAATATGAAGATGGATTTGCTCACAATAATGAGAAGCTCGCGCACCGCAAGGTGCGCGAGCTCTACATTTAAGCTGTCGCTTTATTTTCTGTTGACGTCATGGCAATGTTGTAGACCACTAATCCAAAGCCGATCTTGTTGATGGCATCAGCAATGTTGTAGAATAAATCTACATTTTCAGAACCCCAGCCAAATGCTGTGTTCAGCCAACCGCCAGGCATGCACATGTAGCCGATTGGATAGATAGCCCATCCTACCAATACAAACCAAGCGAGCGTTCGCACGCCAGTTTTAACAACTGTGCTGTTGCTGTCGGCCGCAAGCTTCGCAACCTCGCCCATCCAAGCGGTATATAGAATGTAAACATAACCTAACGTTGACAACACTCCCCAAAGTACAGAATGCGCAGTGTCTCCGCCTTCTGGGTTGTAGGCCTCACCGATGTATCCCGTCACCAACATCCAAACTGATGCTATGATGAGTTTCCACAATAAGCTCACTTTAGCTCCAGCGGCTTTCGTTAGGAGATAAAACTCCACGCACATCAAAGGCACTGTTAGTGTCCAGTCGATGTACCTCAAGGAGGTCGGATTTTCACCTGTTGCCAAGTAATAGTCCCTCATGTAGTAATAGTGCACTGCGGCTATAAACGTTATTAGCCCTGAGATAAGGAGGGAAAGTTTCCACTTTCCGTCTACCCTTCCTCTTTCAAAGAAGAAGAAAATGGACGCTGCAAGCATGGCCATGTAGCCAATGAAGAAGGTGAACGCTACTGGATCATCCTTCGGAATGGTGAGAACATTTAGTAAGGTCATAATTAATAAGTTTTGATTTCCGAAGTTAACAGCTATTGTTACGTAATGTTGAATGTTTAACTAAAAAAGTTGAAGAAAATATACAGAACTTAATTTGGAATTTTCAAATTATGCAGTAAAATCAATGGTGGTAGAATCATTTACAACCTTGAAAAAAATATTTTTTTTTTGGTTTTAGAAATGATAACCTGAATCGAGTGACAGTTTGAACAGGAAAGAATAAACCTTTCAACTGCATATGAAACGGACTTTCATAAACTTTCCAAAAGCATTTGTACTTTTTTTAACACAGCCATTAAGTCTTATCATGATTGAATGAACAGCACATTCCAAAATCAATGCTTTCTAACGCCGTGATTCGTCATTTTCGAAATACAACATTTTCTAAGGTCTTATGGTATGGGGCTTGATGTCCATTTACTTGCTCAATATCAGTGTTTATATTGTCAATTCCAACCCAGAGTTTGTTCGCGTAATTTTATCGTTCAATACCCAAGAGAGCATTGTAGAAATTGTGGTAGAATAGGTTCTAGGATATGAAAATGCCATCAAAGAATAGGATGAACCGGATACCCAAATTCAAAGCAAAAAAAGGGTAAGTATTGATCTGCTCAATTATGAGGTGCTCAAAAGAGATGTTGCAAAGAAGCATGGCATCGTAAATGAGCTGTGCTACATTGATTTTGATGACCTTTTAACCCTTCGCTACAAAGAAATAGAGTCCTCCGCCCAAAGTTTGATTTGTTTTCAAGCCTTCGCGCACTGCGCCCTGCAGTTCGCGAATTCCTTTTATGCTTAATTCAAACAAATCAAAAAATGAAAATCAAAGTATTATTGGCGTAAACCTTCGTGCTGGTGCCATTCATCAGCGCATTTGCACAAGTATCAGATGCGGAAAAGACAGTATATATATCCAGCAAATTGAAGATTCAGACAAACCGTTCAAGGTACTTCACGCGGAACCATTATTCATCGACCTTATTCGCGACCTAGGAGCTAGGAAAGGGGAAAGGAAGTGGAATGTGGGTTTCGGGCTGACCGACAACTTAAAATTCGACACGCATTAAGCGCTTATTGAATATGAATGGCCCCCAGGGAATACATTGGGTCTTGAAGTAGAAATTCCGTTCACTTTTTATTCGCCTCTCAACGGCACTCCGAATCGATCGGTACCATCCAACAAGCTAAACAGCCTCAAGCTCGCCACCCAATGGTCGTTTTTTGTAAGTGAAGCCTGGTCAACATCCGTGGCGTTGGGCTATATTAATGAAATTGAGTTGTCTGAATTCAGGCGTTTCGGAAGGCCCTTGGTTGAAGGAAATATCTATAATCCTTTCTTGGTCATTGCCAAGCGTTGGGGCAACAATTTTCACTCACTGGTTTACACCGGACCGATGATTGAGCATGACTTTGAATCACACAGCTTTCAGGGTAGTTATGATGTGAACACGAGTTTCCATTACATGATTTCGGGCACGCGCAATTTCATCGGTATTGAATTTGACAAATCTGCAAGTGGAACTGATTTTGACATGACCATCAGGCCACAAATGAGAGTGGGAATTGCCGATAATTTGCTCGTGGGCATTGTTGCCGGCATTCCAGTGATCAAGGAGAATCAACGATTAAATTCCTTTGTCAGGTTAATCTGGGAGCCGGACCACTCAAAAGCCTTAGTGCATGAATAGATTTTGAGCACGATGGGCGCTCTTCATTTGATGCATTGCGTCCATCGGAGTTGAAAGATCTTCACGCTTTTCAATCGCGCGCAAGTTGAGTCCATTTAGCTATTCCCTGGCTGACGCGCGCTTCCTAGCATTTAGTATTTAAAACCCTCTCGATTGCGATTGTATCGAGTTCGCATTGTATTTTAAAGGTGTCAGATACTTTCTAATGGTTTAAGAACCGCACGCGTTGGAAACGCGTGCGAGGTGGGTGCGGAAGGTATCGATAAATGCACTTGCGTGAGGTAGAATAGACCATAGATGGCTGTTTAAATAGATTATAAATTATGCATCATAAATTTATAAATCATCAATCCCCAACCTCCATCAACTCTAGCAACGCCACATTCTCTACGTGACTGGTATGTGGAAACATGTCTACAGGCTGAATTTGCACCACCTTGTATTTGTGCTTCATCAGCGCTATGTCTCGCGCTTGGGTAGAAGGGTCGCAACTCACATACACAATGCGCTTAGGCTCGGCTTCTAAAATGCGGTCAATGACATCGCTGTGCATGCCTGCGCGTGGTGGATCGCTGATAAGCACATCGGGCTTTCCGTTCTCTTCAAAGAAGGCAGTCGTGAGCACATCTTTCATGTCTCCAGCATAAAAGCTGCAGTTGCTAATGCCGTTCAATTGGGCATTTTTAAAAGCGTCTCCGATGGCTTCGGGTACATATTCCACACCGACCACTTTTTTGGCCAGCTTGGCGACAAACAGTGCTATGGTTCCCGCTCCAGAATACAAGTCGTAAACCGTGTCTGTCGGTTGAATTCCGGCCCAGTTGTACACGATTTCATACAGTTTCTCTGCTTGGTTGCTGTTGGTTTGAAAGAAACTTTTTGGCCCTATGATGAAATCCACACTGCCTTGATTGTTTGGTCGGTTAAAGCGCTCAATGATGTGAGGATCTCCATGAAACAGCTCAGCGGGGCAGTCGCTGAATGAATCGTTTACCTTGCTGTTGACAATAATCCAAAGCGATTGAATCTCTGGAAAACGATCTACCATTTTTTGATAGAGTACATCGGTTTTATCTGTGCGCTCTTTGATGATCATCAGTACCATCCATTGGCCTTGGCGGTTGTTGCGCAATACTACATTGCGCATAATTCCCACTTGATTCCTGGGGTGATAGAAAGAGATGCCTGCGCTCAGTGCCTCTTCATAGATGAAGTTGCGCAGCGTGTTGTGCACGTCATTCTGTAAATGGCAATTGTTGATATGCAATACCCAATCAAATCGGCCAGGAACGTGAAAGCCTAATGCAGGCGTTTTCTTAATGTCGGGTGAACTCAATTCTTCAGGAGTCAGGTAGCGTTCACTAACAAAGGTGAATTCCATCTTGTTGCGGTAATGGAATGTTTCAGCGGAACCCAAAATAGGTAGGTGGTTTAAGTCTTCAATTCCGCCAATGCGTCTCATTTGTTGCAAAACACCACATTCTTTCAATTCAATTTGCTTTGGGTAGTTCATGTTTTGCCAACTGCATCCACCACAATGTTCAAAGTGTTCGCACGCAGGGTCAACACGCTCTTTAGAGAAGGATTGGATTTCTTGGAGTCGGCCTTCTTTGTAGTTTTTCTTGCTTTTCTTGATTTGAATGGAAACCACATCGCCCGGTATGGCACCCGAAGTCATAAAGGTTTGACCGTCTTTCTTGCCGATCACTTTTCCCTTGGCGCCAATGTCTACAATCTCAATGCCTTCTACTGTACTTCCTTTTTTCAATGCTTCTCTGTGTATGCGGTTGTTCTATTTGTAATTTCTCTCAACAAATCTTCGCTGGCGCGGGATTGCAGCAATTCAAAAAGCTCTCGCTCTTCCTGCCTCACATGCTGCTCAATCAATTTCCCCAATTCATCCATCAACCAAGCCTGATTCGCTTCGCCCTGTATTTTTTGAAATAGGTTTTCGATCTCCGTATGGTCATCTTGCAAGATATAAATCAACTGATCTATTTCTACTGAAATGCCTTGAATGATAGGGAAGAGCTCCTCCTCTTCAAAGGCGATGTGCGGTTTCATGGTGCGCTGATACACCTGCATGGCATACTTCACTTTTCCCATTAGGTCGCTGGGAAGGTTCGGATATTTTGGGGCGTCCAATTTCAGCAATTGCGCCAACATTAAAATTTCGTGATGCTGCTTGCTCAGTGGTATGAATGCCTCGTGGCGTTTCATTGTTCGCCCAGCAGTTTGTCTAAGAGCAATTGACGCAGACTCGTCAATACAGTTTGTGTTTCGCTTTTCACTTCCACTGCCTGGTCCATTCTTTTGATGGCGTGGGTCAATCCAGCATCATTGTTGAATTCAAGATTCTCGATGATGGTGATGACTTCAATTACGGTCATGTAATCGCCATTGATGGCTGTTTCCACCAAGATTTCGATGTGCTCAGTCACATCCAATCCCGATTGCCAAATACTGGTGAGCACCGCAGCTTGAATGTCGCAGTATTTCTTCTGCTCTAGTAAGGAAATCAATGGATCAACGCAGTTGGGATCTTTCAAGTTGTGGAGGGTCTTTTCGAGCAGCATTTTCACTTCTTCATTCATGGGGCGAAGCATCAGTTCAAACATTGGCACGATCATGTTAGGTGTGCCTTCGTGAGGAACCAATTTCAATGCACCTATTATTTTACGTTCATTGTTCGAACGCAAGTCTGCAATTATGCGCTGTTCAACTTTTCCTTTCTCTTCTAATTCTTCCATACTTAACTGATTTTCTCCACGCTCCATGCTTGTGGTTTATCGTCAAAAAGCACCTTGGTTTTCGCCCATGTGCTATTGAATAATTCGCTCGTTCGGTACGCTTCCAAGGCCTCAGGTCCATCCCAAATGCTCTGGGTCATTATGATTCTTGGGTCATTGATGTCTTGAATCAAATCAACTTTTGTGCAGCCAGGAAAGGCTTCAATTTTGGGTTTAGCGTTTTCAAATACAGCGATGAACTCATCGATTTTCTCTGTTTTAAACGTCATTTTTACAATTCTAATCATGGTTTAAAACGTCATTATTACTGCAGCGCCTTTGTGTAAGCCAAGTAAATTGGCTGCGTGTCCTTGATTGATGGCTATTTCTAAATGGCCGGCCGTATTGATCAGCGCCAACCGATCGCCCATGGGCGAGTCAGAATAGCGTTTTTTGATTTCAGTCATTTCAGCACCCTTGTGGGCAAAGCCTATCAGGAATTCGCGACCCTTGCCAATTTCCTTTATCAAGCTGGCTTCAATGTTTGAAATGGCATTGCCGTATTTGTCTACGTAAATGATGGCTCCCTTGATGAAGTCGGCTCCTGTCGTAGGTTTCACCGAAATGCGTTCTACCAGTTGCTCTGTTCGCCTTCCAATCACTTCGAGTGTTCCGCCTTTGGCTAGAAAAATGGCTGCTGGGGCATATAAATCACGGACAGGGAAGGTGAGCACGTTCGATTCAATGTTCATCTGGAGCTCCACCACCAAATCGGGATGCTGATCGGCAATTAGGCTAAACAAGCCCGTGTCTGCCGTTAGAATGTAACGATCTTTATACCGTATCCCAATATGCTTGATGTCGTCTACGGCTTGGCTGCCTACCGCCACTATGTGGATGCTGTTTTTTGGAAATTCTTTCAGGATAGTTTTCAACACAAATGCAGCCTCGGCAATGTCAAACGAGTTGATCGCGTGACTCACATCAATGATTTGAGCATCAGGGATTTGCGAATATATTTTGGCCTTTACCAAAGCCAAGTAATAATCGTTTAATCCGAGGTCTGTTGTTAAGGTTATTAAGGGCATAATTTCACCTGAAAAATCACCAAAAGAAATTTATTTCTTTGTGCAGCGCGAAAGTAGGAAAACCAATGCGCAACAACTTTTATTCATAGCAATTTGCACGAAATAATTATTCTTTTTGAGGACATCCATCCGGTAGATCTTCTGGGTGTTAATAATGCCAACCTGCAGATACTTCGCAAGCATTTTTCAGCACTTAAACTCATTGCACGTGGCGATCAATTGAAGGTTTTGGGAACGGAAGATGAACTCGCGGCCTTTGAAAGCAAGTGGAAAGAGTTGGTCGCCTTTTTGAATCAATACAACCGATTGGACGTTTCTGATGTGAAGAACATCATCAATTCTGATAATCCTGAAATTAAAGGTGATGCATCGGTGTTGTTGTATGGCAACAATGGAAAAGTGATCAAAGCACGCACTCCGAACCAATTGCAGATGGTGAACCTGATGAAGGACAACGACATGCTGTTTGCCATCGGACCAGCGGGAACGGGCAAGACCTATACGGCTGTGGCTTTGGCTGTAAAGGCTTTGAAAGAGAAAGAAGTGCAACGCATCATTCTAACGCGGCCAGCCGTAGAAGCAGGAGAGAGTTTAGGGTTTTTACCAGGCGATCTCAAAGAAAAGATGGATCCATACTTGCGCCCCCTTTACGATGCCCTGTTTGATATGATTCCTCATGATAAATTGGCGAAGCACCTTGAACGTGGGGTCATTGAGATAGCTCCCTTGGGTTTCATGCGCGGACGAACATTGGCCAATGCCTTTGTGATATTGGATGAAGCGCAAAACACCAGCGAGAATCAGATGCGCATGTTTCTGACTAGAATGGGCAGGGGATCGAAGTTTATTGTGACAGGCGATGCCACTCAAATTGATTTGCCCAAACATGTCAGAAGTGGTTTACTTCAGTCGATAGCTCTACTTGAACGGATCAAAGGCATAGCAACAGTGAAATTAGACAAGCGCGATGTGGTGCGCCATCGCTTGGTGGAGAGCATCATTGATAGTTACGAAAAGGCAGATTTAGCAATTGAAAAGAAAAAGAAAGAAAGATAAACAGCAGTTATGGCCGAAGCTTTAAAAGAAACGAATTTTCATTTCCCTCATCAATCAAAGATGTATCGCGGAAAAGTGCGTGACGTATATCATATTGGCGAGAAATACTTGGTGATGGTCGCCAGCGATCGCATTTCAGCCTTTGATCACGTTTTACCCAAAGGAATTCCATTCAAAGGACAAGTGTTGAACCAATTGGCCGCAAGGTTTTTGGATGCCACACGCGACATTGTTCCCAATTGGTTGGTGGCTACTCCCGATCCCAATGTGAGTATTGGTTTGAAATGCGAGCCAATAAAAATTGAAATGGTTATTAGAGGATACTTAAGTGGACATGCTTGGCGAGAATACCGGTCAGGCAAACGTATGATTTGCGGTGTGCCTATGCCTGATGGCATGAAGGAGAGCGATGCCTTTCCTGTTCCGATCATCACTCCTGCCACAAAGGCAGATGAAGGTCACGATGAAGATATTTCGCGCGAAGACATCATCAAAAAAGGAATTGTGGAAGAATCAGTTTATCTCAAACTAGAGGATTATACGCGTAGGATTTACCGCAGAGGATGCGAAATTGCCGCAGAGCGTGGGTTGATCTTGGTAGATACGAAATATGAGTTTGGTATTGACTCGGAGGGCGAAATTCGTTTGATTGATGAAATCCACACGCCCGATTCGTCACGTTATTTTTATGCGGAGGGTTATGAAGAACGTCAAGCAAAAGGAGAGCCACAGAAGCAATTAAGCAAGGAGTTTGTGCGCCAATGGTTGATCGAAAATGGTTTCCAAGGATTGGATGGACAGACCATGCCGGTGATGCCCGATGAATTTGTGCAAACGGTGAGTGAGCGCTACATCGAGCTGTATGAGAAAATCACAGGAGATAAGTTTTACGAAGCCGATACGGAGCGCATCAATACGCGCGTTGAGTCAAACATTATGTCTTGGATTCAAGACAACGTATAGATTTATTCTGAGCTGGTTTTTATTTCTTCGAAGTAGCTCTTTGTGTAGTGTTTGTCGTAAACAAATTCTTTTTTCTTGGTATCGAAGGAAATAAGGGCAGAGGGATATTCACTTAAATAAGGATCGTACTTTTCCTCTTCTTTGGATGTCATTCCGATGTCAAATTCAAATTTGTTGAAATCATTGTAACCTGCAGGAAGCTTAGTGTTTACTGAAATGCGTTTGTCATAATACCCTTTTTGAGAAAGCTGAATGGTGTAAAGATGGTCATTGTAAAGCGTAAACTTGAATTTGCCATTTTTCTTGGTTTCAGTTTCATGAACGAGGTTGTTTCCTTCGTATAACTGCGCCAAAACGCCTTCCATCGAACCTTCAGCATTGGAAATTACACCGCCAATTTCAAGGGCTTCAAACACTTCGACTGCCGATGTGTCTTGCGCCAGCAATGGCATGTTCATTGAACATAGAAATGCCATCGGCAATAAAAAGGATAGAACTTTCATAGAAGCAGGGTTTATCTTAGTCGAGTCTAATTTGAGCAAAAAATCAATAAGAATTTAAAATATAGCCTCACTATTTCAACATTCATTGTTGGATTACTCTGGATTGTGTTTGGAATAGACCTCTTTGTGCTCACTGATTTACGTTCGTTTGGGTTGAGGCCAAGGGAGTTAGATGGACTCATTGGAATTATTACTTATCCATTGTTGCATGCCGATTGGAAACATATTACCGACAATTCCATCACCGCATTTGTGTTACTCTTGGGGTTATTTAGCTTTTATGGCAGGGTAGCTTGGGGCGTGGTAGGTTGGAGTTGGGTGATGAGTGGGGTGTGGATTTGGATTGCTGCACGCGGTGGCAACCATATTGGTTTTAGCGGTGTGATTTACGCACTGGCCGCATTTATCTTTTTCTCAGGCGTGGTGCGTAAGCACTATCGATTGATGTCGCTCTCTTTGGTGGTGGTTTTTCTCTACGGGTCAATGATTTGGGGTGTATTGCCCATTCAGCCTGGAATTTCATGGGAAGGCCACCTGTTTGGAGCCATAGCGGGAATCATATTAGCCTATTACTATCGCAGTGAAGGTCCGCAACGTCCGAAATACAGCTGGGAACTGGAGGAAGAAGAAATGGAAGACCCGTGGGAGGAAGAAATTGAATTCGAGGAAATAAAAAAGCCCGAAGTAACTTCGGGCCCTGAATATCGATACATCTATAAGAAGCGAGATTCTTCTATTGACTGAGCATTACAGGCATCACCAACATTACAATGTCTTCTGCAGCATCTTTTTCCGATGGTGAGAGTAAACCAGCCCTGTTTGGTGCACTCAACAAAAGTTTCACCTCGTCAGACTCTATATTATTCAGCATTTCGATGATGAAACGGCTGTTGAACCCGATGGTGATGTCTTCTCCTTTGTAATTGCAGCTCAATCGTTCAGTTGCCTCATTGCTGTAATCAAGATCTTCAGCAGATACTTGAAGGTCGCTACCCTTGATGGCCAATCGAACTTGATGTGTTGTTTTGTTCGAGAAAATAGAAACCCTGCGTATGCTATTTAGAAACAACTGACGATCGATCAGCATTTCATTGGGATTCTCTTTTGGAATCACAGCATCGTAGTTTGGATATTTCCCATCGATCAAGCGACTTACCAATTTGTAGTTTTCAAACGTGAAAGAGGCGTTGGTTTCGTTGTATTCGATTTCAACATCTGTCGACATGTTTGATACCAAAGCCTTAATCAAATTCAATGGCTTCTTTGGCATGATGAAGCTTGCCGCTTTTCCAGACTTGCAGTCACTTCTTCTGTATTTCACGAGCTTGTGTGCATCGGTCGCTACGAATGTGATTCCGTCTTTTTCCAACGAGAAATATACACCGCTCATTACCGGTCTCAATTCGTCATTACCTGTGGCAAAAACGGTTTTGTTGATGGCGTTGAAAAGGATTCCGCTATCGATTTTTAGAGATGAAGCCGATTCCATTTCAGGAAGTCTTGGAAATTCATCGCCATTGGTTCCTGCTAACTTATACTTACCCGTGTCTGAAGAAACCTCGATCCCGAAAGACTTAGCATCAACAGAGAAGGTGAGGGGTTGGTCTGAAAATGTCTTAAGCATATCGAGGAGCAACTTGGCAGGTATACAGACCTTCATGTCGTCATCGGCTTTGTCGAGGTTGATTTCTGAAATCATGGTCGACTCCAAATCTGACCCTGAAACGGTCAATTTTTTATCCTTCACATCAAACAAGTAATAACCCAAAATTGGAAGGTTACTGCTGGTGTTTAGAACTCCGCTGATGGAGGTCAGTTGTTTCAATAAATTGCTGCTCGAAACGATGAATTTCATGCTAAAAGATTAAGGTTTGTTAGAAGGTTAGTGTTCTTCTTGATGCAGACAAATATAGATATCCTACCAAAAGAAGTACAGTGCGAATCCAAGCGATGCACAGTAAGTTTTTAACGCTTTTTGAAGAATGCTATTCCTTTGGTGAGTTTGTCGAAAATGGCGTATTGACCAACCACAACTTCACCGGAATCAATCCATAAATAAAGGCGGTCAAGGTCGTATTCAATTTCATTGCCATTGGGGTCGTACCCATCTTTGAGTGGCTTTTTGAAAGCGATCACTTTTTTAGAATCGCCTTGATTGTTAACAACGGTAATCGAAAAAATGGGTGTGCTTTGTTTCACACTGTCAATGAATGCATCTGACTTAGTTTCTTCAAAACTTTCATAGTGCACTTGCTTGTAATTGGACAAATAAGCACTCAGCATAAATGAATCAATGGCTTGAGCCGGTTGCAAATCTTTTCCCGCTAGTACCGAAAAGCTCTGATTTCCATTGGCATTCACGGTAAAATTCTTTTCTTCTTCCCCGTAATACTCAACGGCAATACTTTCAATTTGGGATGCGCTGAGTTCGAAAATCCCTCGGTGACGCCATTCCAATTGATTGGTGAAAAATCGGGGGGTGAGGAATCCATGAAACCCTTCAATGTGCATAAGGAAAGGACGTTGAGAGCCCTTCATGAGCATGTATGTACCGCTGTGATCTTTATCTGCGCCACCAACATAAAACGATTTTATCATTCCGTTTTTATCGTAAAGTTCTACCAGGCAGTGCTTGGAAATTATAGTTTTCAATACCGTGTTCATTTGAACCTGACTTACGGGAGCTTTTACAGAAACTCGGTTGATCGTGGTCAAAAGAATTTTAACGGCATCGGGTCGCGTAACAAATTCTTCATCCAAAATCCAACCGTCATCTCCGCGCATCAGGTCAATCACTTGACCGGTTTCATCCTTTAAAACGATATGATTTATGGCAGCTGTATCTTCCACTGCAAAGTTTGACAACTCACCTCCTATGGTACTGGTGGTGTCTTTTTTTGTTGCCCACACCGCTAATATGGTCAGTGCGATGAGGAGCACAATTCCAATGGCAATCTTTTTCATCTAGTCCTAATTATCTTACGTACGTTCTTTTTCTCAAATACATTCTTCCTGCGCCAAAGAGTAAAATCAATAGAATGGGCAATGCGGCATTCAAGCCTTGCCAATAAAATCGTTCTGAATCGATTTTCGCTTGATCCAGCAATCGAATTTTAAATTCCTTGGATCGAATATTCAGCAATCCACTGTCATCTAATAGGTAATTCATCGCATTCATTAAGAACTCCTTATTGCCATAAACTTCTTCGGTGTATTTATAAAAACCAAGTGCGTAGTACACTTCGTCCTTTCTGTTTACCTCATTAGCCAAGATGTTTCCATCGCTAAGCACGATCATTTTTGTTTCAGCACTTTGCTCTTTGAATGAAATGCCATCATCTTCAATGATTTTTTTTGGCAATCGGTTTTTGAAAACAGATTCGAAGCTTCCTTCGAGCAGCATTCCTGTATGATGCGGACCGGTGCTGTACATTTCGTAACGCGGTTTCTCGCGTAAAATGTTGAAGCTGATTCTTACCGGAGCGTTCACTACACGTGATTTCTCACTTGAACTCAATAGCGGTGTTGCCGTTATGCCTTCAACATCCAACGGTTCCAATGAACTGGAAAACTCTCCTTTTATTCGCTCTAAATTTTTTGAAATGGGATGATCTTGGTTGCCCATAAGCAATGGCATATAATACCATGAAAACATCTCATAATTGGGCTGGTTTCCAACCATTCCAGTTACGATTGGAATAGGCAATGCCTCTAAGTCCATAATCAAATCGTTGTTCAGGCGCACACCATATTTAAACAACTGGTCGGTGAGGTTGTGCTCAAGCACAAGACCCATCGTAAATTGACTTTGCTTGAGGCTGTCCATGCGAGCAAATACAGGATCGATGCACCAAAGCACCTTACCACCGTTCATCACGAACTGATCAATGATGAACTTGTCTTTTTCGCTGTATGCGCTGTCTGGTCGGGCTATAATTATGGCGTCCAATCCATCCAAGGCATGGATCTTCTCATCGATGGTGATGCGCTCCACGGTATAAAACTCTGAAAGAGCATTCTCTGCATCGGCAGTGGCGAGTTTGTCTAATTCACCATGGCCTTCGATGAAGGCCACACGCTTCATTTCTTCGTTTGAGAGCTTCTTGATCGCGCTCATGAATTCATATTCCAATTGTTGAATGGATGAAGCGATCATCTCTTGCTGCGAACTCCCTTTCCGACCTTTTAAGAGTTGAATGGGAGTTTCCTTTCCGTTGAAGGTCAATACCGCACCAGGGAAAATAATTTGTTCTGAAAGTTTATCGCCCGCTCGCATTCTGATGTTGGAATACTGAAGTCCCTGCCGCGTAAGCTCTTTGTAAACCTCGATACGCTCTTCCTCGATGGGACTGGCCGAAGGGTTGATGAACTCGTACTCCAAATTTAACCCTGCATATGCCTTTAATTCATCGAGCATCTCCTTGGTGGCATCCCTCAATTCGCGAAATTCCGTGGGTAAGTTCCCCTCTAAATAGACCCTTACAAACACAATATCCTCTAAGTTCTCAAGGTTGTCTATGGTGGCATCAGAAAGTGTGTATCGTTTTTCTGAAGTGAGATCGAAGCGTTCAAAAACGTAGGCGCCTACATAATTAATGAGAACAATACCCAGCAATGCCATTGCCAGCGTGCCGAGGTCGATCCACTTCTTTCCTTTCAATGCGCTGTTTGACTGCTTTACCATTTCCTACTCTCTAAGCGGGTTTTATTGAAAAGAAGAAATGCAGCAATGAGGCTGAAGAAATAAAGCAAGTCCCGTGTGTCAATCACCCCGCGGCTCATTGAAATATAATGTTCGTTTATTCCTAGATTGATGAATGCCTGCTCCGCGGCTCCCATGGGAATAAATCCGCTTACCGAATCGAAGCCAATAAACATGAAGAAGCTTAAGAATACGGCAATGATGAATGAAACAATTTGATTGTTGGTAGTTGAAGATGCGAACAATCCAATGGCCACATAGGCTCCCGCTAAAAATATGAGTCCTATGTAAGATCCCGCAATACCGCCCACATCTAGATTTCCCTCAGGGCTTCCTAATTTAAACACCGAATAGAAGTAAATGAGGGTTGGTATGATGGCAATAATCGTAAGAACCCATCCGGCCAAGAATTTGGCAAAAATGATTTGCCAATCGGTGAGCGGTTTGGTCATCAACATCTCCATGGTTCCAGTGCGATTTTCCTCGGCAAAGAGCCGCATGGTAACTGCTGGACACAAAAAAAGAAATACCCATGGTCCCAAGGTGAAGAGTGCGTCAAGGTTGGCATAGCCACTGTTAAGTACGTTGATGTCTATGGGGAAAACCCACATAAACAAACCTACTGCCGTCAAAAAAACAGCAATGACTAGGTAGCCAATCAGCGACGATAAAAAGTCACTTATTTCTTTCTTGAGCAGACTCAGCACTTATGTAAATAGGTTTTTCAAGCGTGGGCCAAATATAAGCGCCTTAACATCTTTGTAATGTGAAAATGAGTTATTGGTTTTGAACTGCCATTTGTGATTAGCAATAAAAATGCATTGATTGCATTGGTCAGCTTTTTCGAAGCTACCTTTGCCGACTTATTTTTAGACCATGATCATCCAAAAGTTTGGCGGAAAATCCGTAGGAAATGCGGAGCGTATTAAGCACGTTGCACAACTCATTCAAGACGGAAAGAAGAAGGTAGTGGTTTTATCAGCGGTGTCTGGCAAAACCAATAAGCTGGTTGAGATTGTGAATGCACTTTATCGCAATGAAAAAACTTCTGTCAATGATCGCATTGCACAGTTGGAGGCTGAGTATGTTGACCTGGTGGAAACCTTGTTTCAAACGCAAGAGACCAAGGCGAAGGCTAAATCGCTACTCGAATCGCATTGAAATCATATTCGTTCGTTCACCTTAGACATGTTTACGCGCTTCGAAGAGCGCGCCATTTTGGCTCAAGGTGAATTGATTTCTACCATGCTCATGCAATTGCATTTGGAGGAAATAGGTGTGGAAGCGAAGTTGATTCCTGCATTGGATTTCATGCGAGTAGATCAGCAAGGAGAGCCTGATATGTGGTATACCAAGAGCAATTTGAATAGAATCATAGCACAAGATCAGTCGTGCAATTTGTTCATTACGCAAGGATTCATTTGTCGAAATCATTTCGGTGAGATTGACAATTTGAAAAGGGGAGGTAGTGACTACACGGCAAGCATCATAGGTGCAGCCATAGGAGTAGAGGAGGTGCAAATTTGGACGGATATTGACGGTATGCATAACAACGACCCTCGCGTAGTGAAGAATACGAGGCCAATTGCGCGTCTTACGTTTGATGAAGCAGCAGAATTGGCCTATTTCGGAGCGAAAATTTTGCATCCAACGAGCATCGTTCCTGCCCGCAATTCAGGCGTGCCGGTTGTGCTTAAGAATACAATGGATCCTGAAAAACCAGGAACGATCATTTCAAATGAACCATCTGGAAATCATATTAAAGCCTTGGCGGCTAAAGACGGCATTACGGCCATTAAAATTAAAAGTGACCGCATGCTATTGGCCTATGGTTTTCTGCGACAAATTTTTGAGGTCTTTGAGCGGCATAAGATTTCCATCGACATGATTACGACCAGCGAAGTGGCGGTCAGTTTGACCATCGATGATGATCGCGACATTACCGAGTTGGTAGAAGAGTTAGGACTTTACGGTAAGGTGGAGGTGGACACGAAACAAACCATCGTATGCATCGTTGGTCATATGCTCCAAGAAGAGTCGGGTCATGCCGCTAAAATTTTCAATGCTCTGAAAGACATCACCTTGCGCATGATTTCATACGGAGGAAGTAAAAACAATGTCTCCATCCTCATTGATACCGAATTCAAGGTGCAGGCATTGAAGGCACTGAATCAAGGACTTTTTGATCTAGGCGAATGATATCAGAAGAAATATAACGTCCTTTAGTCAGCGGCCAACCCCTTTTTATTTCTATGACCTTCGGGCGCTATCAAATACCATTGATCAAGCAAAGACGGCTGCCGATCGGTATGGTTTTCATCTACACTATGCATTAAAAGCCAATTCAAATACTCCCATTCTCAAACTGATAAAGGAAAAAGGATTGGGTGCGGATTGTGTGAGTGGTGGCGAAGTAAGAAGAGCCCTTGAAATTGGTTTTCAAGCAGACCACATTGCCTTTGCTAGTGTTGGAAAAACGGATGATGAAATAAGATTGGCCATCGAACACAATATTTTCACCATCAATGTTGAGTCGATTGAAGAGTTAAAGGTGATTGAAGAAATTGCCGCTGCCATGAACCGCAAAGCGAGGATAGCATTGCGATTAAACCCTGATGTAGATGCCCAAACGCATCATTACATAACCACAGGTTTGGAAGAGAATAAGTTTGGCATCAGCGGTTGGCAAGTAGATAAGGTTATTGAGGTGATTAAGAACTCAGAATTCCTATTGCTTGAGGGGCT
>Ga0181559_10000630_pt1 | contig 33401 bp, 28 predicted proteins | sample 011ome_21_FD_133752 | JGI IMG/M metagenome (GOLD analysis project Ga0181559, IMG submission 133752) | Coastal salt marsh microbial communities from the Groves Creek Marsh, Skidaway Island, Georgia - 011508AT metaG (megahit assembly) | ecosystem: Environmental > Aquatic > Marine > Intertidal... | reverse complement strand
GTTGGTTTCTTCACACCAGAGAACCGAGCAGTTCTGCTGGAACGGGGTGACGGGAATGATGACAGCTTTCATGGGGCATAGACCGTTCTGACTTTGAGCCCGGGCTTTATACGATGTTGTCGTCCCCTTTGCGATGGCGGGGTTTGTAACCCCCCTTGTGGCCGCTGTTGCGATGTCCTCTTCATCACTCCTGGTGACTTTGAATGCCCTGCGGCTGCAACGTCGGCAAAGCGGGGAATCAATGCCTTGAACATTCTGTTGGTTTTGATTCCTGCAGCGCTTTTTCTTGGTGCCATCGGGCTTGCCGCGTTCATCTGGTCCATTCGTACTGGGCAGTACGATGACCTCGACGGTGCTGCACAGCGTATATTGATCGACGATGAGCCGGGCAGTGCTGATGAGGGTCATTCCGACCGCCTTTGACGCGATTCCGGGCCGGGTTCTAGTCTCCCGTCTCTGCTTCGGTTTTGGCGCTTTTGGGAGAAGTACCACATGACATTGACTTCGATAGTCACCTGGATCGTCCTCGGATTGATCGCAGGCGTAGTTGCAAAAATGGTTATCCCCGGTAAAGACCCGGGCGGAATCATTGTGACGATCATTATTGGTATCGTCGGTGCATTTGTTGGTGGATTTGTCGGAGGATTGTTGGGTTTGGGAGCCGTTGGTGGCCTGAGTCTGGGAAGCATCGTGACGGCCATTGTTGGCGCGATCATCCTGCTTCTCGTCTTTCGCATGGTCAGAAAGAACGCCTGACCGACATATGTTCCGAAGGCCCGCTGCGTTTTGCGCGGCGGGCTTTTTTATGCATTGATTGCCTTGTGGCGGCTCGATTTAAAGCGCCTTGGGAGATGGTTGGATGGACAAGAACAATTTTTCAGAACCAGTGGTCGATCCCGTCGGATTGGATGCTCTGGGGTCGACGGAAATCTGTTTTTCGGTGCCGGAGTCCTACAATGCAAGTGCGGTTCTGTTCGACAATCTGAGCGCCGGTCGTGAGACGAATATTGCCCTGCACTCTGGGGATCTCCGTTTGAGTTATGCGGCTTTGTGCGCGTTGTCCTGTCAGGCTGGAAATGCACTGGTGCGAACCGGGCTTGCTCGCTCAGACAGAGTGGTGATGCTGCTCGATGATACTCCGGTTTACCCGGCAGCCTTTTTTGGTGCCGTGCGTGCCGGTTTCGTCCCGGTGCTTGTGAACACTTTGTCTCCCGCTGAATTGGTGCAGTACTACATTGAAGACAGCTCAGCAGAGATTGTTATTGCGGAATCCAATCTGCTGCCGGTCCTTTCAGAAGCCCTCGAAAACGGTGCCGATATTCGTCTTGTCGTTGTGGCAAATGGTGAGCAACCAGAGACGTTTCCGGTTGCAACCGTTTCGTGGGACGACTTTGTTTCCCAAGAGTTACCGGAGCTCGCAGCAGCAGACACACATCGCGATGACATGGCGTTCTGGATGTACAGTTCGGGTAGCACCGGCCGTCCAAAAGGCATTGTGCATTTGCAACATGATATGCCCTACACCCATCTTAGCTATGCAGAGCACGTCCTGAAGCTGACCGAAAATGACATAGTCTATTCGGTGCCGAAGATATTCTTTGCCTATGGGTTTGGAAACGCAGTGACGTTTCCATTCTCCGTTGGCGCTGCTGTGGTGCTCGCTTCCGGGCGACCGGAGCCTGGGCCGATTTACGATGTGATTGAAGAACACAAGCCAACCGTCTTTTTCGGTCTGCCAACTCTCTACAACGCGCTTGTTGCCCATGAAGGCAGTGCGGACCGGGACCTTTCGAGTGTTCGATTGTGCATTTCAGCGGCAGAACCTCTGCCAGGGGAAACCTTCGATATCTGGTCAAGCCGCTATGGTTTGGAAATACTGGAAGGTCTGGGTTCGACCGAAGTCCTCCATATCTATGTCAGCAATTATGTTGATGATTTGTGCAAGGGCGCGAGCGGGAAACGGGTCCCGGGCTATGAGGTTGAATTGCGTGATATGGACGGCAAGATCGTTCCGCCGGGCGAAGCGGGTACCATGTGGGTTCGTGGTGATTCACAAGCACCGTTCTATTGGAACCAGCCGGATAAGACGGCTGAGACCATGCGCGAGGACTGGATATATACCGGCGATCGCTTCACGCAAGACGAAGGGGGATTCTACCATTTTGCCGGTCGTGCAGATGACCTGATAAAGGTCAGTGGTCAATGGATTCATCCGCTTGAGATCGAACGTTGTCTGAATGATCATCCTGATGTGCAGGAAAGTTGCGTTCTGGGTGTCCAGCAGGCTGATGGATTAATGACGACGAAGGCGTGGATCGTTCTCAAATCTGTGGACGACGCCACGGATGAAAAGACACAGGCCTTGAAAGATTACGTAAAGTCGAAACTGCTGCCGTACAAATATCCGCGGGTTGTCGAGTACCACGATGACCTGCCAAAAACCGGAACGGGCAAAATAGACAGACAGAAACTGCGATCTGACGGTTGAGCGGGAAGAGTGCTTCGAGGAGGGGTGCCATGGAAGAGAAAGTTACATTCAAGTCTGACGGACTGACATTGTCGGGCGTGGTTCACACACCGGCTGATCTGGCGCCGGGGAGCGAACGGCCGGCATTTCTTGTGCTGCACGGATTTGGCACCGGCAAGGATGGCTCAACACCTGAAATTCTTGCGAATATGCTGGCCGAATGGGGCTATGTCGCCATGCGGTTCGATTTCCGGAGTTGCGGCGACAGCGAAGGTGAGCACGCATGGATCATGTGTGAAGACCAGGTCGAAGACGTGAAGAACGCGGTTTCCTGGTTCGCCAAACAACCTTATGTGGATGGTAAGAAAATCGGCGTCATTGGACACAGTTTTGGCGCGGCCGTTGCCGTCTATGCTGGTGGCGTCGACAAGCGAATTGCTGCTGTGATTTCCTCCTGTGGTTGGGGCGACGGCGAAAGCAAATTCCGCCTCCAGCACAAGTCGAAAGCCGAGTGGGCGAAGTTCACCAAGATGCTCGAGGATGGCAAGGCGCATCGCGAGAAAACCGGTACGTCTCTGATGGTCGACCGTTGGGATATCGTGCCGATTCCCAAGCATCTGCGCGGCCATATGGGTAAAAACGTGCACACCAGTTTTCCTGCGGAAACAGCGCAAAGCATGTACGATTTTCGCGCCAATGATGTGATTGCGGACATCTCGCCGCGACCATGTTTGTTGTTTCATGCCGCGAATGACTCAGTGACACCGACTGACCAGTCACTTCAGCTTTTTGCTCACGCCAAGCAGCCCACGGATCTTATGCTGCTCTCAGATGTTGACCACTTTCCGTTCTCGGTCGACAGCCATCGCGCACGCGAGGCGGTAAAAGGGTGGCTTGACAGATATTTCCCGGCCCGTACGGCCTAACGCTCGCCATTCGTGGATTTGAGGCTGGCGCGGGCCGCAAGTGACAAAGCGCCGACCACGACGAACACCCCGAGAATTTGCAGGGGCGAGAGAACCTGCCCGAGCAGCAGGAATGCCGCGCCGATCGCGATCAGCGGCTCGATGTTGGAGTACAGCGTGGTCTTGCCCGGTCCGATCATGGATATGGCAACGAAGTAACCGATCATGGCACCGGCATAAACGAAATTTGAACCGATAAACCCCCACCAACCGGTCTCGGTGGTTGGCAGACGAAACTCTCCAAAGAAGATGGTTATGGCCACAAAGGTCAGGGCCGCGGTTGTGGCCATATAGAGCGTGGCCTGACGTGGATCGCCGGAACGAATAACGCGCCCGCTCACGGCCGAGACGACGGCCAGTCCCAATGCTGCAATAGCGGCATAAAAGACGCCCAAGAGGTTCAGGCCCTGACCGCTGATGCCAAGCGCGAGTGCAAGCCCGGCGAAAGCAACAAATGCTGCAATGATGTTGATGCGGAGCAGGCGTTCCCAGCCGAGCGCGGCGACAATGAATGTGGTGAAGACCGGGAACAGATAGAACACAAGAACGGCAAGCGGGACGGGGAGCAGTTCTATGGCGGACAACAGCGCCCATGTGTAACCGACAGTGATAACCCCAAGAACCGCTGCGATGATGCCATCGCGCGACGGCATCAGAACCTTTTTGCCGGAGACCAGCAATATGATCAGCAGGATCCCGGCCGGAAGGAAAAAGCGTGCCGTGGAAACAGTGAGGGCGTCCGTGCCGCCGGTATAGGCGACACCGGCAAGCGTATTGGACATCGCAAAGCCGACACCAATGACGAGGACCAGTAAAATACCGAGGATTTCCTTGCGCGATTCCATCATGTGACCCGATTGTTGATCTGCACACCATAAGCATGTGCTGGCGTGGTCCTCCAGAGCCAATTGTGCTTCGGTGTTGTGCGGCAGACATATTGAAACTGAAGGCAAGACAGATGCGCGACGAACCGCTGGTTTATTTGAATGGTGAGATACTTGAATTGGAAGATGCGCGAATTTCGCCATTTGATCGCGGGTTTATGTGGGGCGATGGGGTCTATGAGGTCACGCCATGTTTTAATGGGGAGCCTTATCGCCTCCGCGATCATATGGAACGCCTGTATAGGTCACTACGCTATGTGCGGATTGATCCGGGACTGGATCTCAAAACCATGCTGGCTGAAACCTTGCGCCTATTGGAGGCCAATGCTGATCGCTTCGCGGCCGGGCCGCAGTATCGGTTGGGCCATTGGGTAACACGCGGTGGCAGTCCGTTCACGGTTGCGTCTGATGTGGAAGGACCAGCGACGGTTTTCATCTTTTTGGGTTCGGCAGACACATCAGCGACTGCACAAAATCATGAAACTGGGGTGCGGCTGTCGGTGTCGACAACACGACGCAATCCCCCGGAATGTATCGAGACCCGTGCAAAGGTCACCAGCAAGATGAATCAATTGCTGGCTGAACTTGATGCCGGTGTACGCGGGGCGCTGCCCCTGATGCTCGACCTTGATGGAAATGTTGCCGAAAATTCAGTGGCGAATTTCTTCATGGCCCGGGATGGCGTTCTCTGGACCGCACCGGAGCGGAACATTTTGGAAGGAGTGACGCGCAAGGTTGTGTTTGAGCTCTGCACGCGTCTTTCCATCCCGCTCGAGGAACGTTTGTTCACGATGTACGACGTGGCACAGGCTGACGAGATGTTCATCACTTCAAGTGGCATTTGTGCCATGCCGGTATCTGCAGTCGACGACTTCGTACCCAAGCAACCGGTTCCGGGCCCAATCACGACGCAGCTGATTGATGCCTTTACTGCTGATACGGGGTTCGATTTCCGTCAACTCGCCAACGCGGAATAGGGAGCCCGAGATGTCAGAGCTGAGCGCATTCAATTTCAAACAGTGGATTGATGAACATCGTGATTTGCTCAAACCCCCGGTGGGTAATGTCGTGGTTTGGAAGGATACTGACTTCATCGTCATGGTGATTGGCGGTCCCAATGCCCGAACCGACTATCACGATGATCCCTATGAAGAGTTTTTCTATCAACTCGAGGGCAATATGACATTGCGCATTATGGAGAATGGTACGCCGCGTAATGTGCCAATCAACGAAGGTGATGTGCTTCTTCTGCCACCGCATATCCGTCATTCCCCGCAGCGTCCCGAGCCAGGAAGTATCGGCCTGGTTGTTGAACGGCGCCGTCCTGAGGGCTTGATGGATGGGTTTGAGTGGTTTTGCCTGGAGTGCGATGCCCTTGTGCATCGCGTCGAAATTCATGTCGGAAATATCGTGACGGATCTGCCACCTTTGTTTGATGAATTCTATGCCTCTTCAGATCTCCGTCGTTGCGGGGTGTGTGGCGCAGAACACCCGGGGAAAAGCTGACCGGAGGACCATGTGCATACCGCACTACCGAAATAACGCAATTTTGAGGAATTCGCTTCCCTTTGGAAGAGTAACCTGACGTATATGTAGGGGGTCCCTAAACAACCATGTGGTGTGTTTGGGTTTCTTGGTTCTGTAGGGCTGCTGATGTCTATGGCGTATGAAGGCCTGGCTGACGGCGGTGCGGCGCACCGGTCCATTCTGGTTGTCGATGATGAAAAGTTGCAACGCAACCAGCTTGTGGACTGTCTGTCAGACCTTGATGTCGGGATATTTCAGGCGGGCAACGGTGAGGAGGCTCTCGAAGTTATCGAGGCCCATATGCCGAAGCTCGTAATCATGGACATCCGCATGCCCGTTCTCGATGGCGTGGAGACGGTCGACCAACTTACAAGCATTGGTAGTAACATCAAGGTGATCCTGATGACGGGTGACCCGACGTCTCTTCGGGCTGCTTATGACCGGCGACCGAACGTGTTTACGATCATCGAAAAGCCGATACCCCTCAGAATACTGCGTCGCTTCGTTATTGAAGCTTTGGAGCTGACACCTTAGTCAATGAGCTGTTCGATACATGCTCAGCGGATAGTGGCAATTCGATGCACATTTCGCAGCCGTCGCCCGTGTTGTGAGCTGTAATCGAACCGCCCATTGAACTGATGATGCCGTAGCTCACCGAAAGTCCAAGGCCGGTGCCAATCCCAACTTCCTTGGTGGTGAAGAACGGGTTGAAGACTCGGGCAAGAACATCGCCGGGAATGCCGCCACCGTTATCCCTGACCTTTACAATGAATGTTACATCACTTGGGTGTGGGCGTCCGGTTACGTCGATGACCCCCCGCGAACCTGCCGTGGCTTCGATTGAGTGTTCCTGAATGGCATCCCGGGCATTCGTGATCATGTTGATGATCACCTGCTCAAGCTGAGATTCGCTGCCCTCTACAAGATAGTCCGACATCTCTACGTCGAGATTGAGTTCTATGCTCTCAAGCTGAAGCTGTCGGCGCATGAGTTCACAGGCATTTCGTGTCGGGCGCGCTGGGTCAAACGGAACGAAATCCGACGTATCCTGGCGGCTGAACACGCGCATATGCAGGATGATCTTTCCCATGCGGCCAGCTTGCTCACTGACGAGAACGAGATTGTCGCGAACGTAATCCATATCGATGTTGCCGGTGTCCATTCTGATCAGAACGTTGTCGGCAGCCATGCGCATGATGTTGAGTGGCTGATTGAGTTCGTATGCGATTCCCGCCGCCATTTCACCAACCGTTGCGAGTTTTGAAGCCTGGATAAGCTGGCTCTGCATTGACTTTTGCTCGGTAATGTCGCGGACAAGAGCGATGTGCAGAGAGCCATCCGGGCCGTCAAACTCGGACATGGCGATATCGATGGGCACGCTTGAACCATCGGCGCGTCGGCCCACCATCTCCCGTGCGGAAGTCTGGATTTCAAAGTCGTGGGCCGCATGTGCGTTTTTGCTTGGATATGTGGCCGGGACCAGGTCGCGAATTTGCATCTTTGTAAGCCGCGCCGTTTCGTAGCCGAAGATATCTTCGGCGGCGTCGTTCGCCATTACAATATTCCCGCGTGCGTCGGAGACCACGATCCCGTCTGCGGCATTATCGAGGATCGCGTCCAGTGTCCGTTCGCGATCGGACAGTTCATCTGTGATTCGGTTGCGAACGATTGCTGTGGAAACGACGTTGGCGACCGCCTGAAGGAAGGTTACGTCATCGCCAGTGAAGTCTCTGAAGCGGCTGGAATGGACAGCAAGCATCCCGAAGGTGCTGTCACCCTCGGCAATGACAACGGTCACGCCGGCCAGTGTGCCGATGTCGTCGGTGATTGGACTTGTCAGGTCGGGGTTTTCGGGGTCCCGATTGTCAAAAATCACAGACTTTGAAGAGATCGGGGAGAAGCTTCGCTCCTCGTCTGGTGTTTTGGGGCGAACCTCAACACCCACAAATTTTTCACCGCTCATATTCGCAGCGATGATCTGGAAATCAGTGGGTGGGTTAATCATTTTCGAAATCAGGCAAATATCGACATCCAGGGTGACGGCCACCATGTTCGCGATTTCGGACAAAAGCGTTTCAAGGTCACCTTCAACCAGCGCCATCTGACCAATCGCCATAACGGCGGATTGCTGGTCCAGGCGAATGGCAAGTGACTGTTCGGCTTCCTTGCGGGCGGTGATGTCTTCGACGAAGACGATCAGGTAGGGCTCGCGGTAACGCGACGGCTCGGTAATTGAAGCTGTCGCCTTGATCCAGACCGGCGTCCCGCCTTTGCGAATATACCGTTTTTCGTTGGTATAGGAGCCGCGCCCGGCATTGAGGAGTTCGTTGCGAATGGCAATATCTGCTTCGAGGTCCTGAGAGTGCGTAATGTCTCGGAAGGTCAGATGGCGCAATTCTTCTTCTGAGTAGCCGAGGATGTCGCAATATCGCTGATTCATTCGCAGCCATTGTCCGTCGATGGACACATGTGCGATTCCGACAGCTGCCTGTTCGAACGTGGCCCGGAACCGTTCTTCACTGTCGCGCATTTGCTGGGCGGCGCGCACTTGGCTTGTGATGTCATAGGATATGCCGCCAACACCAACGACACGCCCTTCGCGATCTGAGATCGGGAATTTTGTGACCCGGATCAGTAGGTCGTCGTTATCTTTGCCCGGCACTGTGACGTCAGATGTTCTGGTCGTCATTGTACGCAAAACTTCGCGATCGAAGTCGTCGACACCAGAACTCCATTTGGTGCTATGGGCCTGATCGAGGCTCTTGCCCCGAAAGTTCTCTTTCTGAATGCCGAAGGTGCTTAGATAAGTATTATTTACATCTACCAGACGACCTTGCCTGTCTTTGATGGATTGGTTGAAGGGGCTGTTGTCCCAAAAGGCGCGGAACCGTGCTTCCTGTTCCTGCAAAGCAAACTCAGCGCGTTTGAGTTCGTCGATGTCTTCAATGGCTGAGACGTAATAATCGGGCTTCCCATCCTTTTTTCGGACGAGTGTGACGGACAGCTTTGCCTAAATGATGCTTTTGTCCTTGCGGAGATAGCGTTTCTCCAGCGTGTAGGAATCGATCTCGCCACTTCGCAGCTTTGTATTCAGTTCGTGGTTTTTTTGCAGGTCTTCCTCAACAGTGACATCTGCAAATCGCATGCGCGCGAGTTCTTCACGCTCATAGCCGGTAATTTCCGTCATTTTGTTGTTGGCAAGCAGCCAAGTGCCATCCAGGGCAACATGGACCAAACCCACCGATGCGGTGTCAAAGGTGACCTGGAAGGGCCGACTTTTGCGTCTTGTCTGCACGAGCGCGATTGCGAGTACAGCGACAACTGTAAACAGCCCGCCAAACGCAAGCGTTATCAACATCGAAGACATTTCCATATTCAGGACACTATCCATGAACAACCAAGGGGCCGTGAACCATCATATTATAACAGTTTTTAGCCAGGTTGGTCGCGGGGAACGATCTGTGGCGGTTTGTGTGCGGTGACGTCAGGCAGGTCATCTTCATAAAGCGCGATTTCGACCAGAGCACTATGCGCAATCGGCCCTTGTCCAAGTTGAGAAGTTCCTTTGTCGATCGTCAGAACGTTGGGATTGCCGTGCTTGTCCAGACTGTTGGGTTGCGCCGGGTCATCGGGATCGTACCAGGCGCCTGTGGCGAGTTGTACGACCCCGGGCCGAACTTCGGGCGTGACGCGTGCCCCGGCGAGCAGCGCACCTCGGTCATTGAACACTCTCACAACGTCCCCATCGATCAATCCGCGTTCTGCGGCATCGAGTGGGTTAATCCAGATGGGTTCACGCCCGTTGATCTTGTCGTCACGGCTGACCCGACCATTGTCGAGCTGACCGTGGAGACGGGTCCGTGGTTGGTTGGAAATCATGTGAAGCGGATGTGTTTTTGCGACGGGAGAGCCAAGCCATTCGGCGGGTTCGCGCCATACCGGATGTCCGGGGCAGTCGTCATAGCCGAAACCATCAACTGTCTCGGAGAATATTTCAATTCTCCCCGATGGCGAGGGCAGTGCATTGGCGACCGGATCGGCGCGAAAGGATTCGAACATGATATCCGGTTTCGAGGAGCGTGGAATTTCGACATGCCCGTCTTCCCAAAACGTGTCGTAAGACGGGAGAGTAATGTCCTTTTCGGCCGCGCCTTGTTGGGCCCGATCGTAAATGTGGCGCAGCCAGTCTTCGGGTTCACGGCCTTCGGTGAATTCGTTGTAGGTGCCAAGTCGCTGGGCCAGTCCCCGAAAAATATCAAAATCATTCCGCGCGTCACCGACCGGCTCGATCGCCTTGTCCATGGCCAGAATAAAACGGTCTCTTGAGGTCGCACCGATGTCCTTGCGTTCCAGTGTGGTGGTTGAGGGTAAAACGATGTCGGAGAACTTTGCCGTTGCTGTCCACCAGGGTTCGTTGACAATAATCGTTTCCGGTTTGCGCCAGGCCCGCACGAGGCGGTTGAGGTCCTGATGGTGGTGGAACGGATTGCCGCCACACCAGTAGACGAGCTTGGTGTCGGGATAGGTGCGGGTTTCACCGTCGAATTCGTACTGTCCGCCGGGGTTGAGCAACATGTCTGCGATCCGTGCGACAGGGATCCAGCTCTTGCAGGGATTTTGCCCGATCGACAAGGACGGCGATGGTGCAGGCTGCCTCGGGTTTCCGATATTGCCCATGCTGCCATAGCCGAATCCGAAGCCTTCACCGGGACGGCCGATCCCGCCCAGCATCGCAGCCAGGGTGACTGTCATCCAGAATGTTTGTTCGCCATGATCGCCACGCTGGAGAGACCAGTTGGTGTTGATCATCGTGCGTGATCGCGCCATCCGTTTTGCCAGTTCGCGGATTGAATCTGCAGGCATTTCGCAAATCTGAGACGCCCAGTCAGCATCCTTTGGTGTCGAATCATCCTCGCCAAGCAGATAACGGCGGAATTGCGGGTATCCAACGCAGTAGCGTTCCAGGAAACCCTGATCGGCCAGGCCTTCGGTTTCCAGCGTGTGGGCCAGTGCCAGCATCAGCGCCACATCGGTATTGGGACGAATGGCGACCCATTCAGCGTTCAGATGATCGGCGATATCATCGCGGATGGGCGAGACATTGATGAACGCGATTCCTGCCGCATGCGCATCCTTCAGGTAAGGCCCTGTCATATGCTGGCCGGGGCCACCAGCTGCAACGTGAGCGTTCTTGAGCGGGATGCCTCCAAAGGCAACCATCAGCTCGGTATTGTCGATGATCGAATCCCAGCTTGTTGCCTCGGTCATGGCAGCCTGCGCTGTTCCGAGAATATGCGGCAGGATCGCGTAGCCAGCCGCGATTGAGTAGGTGTGGACCTGTCCGGTAAACCCGCCCACGGTATTCAAAAAGCGTTGTAGCTGGCTCTTTGCGTGGTGAAACCGCCCAGCACTCGACCACCCGTAGGAGCCGCCAAATATAGAAGCATTCCCATGATCTGAACGCACCCGGTCGATTTCAGCGCTGACCATATCCAGTGCCTCGTCCCACGGAATGGCAACGAAGGGATCAACACCACGGTTTTCGGGAGACCCGCCTTGCGCACGTTCCAGCCAGCCCTTGCGAAACATCGGACGTGCAACGCGGCTTTCATCGTGAACCGCGTCGGGAAGCGATTGGATGATCGGAGAGGGATCGGGGTCGAGTTTGAACGGGTGAACCCCGGTCAAACGACCGTTTTCAACATCTGCCGTGAATGTACCCCAGTGCGAGGTGTGCCGGTGTGAGCTTTTCGCCATTGTTTTTCTCCCCATTGCAGACATTGCGCTGGTGTTGTGACCCTGTCAAAGCGGTCTGCATGGCGTAATATCAAGAAGTGATTGAACCGGGGAGAGTAAAATGGAAGTTCGACTGGATGGCCGCACGGCCGTAATTACAGGTGCCAGCGAAGGATTGGGCTTGGCGATGGCGAGACAGTTCGCTGAATCCGGCGCCAATGTCGCGATGGTCGCGCGTTCGGCAGACAAGCTTGCCGCCGGCCGGGACAGTATTCTGGCAGCTGTGGGCGGAAATTCCGTACGCGTGGAAGCATTGCCGTGTGACGTGACCGATGTGGCGCAGATCGAGAGCACCTGGGCGCAGATTTCAGAGACATTCGGCAACGTCGATATTCTGGTGAACAACGCTGGCGCACACGCAATCGGGCCGTTTCTCGAGTGCTCGGATGAGCGCTGGCAGGCCGATCTCGATCTCAAGCTTTTTGCGGCTATCCGGCTGTGCCGTTTGGCGATGCCGGGTATGGCGGAGCGGAAATGGGGACGGATCATCAATGTTCTGGCCGGAAGCGCGAAAGCACCGGCAGGTGGCAGTGCGCCCACATCTGTTTCTCGTGCTGCGGGTATGGCCTTGACCAAGGTGCTCGCCGGAGAAGGGGGCCCTGACAATATTCTGGTGAATGCATTGCTTGTCGGTTTGATCCGATCGGGACAACATGAACGTCGCCATCAAAATCAGGCACCCGACAAGTCATTCGATGACTTCATTGCGCCCAAGGAAGCCGACATTCCGCTCGGTCGGATCGGCGAAGCCGAAGAGTTCGCAAACATGGCCTGTTTTCTGGTCTCGGATGCCGGTTCTTATGTGACGGGTTGTGCGATCAATGTTGATGGCGGGCGCACACCGGTCGTGTGATCCGTCGTTTTTGTGAAGAGGTCCGGGGGGATTTTTAATGTCGGGTGATGTCACCGTTCAAGTCGATGCGTTAACAGCTCTGATCCATGAGATGGTCCGTCTCGGGGGCAGCGAAGAGGAAGAGTGTCGTATTGTTTCCGAGCACCTTGTGGGTGCCAACCTAGCTGGTCATGACAGTCACGGCATCGGGATTGTTGCGACCTATATCAACAATCTTAAGCGCGGGTTGTTGGTCCCCAATACGCCAGCCGATTGCGTGCATGATGACGGGCCGTTTCTTCAGTTTGACGGGCACAAAGGTTATGGCCAGCGCGTTGCCGAAGAGGTGACAGAGGCCGCGATTGCGCGCGCGCAGGAGAGCGGTATTTGTGTCGCGACGCTCAAAAACTCACACCATATCGGCCGGGTGGGGACATATGCCGAGATGGTGGCTGCTGCCAGGTTTGTTTCGATCCATTTCACGAACGTTACTGATCACTGGGCCATGGTCGCGCCCTTTGGTGGGGCCGAAGCGCGTTTCGGCACCAACCCGGTCACGATGGCCATGCCGACGAGCAACCCGGACGAACCGATTATCCTTGATATGGCCACGAGCGTTGTCGCGATGGGCAAAATTCGCGTGGCGCATGATTCTGGCAAGCAGGTGCCCGATGCCTGGATTATTGATTCCGAGGGACAGCCCAGTAGCGATCCGGGTGTGATGTTTCGCCAACCGCTGGGCGCATTGCGGGCGTTTGCCGAACACAAGGGTTACGCATTGTGCTTGATGGCTGAACTGATGTCCGGCGCGCTTTCTGGCGGCGGAACACTTCAGCCTGGTCACAAACGTTTGGATGGCATCATCAACACAATGACGATGATTGTGATGGATCCGGCACGTCTGGGTGATGCCGACTGGATCAAGCAGGAAGTCGATGCAATGGCGGACTACACGAAGAGCGCCAAACCCGCAGATCCCGACAAGCCGGTTCTGGTACCCGGTGATCCTGAACGCGCGGCCCGAAAGGATCGGCGGGCCAATGGTATTCCGATTCCCGAACGCACCTGGACCGGATTGCTGGATGGTGGTGAACTGCTCGGGCTGGAACGCGCTCGGGCGCTCGAGATATCAGGCCTCGCCTAGGATTTCCTTGAGACTGATCGAACGGCCCTCTTTGCAAGACTGAACGGCTCCGAGTACGACGGCGAGGGGGTTCAGCGCGTCTGTTCCATCGATTTCCGGCTTCCGGCCTTCTTTGGCGGCGTCCGCAAAATCTTCCAATTCGGCCAGCAGATGATCTGCCGGGGGAAACACGACCGGAGACGGTTTGCTCTCGCCTGTTCGTTGAACGCGCAGGCCGTCATTGTCCATGTCGAAAAAGGCATTCCCCTTGGTGCCATGGACGTTGATCATGAAACGGCGGGGAGAAATATAGTCAGATGCGACGAAACCGATCGCCCCGGACCGAAAGCGCATCAGAACCGAAGTCACATCCTCGATTTCCGGTTCGGTTTCCAGACGGTCGACATAAGCGGTCAGTTCCTGCGCGTCCCCAAGCAGATAGAGCAAATTGTCGATCTGATGAATGCCGATCTGCATCAGGCAGCCGCCGGGAATTTCGGCGGGATCGGTGCGCCAGGCACCCGGCTTCAACTTCAGGCCATTGTCATTTGAGAATATGCCCTCGGCCCGGCTGACCCGCCCCAGTTCGCCATCGTCGATCATTTTCTTCAGATGGCGCAGGGCACCGTGACGGCGGTAGGAATGCCCCACCGCAAGAACGACGTTGGCCGCATCACAGGCTGCAATCATCGCGCGCCCGTCTGCAATGGTGTTGGAGACCGGCTTTTCGACAAATACATGCTTGCCCGCTGCTGCCGCTGCCAACGTGCCCGGCAGATGGGCGGAATTGGGGGTCGTCAGGATGACACGGTCGAGATCGTCAAGTGCGAGCATGTCCTCATAAGAGGACATCGCTTCGCAGTTGAAGGTCTCCGCAAATTTTGCGTTCTTCTCCGGCGAGCGCGTGAAACCGGCCCGCAGTTCGAGCTTGTCGGTTTTCGCGATCACGCCAGCCAGAACATCCGACCACCAGCCGATTCCGACGATACCAACGCGCATCAGATTTTGTCTTCCCACTTCGCGAGGAAGGGCCCCACGATCTCGGCCCACTCTTCCGGGTGGCGGCGGTACGAGTAATGCCCGCCTTCTTCGACGATCACCAGCTCCGAGCCTTCGATGGCTTCGTGCAGGTCTTCGGAGAAATAGTAGGGCACGGTCGCATCGTCGCGCGTCCCGACAACCAGTGACGGGTTCTTGATCTTCGTGATCTCGTCCAGCCGGTCGTGGTTCAGAGTCATGTCGATGCGTGCGGCGAGAACATCGGGTTCCGCGATGGTCTCCAGCGAGCGTTTCTCAAGCTCCATCACCTTGTCGAGGTTGTAGCGGAACTGATTGCAGCCGTTGGTGAAGAGCGAGCTGACCCGCACATAGGCTTCCTTGCCTTCGTTCAGCGCGATCTCTTTGCGTGCGATCTGGACACGGCGGATGTATTCGTTGGCCTTGGTCCAGGTGTTGGAGAAGATGCAGCAACGCAGACGGTCAGGATGGTCGATGGCCAGATTCTGAAGAATCGCACCGCCCGTTGACGTGCCCAGAGCGTGCGCCTTCTCAATACCCAGCGTGTCCATGAGCGCGATCACGTCATCGGCAATGTGCTGGGTCGAATAGCCGTCGGGGCCGGGACGGTCACTGTCGCCGGCGCCACGATGGTCGAAGGAGATGCAGCGGTAACGGTCGGAAAAGATTTCCCGCTGGTAGTCCCAGGAGTTCATGACCCCGACAAGGCCGGGAATGAAGATGAAGGGCGGACCATCACCCTTTTCGTCGACATTGAGCGTGATGCGTCCGACGTCAATTCGTTTCGCCATGGAGATTCAACCTCTAATAAGTTTCTTGATAGAGGACAGTTTCTCACACGTGCGGATATCTACCCACCCGTTGGAGCGAACGTCACTTGCGACGAAACGGAACGATTTAGATCGCGCCGCTCTTGCGCAGACGGGCGATGTCGTCGGCCGATTTTCCGATTTCGCGGAGCACTTCCTCGGTGTGTTCACCCAATGTGGGCGGTGCGCGACGGACGGTTGCGGGTGTACCCATGAGTTGGAAGGGGATACCTGGCAGATCAATTTCACCCTCAACGCTGTGGGTGGCCTTGGTCACCAGCTTGCGTGCAATCGTGTGTTCTGCAGTCAGCGCCTGCGCGACGGTGTTGATCGGAGCACAAGACACACCGGCGGACTGAAGTTTGTCGAGCCACGCGGCGGTGTCGTCCGTCTTCAACAGTTCAGAAATCATTGCGTCACAGGCGTCACGGTTTTCAACACGGTCGCGGTTGCGTGTAAATCGAACGTCGTCTGCCCATGCGTCCTGTCCCACGGCATTACAGAAGGTCTGGAATTGCCCGTCATTGCCGACGGACAGAGCGATCATGCCGTCGCGTGTGGGATAGGCGTTGTAAGGCACAATATTGGGGTGTCCGTTGCCGTAGCGTCCGGCTTCCTTGCCCGAGGCGAGATAGTTTGCCGCGACATTGGCGAGCAGGGATATGCCGGTATCGTAAAGCGAGACTTCGACATACTGGCCTTTGCCGGTCGAATGTCGTGCCTGCAATCCCGCGAGGATCGAGGACAGCGCGTACATGCCGGTACACAGATCGACAATAGCCACACCGAGTTTCATCGGATCGCCATCGGCTTCGCCGGTGATGCTCATCAGGCCACTTTCCGCCTGCAGCAGGAAGTCATAGCCTGGCAGGCCCGCACGCGGGCCGGTGGAGCCATAGCCGAGGATCGACGCACGCACGATATGGGGTGCGTTTTCTTCGTACCAGGCATCGTCAAAGCCGAACCGCGCCATGGTGCCGAGCTTGAAGTTGTCGATCACCACATCGGCGTCACGCAGCAATTCGGCGAGCACCAAGCGTGCGCTTTCTTCTTTCAGGTTGAGGGTCATGCCGCGTTTGTTGCGGTTGGCCCCCAGGAAGTAGGCGGATTCCTCTCCCACGAATGGCGGCCCCCAGGCGCGCGTGTCGTCGCCGCGACCGGGTTGTTCGATTTTGACCACGTCGGCACCCATGTCGCCGAGCATCATTGCGCAGAACGGCCCTGCGAGCACCCGCGTGAGATCAATCACGCGGATGCCGTCGAGGGCGCCGGGAGTTTCGGTGCCTGTCATGGTTTCGGACTTAGCCCTTCTTGAGCTGGTTGCGGTCGTTGGCCAGATCATCGAGATAGGTATCGACCACTTCCTTGTTCTTCATGCGGAACTTCATGAAGTCGGGCTTGCGCTTGTCGAGGAAGGCCTGCATGCCCTCCATGGATTCTTCGCTGCCCCAGACATGGGCCAACAGCTCCATGCCATGCTGCCACGATGCGTAAAGCTCATCGGACTCATGGTTGAGGGATTTCTTGGTCATGCGGATGGTCTGACCGCTGTGGCCCTTGATCGTCTCGCACCATTTTTTTGTTTCTTCGAGCAGATCGTCATGCGGGACGACCTTGTTGATGAGGCCGATATCGACAGCTTCCTGAGCCGAGAATGTACGCGCCAGGAAAATCATCTCGCGGGCCAGACGCTCGCCGATGATACGGGGAATGTACTGGGTCGCACCCACAGTCGGGCAGGCGCCAACTTTGGCACCGGACTGACCGAAATGGGCCCGGTCGGAGGCGATCACCATGTCGCACCAAAGCGCGAGTTCATGTCCGCCGCCCATGCACCAGCCATTGACCATGGCAATGACGGGGATCGGCAGGCCGCGAATGGTCATGGCGGTGCCCAGCATCCGGTCATTCCAGTGATAGGCGTTGGTCCAGTTCAGCTTCATCATGGCGCCGAAGTCGCCGCCGGCCGAGAAAGACTGGTCACCCGCACCGGTGACAACCGCGCAGGCAATCGAGGCGTCATTGCGGGTCGACTTGAAGGCCTCGATCAGTTCATCGAGCGTGTGCTCACGAAACGCATTGCGCGAGTTCGGGCGGTTGATCGTGATCCAAGCGACGTTGTCTTTAACTTCGAACAGGATGTCTTCGAAATCTTCAGATGTGGGCAGGTAGGACATTTTTGGGGCTCCCCCGGGATTTGAGCTGTCGGTTCCCGTCAATGCGATACGTAGTGACGGGTCTGTTGATTTTGTCCGGACATATATACAGTCCACGCGAGCACAAAACAGTGCTTTTCAAAAACAATCGCAGTGTTCATTCAGGGGAAATCTATGTCAGCCAGAAAACCGATTCAGACCGTGCTCATCTATGGCTATGGCGTTATGGGTAAGGGCGTGTCCGCAACCTTCGCGGATGCTGGCTTTGAAACCATCGTCAAAAGCAGCCGGGCGAGTGAGATTGATGACCTTCCCAACGGTGTTACGGCGGTAGCAGATTTCCCGGAGAAGGCACCCGATCTGGTGATCGAGTTTGTCCCCGAAGACGTTACGATCAAGAAGAAGGTGTTTGCTGAGATAGAAGCTGCCTATCCCGATGACGAGGTGATCATCTCAACAGGTACGTCGGGAATGGCGCTGGAAGACCTGGAAGCGGACCTTAAAAGGCCGCACCTGTTTACCGGTATCCACTATTTTATGCCTGCGGATACCACTGCCGTAGCTGAAGTGATGGCCGGAACACACGCCCCCGAAGATGTTGTTGATGCGGTGGCCGATGCGGTTGCGCGAACCGGCAAGGAAATTGTCACCCTGTACAAGCCCATTGTCGGGTTTCTCATCAACCGGCTGCAGCACATCATTCTGCATGAGGCTTACTATCTGGTGGAAGCCGGTGTCGCGACCCCGGCAGATATTGATATGGCAGCCCGCAAAATGCTGGCGCCGCGCATGTGCCTCAATGGCCTGATTGAACAGAAGGACACTTCCGGACTGGAGATCCACGCGCTGGCACAAATGTCCATTGTTCCCGAATTGCATTCCACCGATACGCCCAACCCGCTTATTCAGGATATGGTGGCGCGCGGCGAAGTCGGTCTGTCTGCTGGCAAAGGCTTCTATGATTGGGAGGGTTGCGACGTGGATATGGTTCGCAAGCAGTCCTCGGCGCGATTGCGCAAACTCAGCAAGTTCCTCGACGAAGAGGTTTCCGACTATGCGCCGGGCACCAAGCCCAAATCGCGTGAGTTGAAGCGGGGCCGATAGTCCGCTCATCAGTGCTGCAACAGGATTTTGTGATGAAAATCTCAAAAATTGACACCAAGATCGTCGATCTGCCCTTGTCACGTCCGTTCAAGATGTCGGGCGTGGAAATCACGGTTTCCGAGAACGTCTTTGCAAGGGTCGAGACAGACAATGGTCTTGTGGGCTGGGGTGAGGCTTCGTCTTCGCCGGCTATGACGGGCGAGACTGTGGAGAGCATGGTCGCGGCTATCGAGTATCTGGCGCCATTTATGGTCGGCCGCGATCCTGCCGCGTTTCAGGAGAACCTCGCGGAGATGGACTGGCGTCTATATGGCAATGCCAGTGCCAAAACCGTGTTGGAAATGGCGTTCTATGATTTGGCGGGCAAAGCAGCACAGAAGCCGGTTTCCGAACTTCTCGGAGGCACGAAACGGACGCAGGTGCCGATCGTGCACATGCTGGCGACGGGCGATATCGAGATTGATGTGGCAGAAGCTGCCGGTTACGCGAAGGCCGGTGTTACCAATATGAAAATCAAGGTCGGGGGCAAACCCGTCACGCAGGATATCGAGCGTACGATCGCGATCCGGCAAGCCGTGAATGACAGTGTTCAGCTCTCTGCGGATTGCAATCAGGGTTGGAGTCGCGAAGAGGCCGTAACCTTTGCCAAGGCGGCCAGTGCCTCGCTCGACTTTCTGGAGCAGCCCGTCATGGGGCACGACGTTGAAGGCATGGCACAGATTGCCGCTGTTTCGTCCTGCGCGATTGCCGCTGATGAAGGCCTCCACAGCGTTGGGGATGTTCACAAACACCATGATCTGGGCGCGGCAGAAGGCGGCAGCATAAAAATGATCAAGCTTGGGGGCCTGACTCGGGCTTATGAAGGGACTGTGTTGTTCGAAAAGCTCGGTATGAAGGTCAACCTGGCTGGCAAAACGGCGGAATCCAGTGTGTCGAGTGCAGCGGTGCTGCAGATCGCTGCAGCGGCTCCATCCATTGAGTGGGGTGTGAGCCCGACAACACCATTTCTGAAAAGCGATGTTGTCGAAAACCCCATCAGGGTTATCAAGGGTCGTGCAGATGTGCCCTCAGGCCCGGGACTGGGCGTTGAGGTCAATGAGGATGCGCTTGCCGAATTTGTCAGGTAGGCGTGATGTTCAGTCCTGCACTGTAGTAATATCGGGAAAATGTCGGATTGACCCGGCGCGGGGAAACGGAGACGAACAATGAAAATCAAGAAAATCGAAGCCATGGCAGTCGATCTGCCTCTCAAACGCCCGATCAAGATGGCTGGTGTCGAAATTTCGACTTCCGAGAATGTGTTCGCTCGTATCGAGACTGATGACGGCCATGTTGGCTGGGGAGAGGCCTCTGCCGCGCCTTCAATGACAGGTGAAACTGTCGAGAGCATGGTCGCAGCAGTCAATTTTCTGGCTCCCTTCATGGAAGGGCGCGATCCGGCCGATTTTGAGGAAAACCTCAAGGAAATGAACTGGCGCATGTATGGCAACGCCAGCGCCAAGACAATTGTTGAAATGGCGCTTTACGATATCGCGGGCAAAGCCCAGCAGAAGTCGATTGCAGAGATTCTCGGTGGTGTTCGCCGGACCGAGGTTCCTGTCCTCTACATGCTGGCAACTGGTGACATAGATGTTGATGTTGCCGAAGCAACAGAGCGCGCGCAGGCGGGAGTGACGACCATGAAGATCAAGGTCGGCGGCAAGCCTGTGGAACAGGATATCGAGCGCACGATCGCGATCCGCAAGGCGGTGAATGGCGGCGTGCAGCTTTCCGCCGACTGCAATCAGGGCTGGAGCCGGGACGAAGCTCTGACTTATGTGCGCGTGGCCAGCGACTCCCTGGACTTTCTCGAGCAGCCTGTGATGGGACATGATGTTGAAGGGATGGCCATCGTGGCAGCAGCATCTGCGTGCCCCATTGGTGCCGACGAGGGCCTTCACAGCTTTGATGACATCCGAAAGCATCTTGAATCGGGCGCTGCAAAGGGCGGCAGTCTGAAAATGATCAAACTTGGCGGTCTCACCCGTGCCTTTCAGGCAGCCGAACTCTTTGATGAACTCGGTATGCATGTGAACCTTGCGGGTAAAGTCGCAGAATCCAGCGTTTCAAGCGCAGCTGTTCTGCAAATTGCCGCGGCTGCACCGTCCCTTGAATGGGGGGTGAGCGTGACGTCTCAGTATCTCAAGCAGGATATTGCAAAAGAAGGTCACTGTATCGACGTGGTTAACGGACAGGTGAGCGTGCCGACAGGTGCCGGTCTCGGTATTGAGGTCGATGAGAGCGCGCTTGCGGGAATGACCCGCAAAGTTTGATTGGTCGGATGTGTGGTTCGGTCAGGTCCGGGCAAAAGCCGGGGCGTGATCGGCGATGAAGGTTTCCAGCGTTCGCGGTTTTTGGCCGGTGATCTCTTCGGCTGCGTTGGTGACATAGGCGTAAGCGCCGTTGGCCGCAAACCCAATCATCTTGACCTGATGTTCGATGAGCCAGGAGGGCAGACCGCGTTTGGTCACCATGTCCTCCCATACATCCACATCGACCATCTCGTAGCGTATATCGCGGTTGAGAACCCGGCTGAAGGTCTCCGCAACCTCGTCGAGACTGACCGCAGCACCTGTCTGGTAGTAACCCTGTCCGTCGTGCTCGCTATCTTCGTCCAGAACCGTTGCTGTCAGGTCGGCAACGTCGCGCGGGTCGGTCATGCTGATCTTCACGTCGCGCGGGATCGCGCTGGTGAAGGTGTCTCCATCTTTCAGGCCCGCTGCGACGTAATGCAGATTGGTCATGTAGAAATTGGGGCGCAGGAACGTGTGGCGAAGGCCGCAAGCCGCGATTTTGGCTTCCAAAGCCTTGTGGGCTTCCGGAATTGGGGCCGGAGAATCGATATTCCCGGATAGTTTCACAATTCGGGCACAGCCAGTCGCGACAGCGGCCTCTATGGCATTGGTCTGTTGTTCCTCAAGTGCAGGACTATGGCCCGAATTGAGGTACAGCGTGTGCACGCCTTCAAGTGCGCGGTCAAAGGACGCGCGGTCATCGAGGTCGGCTGCGACCAACTCCACGTCATTTCCCAAGAACTGTCGTGCTTTTCTGATGTCCCGCGCGAGATATCGAAGGTTTAGGCCCCGTCTTGCGAGCCTTGGGATCAGATGTTGTCCTGTCACACCAGTCGCACCGGTCACGGCAATCAGGTGTTTTTGCATTTGGCCTTCTCCTGATGATGTCAGGCGACACTCCAGTCGCGGGTCATTTCCAGTGAATAGACGAACCGGCCTTCGGGATGCACGCTGACCGTGGTCTCGAAGACCCTGTCGTCTTGTGCGGTATACCGGCGGATGATTGTCATCGCCGCGCTTCCGGCCTCAACGTCCAGTTTTTCTGCCAGTTCGCCCGGAACCTGACTGGCAGTCATCTCAAGCTGGGTGTGGGCGATCACTTCGCGATGTGCGCTCTCTATGATCCGGTGTACGGGACCATGCTCGATAAGCAGGCGGCGCGCCGTGTCTTCATACTCAGGTATCACAAAGATTTCCTGCCAGCAGATGGGTTGGCTGTTCTCGTTTGAGCGGCGCACGCCGGAAATACGGAACCAGATTGAACCGGCCGGTAACGAGAGGCGTTTCGCATTTGTCGGCGCGAGGGTTACCGTTCCTGCGTCACCCAGTTCGAATGTCGTGTTTGGGTAACGCAGAAGCTCTGAGAGCGAGTTGACTGATTGGACGTAGCTGCTTTTTGGGGCTGCAGAAACAACCCGCGTGCCCGATCCCCGGCGCATGGATACGAGCCCGAGTTCACGCAACTGCCGCAAGGCCGCCCGGACAGTGTAACGGCTGACGTCGTAGCGCTCGCACAGTTCCATTTCGGTGGGCAGCATGGTGTCGATTCCCAGAGCGCCAGATTCGATCTGCGTACGCAGTTCGGATGCAATAACCTGGTACCGGGGGCGGCGCTCATTCTGCGCAAGAGGCATCTTCTGACCTGACTGTTCTGGCAAGTATGCCTGAATTATATGCAGCGTGGGCCAAACTGCGAAATGATCCCATAGTTGGGCGTATTGTCGGGCGCCAAATCCTTTACAGGGACGCCAGATCACCCCTAGTCTCGTTACACAAAATCAAGAATGAACCGGAGGGATGTCATGGCTTTTCCGCAAGGGAAATCCTTTTCCAAGAATATCACTGCAATCGGATACACAGATTGCGACAAGAAACCTGCCTTCAAGCTGGCGTTGCATAGGGATGGCGATCGCTGGTTCCTGTATTGCGGCCTGTTCTGGCAGTCTGGATTCTCGATTATCGAGGTTACGGACCCGGCCAACCCTCGGTTTGTGCGCACCATTGAAGGTCCTGCAAATACCTGGACGCTTCAGGTTCAGGTCGCCGATGGTCTGCTTGTCACATCGCAGGAAAAGATCATGGAGGGCTGGGGCCATGTTGAAGGTCAGCCCTGGGGTGAGGGTGTTCTGATCTGGGATTTGAAGGATCCGGAGAACCCCGAACTGCTCAGTCACTGGAAAACCGGCGGAGATGGGACCCATCGAAACTATTACGATGGCGGGCGCTATATCTACGCGACCGGTCTACCCGAGGGTTTTCAGGGCAATATCCTGCAGATCATCGATATTGAAGATCCGCGCAACCCTGTTGAAGTGGGGCGCTGGTGGATGGAAGGTCAGAATGTCGGCGGCGGCGAAGAGCCCGCAGCAAAAGGCGTGATGCTGCATGGCGGTGCCTATGTGAAGGGCGACCGGGCTTATTTGCCGTACAGTTCGGGCGGTTTTGTGGTGCTCGATATCAGCGACAAGACCAATCCGACCATGATCAGTGACTTGCCGTTTTGCCCGCCATTTCAGACATTTATTGCTGTCCACACAGCCGTTCCTCTGCAAAACCGGGACGTCGTGATCGTGAATTCGGAGGCGATCAAGGAGAATTGTGAGGAACCGCTGGGCTATGCCGGGTTCGTTGATGTGGCGGATGAGACCAATCCCCGCCTGATGTCGCTATTCCCGCTGCCAGTACCCCCCGAAGACGCGCCATATCGCACATTCTGCGAGCGTGGTGGCCGTTTTGGGCCGCACAATCAGCACCAGCCACAATATCAGGATATCCTCTATCAGGGTGAGGATCTGTGCTTCCTGACCTATTTCAACGCAGGATTGCGCGTTTATGATGTTTCGGAAGCGACCCAACCGCAGGAAGTCGGCTACTTCTTGCCGCCCGACCCTATGGAACGGTTGGGATTGCTGCCTGCGTCCAAGCTGGTGGCGCAGACCGAGGATGTGATTGTGGATGCGCGCGGTAACATCTTTATTTCCGACAAGAATTTGGGAATTTACGCGTTGCGCTACGAAGGATTGAACCCTTGATCTGAGCAATCCGTTTAAGAAAAGTGGTCTCACGATCCGAACGCTTTTTTCACGGGCGAGGACATCTCCAACGCCAGTTGGTAGGTTGTTCTTGGTTGAAATATCAATTTTCCGGGTGTTAACCGGCATGACGAGGAAACGATGAAGTTTGGACTGTTTGGTGGTGCGCAGGCGGTGCCTGGTGACGTCGTAACCGAGGCCGCGCTCGGCTATCATGAATACGGAGAATATATCCAGTTGGCCGAGAAGCTTGGTTATTCGAGTGCTTGGCTGGTGGAACATCATTTTACCGGCTTTTCACAGCTGTCGGCGACTCTTAACTATATATCCTATCTGTCTGGAATTACATCAAAAATACGACTCGGAAGTGCCGTGGTCGTAGTGCCTTGGCACAACCCTATCCTGTTGGCCGAACAGGTGGCGACGATCGATCAGTTGTCCAAAGGGCGCTATGATTTCGGCATCGGGCGGGGCTATCGTGCCAACGAGTTTAACGGCTTCGGTCTTGATATGGGCGAAGCGCAGGACATCTTCGAAGAGTCATTGATGTTGCTGAAACGGTCTTTCACCGAGACCGAACGCTGGTCCTATACATCGGACCGCTGGACCTTCAACGACATCATTGTGGAGCCGCCGGTCGTCCAAAAGCCCTATCCGCCGATGTGGGTGGGCGCGGGCAGCGAAGGTTCGATCCGCGGCGTCGCCCGCAACGATTTTAACCTGCTGCTTGATCAGATGTCCCCGTTTGAAGCGATTGGCGAGAAAATCCGGATATATCAGGATGAACTCGACAAGCTCGGCAAGCCCTATGATCGGGAACGGGTGGCTGTGACTCGGGGATTGATGGTCGCGAACAACGACAATCAGCGCGCTGAAGCACATATCCTGCGCGGAAAGTTTATTTCCGAAGTTCAGATTCTGACGAAAGACAAGTCTGCTGGGCCAAAGGCCTTTAGTCCGGTGGCGGTTTCGAATGATACGGATGCTATTTCCAACAATGGCGCCGTGCTCGGCGACAAGGACGAAATGGGCGAACGGGTAGAGCGTTTGCGAGACGAGGGGGTGCACACGATCCTGTTGCATGATCTTTCCGGCTCGTTTGATGCGCTCCAGCAGTTTGCTGAAGAAGTGATGCCGAAATTTGCTGATGAAACAGATAACGTGCGCGCAGCCGAATAGCGTGCCATCGGGAGAGAAAGTCATGAAGTTTGGGTTGTTTGGCGGTGCACAGGCGGTACCCGGTGAGGTCGTGACCGAGGCCGCGCTCGGTTATCATGAATTTGGCGAGTATATTCAGGCTGCCGAGAAGCACGGATATTCCAGCGCTTGGCTGGTGGAACACCATTTCACCGGGTTTTCCCAGCTTTCAGCAACTCTCAACTATATCTCATATCTATCTGGAATTACATCAAAAATTCGCCTCGGGAGTGCTGTTGTTGTTGTGCCTTGGCACAATCCTATTTTGCTGGCCGAGCAGGTCGCGACCATCGATCAGCTGTCCAAGGGACGATATGATTTTGGGATTGGGCGCGGCTATCGTGCGAACGAATTCCATGGCTTTGGCCTCGAAATGGGCGACGCGCAGGACATCTTCGAAGAGTCGATCATGCTGCTCAAGCGCTCCTTCACGGAAACCGAGCGCTGGTCCTACAAATCCGACCGGTACCAGTTCAATGACATCATTGTGGAACCGCCGGTGGTTCAAAAGCCCTATCCGCCGATGTGGGTGGGTGCGGCAAGTGAAGGCTCCATCCGGGGCGCAGCGCGGAACGGCAACAATCTGTTGCTGGCCCAGGTGCCGACATTTGAGACAATTGGTGAGTCTCTGTCGTTTTATCGCGATGAGCTCGACAAGATGGGCGTTGCGTTCGATGCCAGCCGTGTTGCTGTCACGCGTGGTCTTATGGTGGCCAACAACGATAATGAACGCGCTGAGGCGCATGTCCTGCGCGGGAAGTTCCTGACCGAAGTGCAATCCCTGGCGACGGACCCGAAATTCCAGTCAAAAACCTTTGTCCCGGCCGAACGCCACAAAAACCGTGCCCATCCGACCGAAGTGTCGGAAGCGGGCGCTGTTCTGGGATCATCGGAAGAGATGATAGAGCGGGTTGAAAAGCTGTATGAGCTTGGTGTGCGCAACATCCTGTTGCACGATCTGTCGGGTTCGTTCGATGCGCTTCAGCAATTCGCCGAAGAAGTCATGCCGCATTTCGCGGGCCGCGAAGGTGACGCTGCACAGGCGGCAGAATAGGCCCTTTTTCGAGGGCTGGGCTGGTTTGCCCGGTGATACAATTGGCGTATCTTTCGTTACTATGTTGAATGCTCGGCTGCTGGCCGAATTCTGCCGAAATTGGGCAACGGTGCGCCGCTGTCCGGAGGAGTAAGTATCGTGGAAGACATGATTTTCGGCACGGGCCCCTATGCGGTCAGCCAACCCGTCACCCGCACCGAAGACCCCCGCCTGTTGCGCGGCGGCGGCGCTTACACCGATGACAAGAACCTCGCTGGGCAGGCCTATGCGGTGTTCGTTCGTTCGCCGATCGCCCATGGAACGGTCGGAAATGTTGATGTCGCAGCCGCCAAAGCCGCGCCGGGCGTGCTTTCGGTGCTGACAGCTGCAGATATCGAAGCTGCTGGTTTGGGCACTTTGCCGAACAATTTGCCGGTCAAAAGCCGGGATGGATCGCCGCTGATTAAACCTGCGCGGCCGCTGCTGGCAACCGACCGTGTTCGCCATGTCGGGCAGCCGGTTGTTGCGATCATTGCTGAAACTCAGGCCCAGGCGCTCGATGCGGCTGAACTCGTTGGGCTGGATATCCAGCCGCTCCCGCCTGTGACCACGCTCAATGATGCGGTCCGTGACGGCGCCCCGCAGCTTCATGATGAAGCGCCCAACAATGTCTGCCTGGACTTCCAGATGGGCGATGCGGACGCGACCGCCAAGGCCTTTGAAGCAGCAGCGCACGTCACGAAAGTACATCTCGACAACAACCGCGTCTTTGTCTCTGCGATGGAGCCACGCGCGGCCATTGCTGATTTTGACACCGATGATGATCGTTACATCCTGCATGTGTGTTCCCAGGGCGTTATGGGCATGCGCAACACGCTCGCCGGCGCGATTTTCAATGTGGAACCAGAGAAAATCCGTGTGTTTACCAGCGATGTGGGTGGTTCCTTCGGTATGAAGGCCATGCCCTATCACGAATATCCCGTGATCATGCTGGCCGCCAAACAGTTGGGACGCCCTGTCAAATGGACCGCGGATCGCAGTGAGAGCTGCGTGTCGGATCATCAGGGCCGCGCCAGCCAGTTCGAAGCGGAGCTTGCGCTCGACAAGGACGGAAAGTTCCTTGCTGCCCGGGTCACGGGGCTGGCCGATATGGGGGGCTATTTGACTGGAACAGGCCCGCTGGCTCAGTCCGTGAACATCGGCAAGAACCTGCCATGCATGTACACCACGCCGACAATCGACGTGAATATGCGCTGCGTGTTCACCAATACGCTCTATGTCGGGGCCTATCGCGGCGCGGGGCGTCCCGAAGGCAACTTCATCATGGAGCGGCTGGTGGATACAGCGGCCCGTGAGATGGGCATTGATCCCATTCAATTACGTCGTCGCAATCTCGTCCCCAATTCCGCCTTTCCCTACACCGCAGCCAGCGGACAGGTGATCGACAGCGGTGATTTTGAGGCGATGCTTGTGCAGGCGGTCGCCGCAAGTGACTGGGCCGGGTTTGCAGGCCGCAAGGCCAGCGCCAAAGCGCGCGGTAAGGATCGCGGGATTGGCGTGTGCGCCTATCTTGAGGTGACAGCTCCAGCGGGCAAGGAAAACGGCGGTATTCGGTTCGGCGAAGATGGCCGGGTGACTATGGTTTCGGGGACGCTCGACTATGGACAGGGCCACCGTGCAACCTTTGGCCAGATTGTCAGTGCACGGCTGGGGATTCCGTTTGAACAGATCGATCTTTTGCAGGGTGATTCCGATGAATTGCTTGTCGGCGGCGGAACTGGCGGGTCCCGGTCTGTCATCGCGGCGGGTGGTGCGTTCTATGAAGCGGCTGCCGAGGTCGTCGAGAAGGGCAAGGTCGTGGCCGGGCATGTGCTCGAAGCCTCTGTTGAAGACATTGAGTTCGACAACGGGAACTTCCGGATTACGGGCACCGATCGCACGATCAATATTCTCGATCTGGCCGCAAAGGCCCGTGAACTGGGCGGTGCGAATGGAATGCCCGATAGTCTGGATGTGAATCTGGTGCACGATACCGCGCCATCAGCATTCCCCAATGGCGTTCACGTGGCTGAAGTCGAGATTGACCCGAATACCGGTGAAATCGACGTGGTGAAGTACACGGTGGTTGATGATTTCGGAAACATGATCAACCCATTGCTGGTGGGTGGTCAGGTGCATGGCGGTGTGGTGCAGGGGATTGGTCAGGCCCTGATGGAGGACGTTGTCTACGATGATGATGGTCAACTCGTGACGGGGTCCTATATGGACTACGCGCTGCCGCGCGCCGATCAGGTGCCCGATATCGTGTTTCTCGATCATCCGGTCCCCGCGACCACGAATGTTCTTGGTGCCAAGGGTGCCGGGGAGGCAGGGGTCAGTGGGGCGTTACCGGCCATTATGAACGCGGTGATTGATGGGCTCGCCGATTATGGCGTTACCAACATCAACATGCCGGCGACCCCCGAGAAGGTCTGGCGCGCCATACATGGATAGTATGATCGCGGGAGGTCACGCCCCATGGCGGTAAGTGGCCTGAACGCGCGGATAGAAGCCATCCCGGCCGGGGTTCGGGGTGTTTTGCTTGTTGTGCTCGCCAGCGCGTTCTTCGCGACGATGCACAACGCTATCCGCTATGTCACTTTTGACGAAGGCGTTGATCCCTTCGTCGTCGCGTTTTTCCGCAATTTTCTGGGCCTGATTGTTTTCATCCCGATCTTCACCCGGATGGGGATCGGTGTTCTGCGGACGCCGAAAATCCACTGGCATATGGGGCGCGCATTGCTGAATTCGGCATCCATGCTGTCATGGTTTACTGCGCTCAGCCTGATGCCGGTTGCCGATGCAACGGCGGTGAGCCTGATCGGTCCAGTCTTTATCGCGCTTCTTGCGATGGTCCTTCTCAAAGAGCATGTCGGGCCGGTTCGCTGGATCGGGATCGCATTGGCGATCATCGGTGGGCTCATAGTTGTCCGCCCCGGCTTCGCCGAAGTGAGTTCGGGAGTCTGGCTGGTGCTGTTTTCCGCCGTTGCCGTATCCAATTCCAAGGTCATCGCCAAAGTTCTTACGCGCACCGAAGGCCCGGCGACCATCGTGGCTTATCTCACTCTGCTCATGACGCCGATTACGCTGATCCCGGCACTGTTCGTGTGGCAAACGCCGACCCTCGAACAACTTGCCGTCATGGCAGTGATTGGGGTTTGCGGGACCGTCGGGCATTTGTTGTTCGTGCAGGCCTACAAATTGGCGGATATCAGCCTTGTCGAACCGGCCATGTTTACGCGCATGGTCTGGGCGGCGCTTATCGGATATTTGCTTTTTGCGGAATTCCCGGAATTCTGGACCTGGATTGGTGCCGGCGTCATCGTGGTGGGGACGACCCTGCTGGCGCGAAAGGAATCGCGCAGTGAGCCGCGCCCGGTCAGTTCTGTAGGGTCGACGGTGAACCCGAGCATTCGGGATTAGCGACAAAGAGATTAGGCTTTTGTAAGGGGGTGTATGGGCTAGACTGTGCGCGCAGCATTTGCGGCAGATCAGCGACAGAAGGAACCAGTTTGAGATGAAGTTTATTCCTGCCTTGGTGGCAATCCCTTTGGCGTTCGTGATGTTTGTGACCGCTCCCGCATCCGCACAACGACAATCCGTGCCAGGGTTTGAGGAGTCGTTTTGCGAGGGCCATATCTCCACATTCCCTCTGGATTCCGTGCCGCGCGACGAATTCTATTGGGTCGATATTTTTGATCAGACGGATGAAGCACTGGCCTTTCGCGAGATCTATCTCAAAACGTTGCAGTCTGATTCCTACAAAACAAACAAAGATGGTCGTCTGGTTTTCAACTTTGAATCTCAGTCAGCCTTTCTTGGGTTAAGTGGTCGCGGTGGTGTGGATCAGGCACGGGGTGCGGCTGAACGACAACGTGATCCGGGCGAGAATGTTGGGGTCAGTGAGCTTCGCGATACAATTCGAAGCAGTGATCGCGGTAGTCGAACATCGGTTGGTCAGAAGCTGAATGTGAAAGCGGAATTGCGGGACACAAAAACAGGCAAGGTCATCTGGCTGGCGACGCTGAGCTGCACGCCTCTGACGGGTGACCGCACGCTTCTTGCGCGGTTTGTATCGCGGGTGATCGTTGACAGCCTTGGCCGTGAAGGCGGGAAGACTACGTTCTAGAACCGGTTCGAAAACTGGAGAGAAAACTAGAATTTCGGGGGGAAGATAATGTCGGACAAGAAGCAGATCGGATTGGCCGTAATCGGATGCGGTGTGGTTGGCCGGATGCGCGCGACCCTGGCGAAGGATTTCCCCGGTATCGGCTGGATTGGCCTGAGCGATGTAAACGAGAAAGTCGGGCACCAACTGCGCGACGACATTGATGCCGATTTCTACACAGATGATTTCCGTGAATTGGTGGCACGGCCCGAAGTCGATGCGGTGATTATCGCGACCTCGACCTGGGCACATGTCGAGCCGACCCTGGCCGCCGTCGAACACGGCCATATGCTGTTCATTGAAAAGCCGCTGGCCACGGATGCTCGAGAGTCCGCTCAGGTGCTGGCCGCGATCGAAGCCGCTGGTGTCGATGCCGTTGTTGGGTACACGCAGCGCTTCCGTCGTCGTTTCCTTGTTGTGAAGCAGCGGATCGAAAGCGGACAGATCGGTGAGTTCACCGCGGCGACAGTGCGCGCGTTCATGAACCGTATGGCACCCACGGGCGAAACCCGGCTGACCCAGGATCGTCGTTTCCTGTCGCCGATGGTTGTTTCGGGCACTCATAGTCTGGATATGTCCATGTGGCTGATGGGGGACGCGGCCAAGCCTGTTTCTGTCTACGCCCGTTCAACCGAGAAAATCCTCACCGACCTTGGTGTAAAGGACGCGACCTTTGGGCTGTTCCAGATGGAAGATGGCGGGATGTTCTCCATGAATATCTGCTGGGCACTGCCGAAGGTCTGGCCGGGTGCCGTCTACGGGCTGGAGATCGGTATTGTCGGCACCGAAGGGGTGATCGATATTGAAGATACCCATCGCGATGTGATTTTGGCGTCCGACCACAATCCGCAAGGTCCCGCCTACAACCCGGATGGCCTGAACCTCGAAGCGGTTCGTCATGTCGACTTTCTGACAAGCTTCCCGCCGGGGGATGTCTATGCCGATGAACTCTGGGGGCCCATGCGTGAGGAAACCAACAACTGGTTTCAGCGCATCTACAACAAGAAGGCGACACCACACGCCACAGCCGCCGAAGGCCACCGCAATTTGATGCTCACCATGGCGATGGATCTGTCGGCCAAGGAAAAGCGGGAAATTGAACTGCCGATTTCTCCCGATGAATTGATGGAACGGCTCGAAGCCTGACCCTTTGAGGAGAGACAGCAATGGGCGATGAAGACAGTCCGGACCTTCAGGCATGGGTAGGGCGAAGCGAAGAGCGTCGTGATGTCATCCAGTCGGAACGCTGCGTGGCGCTTCAGGCCGCGTTGAACCTTTCAGGCGACCGACTTTCGGACGGTGATGCTCTGCCACCACTTTGGCATTGGTTGTACTTCTGGGATATCGCACCGCGATCCGAATTGGGACGCGATGGGCATCCGGCCGTCGGCGGGTTCATGCCGCCGGTTGGACAGGCGCGTCGGATGTGGGCGGGCAGTCGTGTGACGTTCCCCGGCACACTCGGTCTGGGTGAGCCTGCAACCCGGGTTTCGACTATCGAAAAGGTTGCCGAAAAGTCCGGTCGGTCGGGCAAACTGGTGTTTGTCACCGTCCGCCACGAACTGTCGGGTTCCGACGGATTGGCTGTCATCGATGAACACGACATTGTCTATCGAGAGGATACGGGCAAGGGCGCGTCTGCCAGGCCGGGAGAGCCAGCGCCCGAAGGTGCACAATGGGTCGAGACGGTCGATCCCGATCCTACGCTCTTGTTTCGATATTCCGCGCTGACCTTTAATGGCCATCGGATCCACTATGATCGGGACTACGCCCGGGATGTCGAAGGCTATGACGGCCTTGTCGTGCACGGGCCGCTGCTCGCGACGATGATGGTGGGGATGGCCGCAGGTTCACTGCCCGATCGGTCCGTGTCGCGCTTCGAATTCCGGGGCATGCGACCGGTCATGGATACAGAGACGTTCACCGTAAACGTTGATCCCGATGGCGAGGATGCTGTTGATGTCTGGGTCGCCAATGGTGAGGGTATGTTTGCAATGCGTGGGCGCACCGAATTCGCCTGACCGGAGGGCTGTCTCAGGTCGCGACCATATTCCGGATCAATGCGAGATTGGATGGATCGGGTTCCAGTTCACCGCGTTTGACCTGCTCAGTCAGGGCCACAATCGCTGCATTCGCCGGTGCCATTTGGCCAGCGCTTGTGAGCGTTTCTGCAACCAATCCGTTCACATCATTGGTTTCGCTCTGACGACCCTTCATGTGATCCATCAGAACCGTGGTGCGCGTATCGGGCCGGGTGAAGGACAGCAGTTTTTCGTGCAGCAATTGGAGGAGCTGGTTGGTGTTCTCCATATCCTCGGGCTTTAGGCCATAAATTGGTTTGATCGCGTGACCGCGCAGTTCGCCTGCCGCCAGCGCTTCGGCACCGGCCTTGAGCATGATTTCCCGCATGCCCGGCATCTGTTCGGCCTCGTCGATCGGCAGGCCGACCAATGCGGTCGTTGCGAGGGTCATCGTGTTGCTGACCAACTTCATCCATTTCGCCGCGAGAATATCATCGGAAATCTCTACTTCTCCGGCATGGCCGAGAATCTCTGCAATTTCGGCTTCCCGGCCCGCCGTTGCGGGGTGGGCGCTCCCAACAGCGAACCATGAACCACCATCGCGCGGTGAGGAGCGTTTGATGATGCCCGGGTTGTGGAGTTCCGAGGCCACCTCGATAACGCAGGCCATCGCGCGTTCGACACCGACGACATCTGCCAGTGTGTCGTAGCTCATGCCGTTCTGAACGCCGACGATGATGCCGTCTTCGGCAAGATAGGGCTCAATAAGTTGTGCCGCCCATCGGGTATCGTAGGCCTTGAACAGCATGAGAACGACGTCGAAGGGTTCGGTGAAGGTCGCGACATCGCACAGATGATAGGCATCCACATCCTGCGTGATGGTTTCGTCGGGCAGGTT
>Ga0181559_10000624_pt1 | contig 33429 bp, 24 predicted proteins | sample 011ome_21_FD_133752 | JGI IMG/M metagenome (GOLD analysis project Ga0181559, IMG submission 133752) | Coastal salt marsh microbial communities from the Groves Creek Marsh, Skidaway Island, Georgia - 011508AT metaG (megahit assembly) | ecosystem: Environmental > Aquatic > Marine > Intertidal... | reverse complement strand
GAAGAGGAAACGCGACATTTTCTCTCTCTCTTTCTTTCTTCTGGAGTGATTTTTTCTCTCTCTTCTCTCTGTGGAGAAGGTGCTTTAGGTAATTTGAAACCCTATATACCCTAAACCCTAAACCCTAAATTTTGCAACAAAAAAAGAGAGCAGAGATTGTTGTTTTTTCTTCTCTTTTCGCACGTGTCACACGTCTCATCAGTCGACTCAGAGAGGAGAAGTTCACGACGCGCACAACGCAACACAGAGTGAGAGAGAGAGAGAGGAAGAGAGATTGGACGCGCGCGCTCGCATTTTTTCCACGGCGGTTCTTTTTCTCCCACGTTTTGCTGGTGTGGGGAAAAAGGAATTCAATTTTGCTTTTCTTTTGGAGGCGGCGATCGAATTCACGCGCGCGTAAATATAACATCAAACGCACGAGATAAACAGAGATGCACCTGTACAACGTGACGCTGCAGCGGCCGGGGACGTGCCAAACGGCCATCAATGGGAACTTCTCCGCCCCGAAAGTGCAAGAAATAATCGTGAGTAAAGGGACGGCTATTGAATTGTTGCGACCGGACCAACACGGGAAGTTGAAGTCGATCGCGTTTCGCGAGTGTTTCGGTATCATTCGATCGATGTCCGCGTTTCGGTTAGCCGGAGCGAACAGGGATCACGTGGTCGTCGGGTCGGATTCTGGGAGGATTGTGGTTTTGAGATTCGATAACGAGAAGAACCAGTTTGAGCAGGTGCACAAGGAAACTTTTGGGAAGTCGGGCGTGCGGCGAGTGGTGCCGGGGCAGTTTTGCTGCGTAGATCCGAAAGGGAGAGCGGTCATGCTCGCCGCGGTGGAAAAGCAGAAAGTCGTGTACGTTTTGAATAGAGATTCTCAGGCGAATTTGACGATTAGTAGTCCTTTGGAGGCGAACAAAGGTAAGACGATTGCCTTCGACGTGTGCGCGGTAGACAACGGGTTGGAGAATCCCGGGTTTATGGCGATTGAGTTGTTTTACGGAGAAGCGGACGTTGACGATACCGGGGAAGCTGCCGCAGAAGCACAAAAAATGCTGACGTATTACGAGTTGGATTTAGGATTGAATCACGTGGCGAGGAAGTGGTCGGAACCGGTTGATAACGGTGCGAATAAGTTGATTCCGGTGCCGGGAGGCAGCGACGGACCGGGCGGGGTGATTGTCTGTTGCGAAAACTTTTTGGTGTACAGAGCGGAGAAACACGAGGAAATTCGTTGCGTCATCCCGAGGCGAACGAGTTTAGATGCGGAGAGAGGCGTTTTGATCGCCTCGTTTGCATCGCACCGAAGTAAAAACGGGTTTTTCTTCATCGCGCAGAGCGAATACGGCGACTGTTATAAAGTAACCTTAGATTGGACGAATAGAAAAGTTTCAGAATTAAAGATGAAGTATTTTGATACGGTGCCGGTGTGCAGCGCGTTGTGCGTGTTGAAGACTGGGTTTTTGTTTTGCGGCTCTGAGTTTGGCGCTCACGCGTTGTTTCAGTTCATCGCGCTCGGTGACGACGAAGAGTCCGCAGAGTCTTCCTCGAAAACTCTGAAGAAAATTGACAACTCAACGAAAAAGAAAGGAAAAGGTAAGAACGACGACGGCGACGACGAAGAGGAGGAGAACTTTCAACCGGTGTTTTTCAATCCGAGAAAATTAAAAAACCTTGCCTTGATTGACGAAATTGAATCGCTTTCGCCAACCATTGCGTTAGCGTCAAACATATCGAGAAAGGAGGAAACGCCTCGCTTATTAGCTCTGTGCGGTCAAGGTCCGCGCTCCACGTTTCGCGTGTTGCGTCAAGGCGTGCCGCTTTCGGAAATGGCACGTTCACCGCTCCCTGGGAATCCAAACGGCGTTTTCACCATTCGCAAATCGAAAAGCGATACTACGGACGCGTACATCGTCGTCTCGTTCACGAACGCGACTTTGGTGTTATCCATCGGCGATACGGTCGAGGAGGTCACAGATACCGGTATTCTCGCCACATCTTCGACGTTAGCTGTTTCTGCTTTAGGAGACGAAGACGACGGGTCTTTGATACAAATCCACCCGAGCGGCGTGCGACACGTTCGCGGGAACAACAAAGGCGTCAACGAGTGGCGAGCGCCGGGTAGAAAGAAAATAACCGCTTGCGCGTGTAACCGAGGCCAAGCTATCGTTGCCTTAACGGGTGGCGAACTCGTATATTTCGAATTAGACGAAGCTGGACAGCTTTTAGAGATTGAAAAGATTGAAACGAGCTCGGAGGTTGTCAGCGTGGACATCCCGCCGATTCCGGATGGATCATTGCGAGCCAAGTTTGCCGCCGTGGCTGGTTACGATTCTACCGTGCGAGTGTTATCGTTGAATCCAGGCGAAGCGTTGCGATCGGTCGGCGTCCAAGCAACCCCGTCGCCGCCAGAATCCGTTTTGCTTTTAGAGGTGAACAATAAGAGCGCGAAGAACAACAAGAAAGCGGGTAGCAGCGCGCCGCCGTCCATGTTCTTGAACGTTGGCCTATCCAACGGCGTTTTAGTCAGGTGCGAAGTCGATCGCGTTTCTGGCGCGCTTTCCGACGCGCGCTCGCGTTTTGTCGGCCAAAGACCTCCGAAACTCAATCGCATCGAAATGAACGAAGAGGCTGGATTCGTCGCTTTATCCACGCGGCCTTGGTTAGGTTTCAACGAAAACGGTAGATTTTCAATCGTCCCGGCGTGTCACGAAACCATCGACCGCGCGTGTGGCTTTGCCTCCGAACAAGTTCCGGAAGGTATCGTCGCCGTCGTAGATGGAAGCTTACGGATTTTAGCGTGCGAAAATCTCGGCGAAGCGTTTTCTCAAAGTTCAGAAAAAGCGAGATACACGCCGCGCGCCATGTCGACGCATCCAGACGACCCCGACGTCGTCGCGGTAATTGAAACTGATAGAGGTATAATTGGATTTGAAGATAGAACAGGCGAAGAGACGAGGAACGAATACGTCGTCGAAGCGCCTCCGGCAAAGAAAACGAAGAAAAACGAAGAAGAAGACGAAGAAGAAGACGAAGAAGACGACGCGTATCAATTAGCACCCATCGAACAGTTTGGCGCGCCGAAATCGACCGCGAACGACAACAACAATTGGTCGTCGTGTATTCGCATCGTCGACGCGGCTAACGCGGAAACGTTGTGCATGCAAGAGATTAAAAGCAACGAACGCGTTGTTTCCGTTGCGCACGCCTATTTCTCCAAAGCGGATGAGGTGTTATTAGTCGTCGGTTCGGCGAAGAATTTTGTGTTGCAACCTCGCGATTGCGACGGTGGCATGATTCGATGTTATCGATACAAACGTGGCGGTGGAAAATCATCAAACGGCGAAACAGCGAACGGAAAATCCGCGGGTAACAGCAAAGCCATCACCGGCTTAGAACTGGTCCACGAAACTCCTTGCGAAGGCGCGCCGTTTGCGTTGCGAAACTTTGAGGGCAAACTCTTGGTTGGCGTAGACGATGTTTTACGCCTGTACGATTTTGGTAAGAAGAAATTATTGCGCAAAGCCGAGTGCGCGCAAAAGTTTCCCAGTTTTATCAACGACATTCGATGCTCTGGTGACCGCTTCTACGTCACCGACGCGTGCGAATCCGCCTTCTTCGTCAAGTACGTTCGCGAAGACGACCAAGAATGCTCCATGCACATCTTCGCCGACGACGTAGCGCCGCGATATGTGACATCTATGCTCCCCTTAGATCGCGACACGGTGGCCGTATCAGACAAGTTCGGGAACTTTGCCGCCTTGCGCTTACCCAAAGACGTTTCCGATGAGATCGAATCGGACATCTCCGGAGGGAAACACGCGGCGTTGACATCCTCAGCCGCCCTGGGCGCGCTCAACGGCGCGAACAACAAGCTCCAAGCCTGCGCGCAATTCCACGTCGGTGACGTCATCTGCTCTTTAACCAAGTGCGCTTTACAAACCGGCGGTTCCGAAGTCATCGTCTACGCCACCCTCGGCGGCGCGCTCGGCGCGTTTGTCCCGTTCGCGAGCAAAGACGAAGCCGATTTCTGCACCCACCTCGAAATGCACTTGCGCATCGAAGCGCCGCCAATCTTGGGCAACGAACACGGCGCCTTCCGCTCCTCGTACTTCCCAGTCAAAGCGGTCGTAGACGGCGACTTGTGCGAACAGTTCGGCCGACTCGGTGCGGACGCGCAGCGTCGCATAAGCGAAGAGATGGACCGCACGCCCAGCGAAATCGTCAAAAGGCTCGAACAAATCCGCGCCAGAGCCGGTTAACAACGAGAGAGAGAAAAGAAAAGCAGTACGTGTATTTATGCAAAAATGAAGAAGCGAAGAGAAAGTATATATATCATAGCGAGCTCGTTTTAAAAAAAAGAAAGGTACCAAGCGATGAATAGGAAGAGGAACGATTGCTCTCTTCCTTCTCCGTTCTCGCGCACGAGACAGAAGTTTTCACGAACAATAATAACAATACGGCGGCGGAAAATCGTCGTCGTCGGTTAGGTGTTTGTTTTGCTTCTTTCTTCCTTTTTTTTTAGATTGAGAGATTGAGAGATTTCAGCCACGAAAGAAGAGAAGAAAAAAGAAGTTTCGATTCGTCATTTTTCCCCTCCGATCTCTCTTCTTATTCCTCTCTTCGGACCATCACAGAGAGACTGATCAAAATCACGCATCATGTCTTCTCACCACCACCACCATCAGGCCGCTACCCTTCACCTCTCTCCTCCTCTCGCCTTCTCGTTCTTCGTCTCTTCCCTACTCTTCGCGCTTTTATTTTTTGTAAAAAGCGCGGACGCCATCGCGGCGAAATGCTCGGCGTGTAAAGCGGTCTCCGCGGAGCTCCAGGAGGCTTTGAACAACGAAAACAAGCAGAGAAACCACATCGATATGCGCGGAAGGTTGGACTCGAAAGGCCAGAGGTACGGGAAATTGATTCCGTATTCGGTTTCCGAGCAGAGATATTTAGAACTCGTGGAGGACTTTTGCGAGAAGAGCAGAGTTCCGGATTATCAGCTCAGTTTGGCGGACGCGAGTCGAAACGAGACGGAGGACTCGTGGTATAAAGCGCCGCGCGGAACGGTTCGAGGCGCGCAGGCAAAGACGGAACAGAGAGAGATTCAGAGTTACTGCGAACGGGTGCTGGAGGAGGTCGAGGAAGAGTTGCAGACGTTACTGTACGAGGAGAAGTTGAACGAGACGAACGTCGAACAGTACGTGTGTTACGAGCTGTCGCCGCAGTGCGTCTCCAAGGCGGAGTGGAAGAAGAAGAGGAAGGATAGAAAGGAAGGCATAGATAGACACACGGGAAAATACGACACGCAAACGATGAAGGAGTTGTGAGTTTGTTTGTTTTTATTAAACCGCGTGGCGTTACCGATAAATATGTGCGCTTCTCTCTTCTACCGGAGGAATATTTATTATTACACACAGTATATAGCAGCGTCGAACTAGCATCGAGTCGTAGCATGCGCAGTGCGAAGCTTTCATCAACGATCTTTTGTTATAACAAATGAAAAATTATTCATGAGCTTTCAACTTTAAAACATCAATCAATACGAGCTACTGTAACTGTCGTCGTCGGAATCTGAGGAGGTGTACGAGTAGGAGGAACTCCCAGAGGAGGATGAATAGGAGCGCTTGCTCTTTTTCTTCCTCTTGCTGTCTTTCTTCTTCTTTTTCTTCTTCTCCTTCTTCTCGCGCTTTTTCCGCTTCTTCGATTCTTTCTTCTTGTTGTCTTTCGAAGACGATTTTTCTTTTCCTCTCTTCTTCTCTTTTCTTACTTCCGGGACGTAGCCTTCTAATCCGTGACCAAACCTCGGTTTCGAGTAGTCGTCCGCTTTCGGTTGGTGTTTTTGATCGTCTTCGACGTCAACGACGAAATCGTACGCGGTTTTGCTTTGCTCTTTGACGTCGGCTTTTTCGTGTCCCCACTGGACGATGCCGCCGGGTTGTACTCTTTCGCCGGCGTCCGCGCCGACGGGTTTCTTCATGAACCGACCGCCATCACCACCACCGCCGCCGCCGCCGCCGTCGCGTCGATCGCGAAGTTTCATGTTTTCTGGGTCTAAATCTTCGCCCGATTTTTGATCGACCAATCGAATCGACCCGGACAGTTTCATTCGATCGCGTTCGCTTTCCGGCGGTTTCATTTCGATTATTTTCACGAAACACGATTCGCCAACCGACAACACGCCTTCGATTCCCATGATTTTATCTTCGTCCGTGTCTTCTCTCGAAAACCGCAGGTGTTCGCTAATCTCGGAAACGTGAACCAAAGCCGACGTTCGAGTGTTTTCTAAATTCACAAAGACGCCATACGGTTTAATCGAAGCTACTTTACCTTCGTACACGCCGAACAAGTCCGCCGTAAACGATGCCGTCGACGCGTTGTTGTTGTTGTTGTTGTTATTTCTATGTCCATCGTTATTATTGTTGTTTGAATTACTATTGAAGCCGTTGTCTCTGTTCTCTGGATCCTTATCTTCCCCGCTCTCTTGATCGACGTTTTTCATCGATAAGCTCACTTTCCACCCTCTCGCGGGATCCCGCTCGCACTTCAACACTTTCGCGTACACTATCGTATCCGTCGGAAAAAAATACGACAAAGATTGCACCTTCGCCTCGTCCGCATCGTCTCTCTGAAACGTGATGTCGTTCGAAACCTGACTCGCGTGCACCAAACCATCGGGTAAAGGCCGTCTCCTTCGCCTCTCTCTGTCTCTCTCCTCCACTTGTTCTTCTTTTTCCTCTTCCTCCTTCTCCATCAAACGCACGAACAATCCGTACGGCTGAATCGAACGCACGACGCCTTTCCGAATTTCCCATCGCTCGAACGGAGGATTGCCGTTATTATTGTCATCATCGTCATCATCGTACCGAGGACGACGATACTCTTCGCCTCGCTCGCGAGAAGAACCGTGCCTGTGCCGGCGACGATCATCGCGGTCGTCGTAGTCGTCTTCGTACCGTTCGCTTCTTCTCCTTCTTCTCTCTCCGTCCTCATCGGGGTAACTGTCGGAGGAATAACTCCTCCTTCTCCTTCCTCGGAAACGCTCTTTTTCTTCCTCGGAATGGTACGCGTCGTCGAAATCCCTTCTTCTTCTTTCTCCTCCGCTTCTTCTCTCTCTCGGAGAAGACGACATCGATCTTCGCCGCCGGCTTTGTCGACGTCGTTCTTCTTCTCCGTCCGACATCGAAATCGAATCTCCTCTTCTTCTCGTTCGTCTTCTTCGTCTTCTTCTTCTTCTATCGTCGTCGTCGTCGTCGTCGTCGAAAGAAGAAGAAGAGCGAGACCGGCTTCTTCTTCCTCTTCTTCTTCTCCTTCTTCTTTCCTCGTCGTCGGAGCTGTCGTCGTCTCGCCGGCGGCGAGGAGGAGACATCTCTGTGACTTGTGTGACGAAATTTTTCCCTAAAATCCTCCAAAACAATCCACTTTTAAAGACGCGCGCTGATCATCCGAAGAGAAAGAGAGAGACGCATAAAAAGAGATAACGAAAACGATACTCACGCGATGGCCTCCTCTGTTTCGTCTCCTTCTTCTTCGAACAACGCCGCCGTCCGTCGCATCTCGCAAGAGATGAAAGAGTTCACGGAAGCAGAAGCGCAGATGGAAGCCGACCCGAACGCGTTCGCCACGTGGGCGGAACCTTTGGAGGATGATATTTTCGAGTGGCATTTCGCCTTGTACGGCGCGGAAGGTGCGCGTTTTATTTCGACGAACGCGTCGTTGCTGTTGTTCTGTTTTCTCGTTTCTGTCTCGCGTCGTCTTTGTTCTCTTCCGCGCGCGAGAGAGAGAGACAGAGAGAGAGACAACGCGCGAAATTTGGGTGTTGACCTTTTCTCTCGTTGTTGTGTCTCGAAGTCGGAAACCGCCGGAAAACTGACGCGCGAACGTCTTCTCTCCTTCACTTTTTGTCTCTCTCACGCACACGTGCCATATAAACAGGCACGCCGTTTGAAGGCGGCATATACCACGGTCGGATATTACTTCCGGTGGATTACCCGTTTAAACCGCCGAACTTTATGCTCTTGACGCCAAACGGTCGCTTCGAGACGTTGACGAAAATCTGTTTGTCGATTACGTCGTACCACGAGGAACATTGGCAACCGAGCTGGTCAGTGAGGACCGCGTTGACGGCGATTCGGGCGTTTATGGTGACGCCGAGTGAAGGCGCGTTGGGTGGGATCGATTTTAGCGAAGAGCAGCGGAGAGAGTACGCGGAGAAGAGTCGAGCGAAGGAGGTTAATTTTACCTTTGGGAGCGAAAAGAGAAGAGAAGTCACGAGGTTGGTGCACGAGAAAATGTTAGGACGAATGGACAGAGCGAAACAAGCGGCGAAGAAAGCGGCGATGGAAAGAAGAGAGAGAGAAGAGAGAGAAGCGCGGGAGCGGGAGGGCGTTGCTACTATCGCGACGAACGACGACGCAACGCCAGTCGCACCGGCTACGCCCCCGTCCGTAGTAACGCGGACGCGAACAGACGAGCAACGACAACCGAGAGAAGAAGAAATAATAGAAGAACAAGAACGAAGGAGAAACGCACCATCCTCTCCTCCTCCACCTAGAACCGCCAGCGATACCTCTGCGACGACTCATCTCGAGACCGACGCCACCGCGAACGATGCAAACGACGGAAGAGTCGCAGTGCAAAGACAGACGCCGCCGCCGCCCGTCCCCGTCGTCGACCACCGAACGTCCGCCATCAAACTTCTAGACTCTCTCTCCGTGTGTTTAATCGTCGCCATCGTCGCCATTTTATTGAAGCGCTGCATGTGGGTACCTCCTTCGTTGTAAATTTAAATGTGCATATGCATCGAAATGTATACTACTTATATATATACTCGCGCTTATTAGTATTATATTGGTTCTCTCTTTCGCGGATTCCCATATCTTATAAATGGATAAATTGGGGAATCCACACTTTAAGATACGGAATATATATAATAAAACACGACATGACCACCCGATATTCCGCGCACGCGTTCGCCTCCACGTCATCAACCGCGTGTTCTTCTTCTTTTTCTTCTTCTTCTTCTCGGAGACATCGCGGAATATCATCGTCTTCATCTCCTCGTTTGTTTTCTCCGCGTCGTCGTCAGCAACATCGCATCCAAAACACGGGGAAAGCTTTGTCGAATGATTACGAATTAACAGCGATCGAAGAGATCAGCATCGATGGCTCCGCAAACCCGACCGAAGCGTCGCCGTTCCCGTTGTTATCGAAATCGCAGCCTTTATACACGCACGTTTCCCCGGGCGTGTGCGATGCGCACGCCTCGGACGTGGCCTGTCGCCAAGCGTGGGTGGTTTTGTTGCGAAGTCAACATCCGTCGCACCGGGCGAACGCGCGACGGACGAAGGACATGTTTCACGGAGAGGACGAGAGCTTTTTAGAGAGGTACCAGGAGTGGGAGGAAGAATACGACGCGTTCTTATCGCGAGTAGAGAGCGACGCGTACGAGGGTGGGACGTTGTTGAATGTGGTCAGCGAGAAGGAGAAGTTGTTGCGGCGGTACGGGTTGCCGGATTTGTTTCGCGCGGTGAAAGCGGCGGAGAACGCGTTGTGTTCGGACGTTTTGTTTCAGTCGTTGAGGGATGACGTGGATAATTCGGAGGACTCGTTGAAAGCGGCGATTGAAATCGCATTGGCTGGGAATCTGTTCGATGCCGGAGCGGCGCAGGCGGTGCAAAACGTCGTCGGTGGGAACGCGTTTAAAGGGGATTCGAATAAGTTTGCGTTTAAGAATAGCGAGGATTTACAGTTTGCGTTTGAAGCATCGAGGAAACGAGTGAGAAATAGCGAGTGGTTGTGCGACGATTTGAATGAGTTGCGAGCGAACGAGTACGACCGCGTGTGCGTGTTTTGCGACAACGCCGGCGCGGACGTCTTAGGGATGACACTGTTAGCGAGAGAGTTGGCCAAGAGAACCAAAGGCGCGAAAGTCGCGTTGGTCGCGAACGAATCGGCTGCGCTGAACGACGTCACCATCAACGAACTCGAGGAGTTTTACCGAGCGTGCGAAGAACACGACCCGGATCATTTACGACTGTACCGCGAAAACGGCAAGATTGCGCTGCTCTCCTCCGGCCAAGCGTCCACGTTGCTCAACTTGAACGCCACGGGCAAAGATATCAACGATTGGGTCAAACGCGAAGACACCGTCGGCGGCGTCGACATGGAACAGGGGGAAAAACTCAGATGGCTCGTCGTTTTAGACGGCATGGGCCGTTCGTTAGAATCGAACTGGGAGTGCGGTAAATACGTCCAACCGCACGTGGACGTCCTGAACTTGGCGATGGTTAAATCTGAAATCAACGCGAAAAGGTTAGGCGCGAACGTCTACGATTGCGTCTGTAAGTTGTCCAACAGCAGATAAAAATGAAAAATGAGAAGGAGTGGGAGTGGATTATGCACATATGTATGTATTTATGCGCGTCTGTCAGCATTGTTGTATTGTTATTTTGTCCATCAGCATCATCGGCGACGAGTATTCATACTTTCATTTTCTTTCTCTTCTCGCGTCAGTAATCCGCCAAAACACACGCGCACACGCTTACACTCAGAAATAAGAAAGACATGTCGTCGTCGACGGCTTTCTCGTCGCGCGCCGCCGCCACCGCCACAAAATTAGTCCCGTCGACGAGCAACCGACGAACGCGCGTCGCGACGAGAGAGGCTTTTTTCGTCGCCGCGCAACAACAACAACAACAACAGAAGAGCAAATCGTCAAACGCCGGGAAGAAGAAAGCAGATAAATACGATTTTCCCGGGAGCATGCCCGCCGCGTTTCAAAAAGACGTCACGCGCGCGCTCGAGCAAGCTAAGCGAGCGGAGAAAGTGTGGTCGTGTGAAATCACGGATTTTTACTCGCCTCCTCTGTGCGAATGGATCGAAAAAGCGGTGAGAAAGAACTTTGGCGACCGAATCGTGTGCGATAGGACGGGGGGATACGCGGGAGCGGAGCAGCAGCGGATGCTTCTCGCGAGGCCGGAGAATAGCGAAGAACTGTTTGAGTTGGCTAAGAAGGACGAATTTTTCGCGAACGAAGAGGATGGGGAAGAGGAAGTGGACACGAGTAATTGCGCGATCGCGTGTGTGAACATAAGCGGTAAGTTTGCGTTCGATCCGGCGACGCATCCGGATTTTTTAGGCGCGGTGCTGAACGCGGGCGTGAAGCGGGAAAAGATTGGAGACATCTTAGTGAATAACTCTTCCGAGGGTGGCGCGAAAGTGATGGCCACGCCTGCGATTGCGGTTTTCTTGACGAGAGCGTTGGAATCTGTCCGCACCGTTAAAGTTACCGTGGAGTTGTTTCCTCTGAGCGAATTAGAAGGCACGCAAGGCGCTCAGGCGCAAGAGCCCATGCGAACGTATGAAGCGTCGCTTCGGCTGGACGCCGTCGCCTCGGCGGGTTTCCGTTGCGCGAGAAGTAAGATGGGGGAGGACATTGCAAAAGGTAACGTGAAACTGAACTATAACGTGTGCGAAAAGAAAAACGCGACGGTTGGGGAAGGCGATATGATTAGTTGTCGAGGAAGAGGAAGAGTAGAAGTGAAAGAAATTTTGGAGCAGCAGAACGATCGGTATAGAATTGAGTTGGTGCGATACAAGTAGAAAATGATGTGTTTAGTCATTATGTAAGTAGTAATAATTATAGTCGCGCGTTTACTTCGCTTCTTCTTTTTTTTCTTCTTCTCCTTCGTCGTTTTGTGCGTGAAAAAGCCCACACCCGTACTTCTCGACATGCCCTTCCTTTGGCGGAGGAGACGGTTGCATCTGCCATATAGCCGGTAAAGGAGGTTCCGCGTCCGGTGGAAGTTTCGTGGCCACCAAAGTGGTCATCTCCCAACCCATATCTAAATCGAGCGTACCTGTGCCTCTCTGTTCGTCTTGACATTCGAGCGTTTCGGATCCCAAAAGCATTCGCGAGCACAGGCTACCTAAATGGCCCAATTTCTTTGAATATCGAATCGCGGATTGAATCGCCATCCACAATTTTTCGCGACTCATCGTTTGAGGACATTTTATAGCCGTCGCGAGCGAACGAACGTTGTTCGTAATCGATTGCGATAATGGTCGAACGAATCCTCTCTGCGTGACGGCGTGTTTGAGATCGTCATACAACACGCCTTTCGAGAGTGTTTCTGCTTCGTCGAATACGACTTGTAACTCGTCGCTTTTCGATTTGAATGGATCTTCCCAAAAGATGACCGAATCCCACGTGCCAAAGAGCATGCGCTTGACTTCGCTCGTCTCTTTTTTTGTCACGACGCCGGTAACGAGGTTACGCATAGCCGGCGAAAACTCGGCGTCGTATTCGTGGAATTTCAAAATGGCTTCCAAACCGGTTTTTTCGCACTCGATTTTCACGTCGCCGCAGAGCTCGCCGATGGGTTCGCGCAAGAAAAATTCATGCGCTTTAAGCGTCGGTAACGTAAACGTGTACACTTCGGTATCGACACTTCGTTCCGATTGCGGGCAGTTCTCGCGTCTTCTCCAGCGAGATAAATAATCCGGATGTCCGCTCGCGCCGTTTAACTCGACGTAACAACCTTCTCGGCAAACGTCTTTCGGCGCACACTCTTCTCGTTCCATTGGACCAGGTAACTCCATGTGAATCAAAAGCGAAGCGCCGTACATTTCGGCTTTCGGAATGGCTTGAATTTTTGTTGAACTTCGTATTTTTTGCCTCGAACCGTCGAGAAAGTGGTCAGCGGTGCGAATCTCTTTGAAGTTGTACGCGTTGTTTTCTTGAAAGTATACGCTCAAAGGAGTGCCTTCTGGGAGCGAACGAACGAAATCGAGACTTTCGGGCGTTTCCACGCAACGCACGACGTGCGAGCCGAGAGGTGGAGGCAATGGTAAAGCTCCTGTATCGCTTTGAACGGCTTTTTCTTCGTCGCTCGAATCGTACGCGTCGAAAGGATCGGCACGTGTAAACGTAACTTCCTCGATTTCGCTCTTCTTCTTTCTCATCGACGCATCGTCATCCACTGCTGCAGAGGGCGACTTTTCATTGAATCCAGGCCCACGCGGACGTAAAATTTCCGCGATTTGAGCAACGATAAGCCGCGTCGCGAGTAAAAAACGTTTCATCGATTCGTCTTCACCGTCGAAGTGTAAATCTTTCTCCACCATTACGATATTATGTTCGCTATCGTACGTCGTCACATCACTATTCTGAAAAACCGAGTCTCGTCTCAAACACTCCGCCAATTTCAACCCGATATTCACGGCGGTATCCGCGTTCGCCACGTCTGATCTCAAATTCGCCGTCTTCGGAGCTGACTTATTTTCATCGAGACGTAAAAATTTCCCGTTCAAATTCGTAAACATCTTGCGCCCGGGACGGTTCTCTTTCGCTTGCGCTTGCCTGATTTCGTGCGCTCCAATCTTTCTATGCGAATGGTTTCGATGCACTTTCGCCCGTAATCGTTCCGCGGCGACTTTAAACTTTACGAACGTTGCGTCCGCGTCGTCGTGGAGCTTCGGTTTCACAAATTTTTCAACGTCCACCGAAGTCGAGGTAAAAAATTGCGCGTGCAAGATGGAAAACGCGGCGTCGACGTTCGCGTCCTGCGGTTCGATTCGGTGCTCGAGACGATTCGCGCTCATGATTGCTCGCTCTTCCGCGTCCAGGAATTCGAACGTTTCCAACATGGACTCGTCGACCTCGCAGTCTTCTTCCGACGAAGACGAAGAGGAAGGCGCCGCGTTTTTCTTCTTCTTCGAGGAAAAGAACCGTTTCGCGGCGTTGATCTTCTTCTTCTTCTTCTTCTTCTTGTCTTTTCCCGAGTGATCTTCGCGCTGCTGAAAAGGACGCGGCGCGAAGACGTTCGCATCCTCGTCTTCCTCCGAGGAAGAAGAAGATGAATCCGTCGCGCACTCTCTGATTTCGCCGTCCATGGAAGAGGAGATTCTTTCTTTTCGTTTTGAAGAGATTTTGGTTTGGTTTCGTGTATTTTTTCTCCACCTCGTGAATACGAACAAAAAGACGGAGGGAACGCGCGCACAAAATTTTGAAGAAGATGACACGATGGAAGCAGCGCTATGCAACGAATCACGCTACGCATATTCTCGTATCATTTTTAGTATTAACAATAAATGGACTTTCTAAGAAACCCCTCCGCTGGGTCTTTTCCCTTGGCTCACGGCTCGCGCGATTCTGCAATCCAACTCGGCGGGTTGTTCTGCCGGCACGCTTAAATCGCACCCGTTTTCAAACAAATCTCTCGCGCTACTCATCGCGTCTTCCGGTAACTGCGTCAACAACTCGTCGATCTGTCTGTCGATGAGATCAAAGTATTCCGCCGGCGCTTTAAAATTCACTGCCACGCGCGCGTTGTTCGCTTTCAACTGCGTCTCCAACTCTTGTATGGACTGTTTAAGCGCTTCCACTTCGTACGGATCTAACCCGTACGTCTCCAAGATCGTCGGCAACGCTCGCGTCATCGGTCCAGACACCCGAGTCGCGCATTTCACGTTCAGCTGCGACAAATCGCAAGCGTAAACGGGCGCGTCGCACGTCTTTCGAAAGTCCTCGTTCTGGTCCGCTATATCTCGCAAAGCTACTTTAACAGCCATCACGACAGCGACCGCACGTAACGGCTCTTCGATGGGAACGTCTAAACCAGAATTGAACATCGCGCTCGCCGGCGACGCGTTCATCACGTAAAACACCGCGTTGGCCATAAACATCGACCTTCTGCTCATCGCGCTTCGTCGCGCCTCTCTCGCGTCGTCATCTTCTTCTTCCTTCTTCTTCTCGTCGCCCCTAACTGTAAAACTCGCGTTCGTGAATCCTCCACTACCGTTATTCTTCTTCGACCGTCGTCGTTGCGTTCTTCGCGCCGCCGCGGAAAAAATCGCGTCATCGCCCGCGCGTCGTCGTCGTCGCTGAGTTTGGACCAATTTCGCGCTCGTCGTCGTCGTCGTCGTCGTCGCGGTGAACATGCTTTTTTTATCGCGCGTTATTCAATGACTTTAGATAAAATGTTATTAGGTCAAGTGCCAGTTTACGAGAGTGCTTAGTTTAGGGTTTGAAAGTTCCAAGGTGCCCAGATTTTTTCTCTCCTTCGAACCTCCTTCGATCTCTCCGCACTTTTCTCTCGCGATGTTGCACACACACATACACAACGCTTTGCGCTTTTAGATCTTCACATATGAAATAAAAAAGTAGAGAGATGGCGTCAAAGTTCAGCAGAAACTTTGTGCGCACGACGGAAACGGACAAAGACTTCGTCGCGAATTACACGGATAAGACCAGATTGGGATTCATAGGTACGTACATTTTCTCTTCCCCTGTCTCTGTTCATGTAAATTTCTCTCGCGCTTTTTTATATGTATAAATAGGAACGTGGAACCACCGCTATTACGCGATCAAGCAACGATTGCTCCCGAACGCGAGCAAACTCCAACCGAGCGTTTTAGACGATCGGTCCAGAATCGTCGCGCACGTGGACATCGATTGTTTTTTTCTGCAAGGTTCGGTGCATACTTTGCGACCGGATTTAATCGGCGACGAGGAAACGCCCATGGTCGTCGCGTGGGGGGAGACCGGGGAGATTAGCTGTGCGAATTACGCCGCGCGCGCGTTGGGTTTGCGCGCTGGGATGCGTTTTAACGATAGCGATCGGAGAAAGCCGGAGAATGTTCTCGTGTTGAGTTATTGTTTCGACGCTTACATGGAATTCGCGACCAACTTTTACGAGGCGCTGTTCGAGCTGACCGACCACGTGATTGGATCGAGTTGCGACGAGGCGTATTTGGACGTCACGAACGGGTTGAAGTTAGAAAAAGATAAGTTTATTAAAGAAAAAGGCATAGAGAGCGAGAACGCGAGCGTCAGAGGAGAAGCGATGGCGAAGTTTATCCAAAAGTACGTCACCGAGAGGTGTAAATTGAAGTGCTCCGTCGGCGCGGGACCAAACAAGTTGATCGCAAAGTGCGCGACGTCAAAGTACGCGAAACCAAACGGCATGAGTGAGGACCCTTATTATTACGTATCGAAAGAAGATGCGCCTTACTTCATGGCACAGTTGGCCGTCGAGGATGTCCCGGGGGTAGGACACGTTTTGTTTAGAAAACTGAGAGAGGAGAACATTCGTAGGTGCGCGGATTTGCAAGCGATTAAAGAGGGAAGCCGTGAATTCATGCAACTCATCGACGTAATAGGGGGCGACGTGGCGACTTATAACTTGATTCAAAAAGCTAGGGGAATAGACGACACCGAATGGAAACCAGATCCACCGCCGCAAACGACGAGCATGAAAATTTCCTGGGGCGTGAGATTCGAAACCAGGGAACGAGTTTTGGCGGTTTTAAAGGACATGTCAAAAACCGTTTGCGACAGAGCTAAAATGTTAGGAGATCGCCGCGCGAAATCAATCACGTTTGAAATAATGCTCTCAAAAGACATAAATAGCACTCAAAAGAAGGGTTTCTTAGGTCACGGACCTTGCACGGAATATTCGAGATCGAAAAATTTGGTCAACGCGACGAACGACTACAAAATCATACACAAGAAAGTTCGCGAGATTTTAGACGACTTAAACAAGAGCATTCATTTTGGCATAGAGATTATTCGCGGTTTATGCGTGAGATTGCATTTTGAGAATAACACGGGGTCGCCTGCGAAGAAAAATCCGAAGAAGCGTGGATTAGTTTTGGACACTCGTGGCCCGGCGCAAGGTTTAATTGGCCCTCAATCTAAAGTCTACGTTCGGGACAGGACGCAACCGAGTGTGAACACTGTGTTTATGCAACTAACAAAGAAACAGAAAGCAGAAAACGAAAAGCGTGGTATAATGGAGAGACAGAGCGATAAAAACGACATCAAAACAAACATCGTCCGAGAGAACGAAGAAGGAACTGGAGGAGAAGAAGTCAAAGAAGCCACAACCGCGCCTTTCTACATCGAGAAGGAGTTCAACGTCATCGAACATCTCTTCGCAACACATTCGCGCCGACTGGCTGTTGAAATGCACCGCGTGCGTCGAAGCGACGAATTCAAATACAACGCGCCAGGCCAAGAGCAAGTCATCGCTGGTTTAGCGACAGAGTGCGCTTGCTCTCTCGCCTCGCACGTCCGCGCCGCGGTCGACGCCATCAAGAAACAATACGTCTACAAAGAAGACATCAAAGAGTTCTTGGAGAGAGTTAAAAACTTGGCGAGATGGCACGAGGAGATGCTTTTCACCAGCAATGGCGTGGAGTTTTTCGTCGGAACGTGGAAAAGGGTCTGCGATGAAGTCTATTAGGTTTTTATATAGGAATGAATGTGCGCACGCGCGCGCGAGAGAGAGAGAGAGAGAGATCCAAAAAATCTTTCGGGAATTCACAATAAGAGACAAAAAAGTCGTTTCAATCGTCGTCAAAACTACGCATCACGCGCGCGCGCGAATAAATATACAGACACACACACGCACACACACACATACACACACAGAGAGGGAAAATCTTATAAAAGGCACGGCTCTTTAGCGCGGTAAATGTTCGGCTCGTTCTCGAAGTACCTTTTCATCGCCTCCTCTTCTTTATGCGCGCTCGGGTACTTGCAAGAGCATCAGATTATCGAAATCAACAGTAAGAAAATCAAGAACCCGGAAGTTCGAAAGTACACGGAACTCGTCACGGAGTGGTCACTGTGGTTAGAAGCGAACAGACGAACAATTTGGAATCAGTTTTTTAACAAGTGATAGTTTGAAAAAATGATACAGCAACAGAAGATGATGATTTCGAGGGATGAGAAGCGATCGGCACCTTCTGCTAAACTTGGCAAGTCGATTGCGTTTGGGTGCGCGCTCGGAGTCATCGTGAGTTTGCTGAAACATCAGAGAGACGAAGGTCACATGAAGCGAGCGAGAGTGGAACACGAGAGAGCGATGATGATGGGTAGTGGTGCGACGAACTTTAACGACATCGGCGGTAGCGGGAGCGGGAAGAATAGACGCATGGGGGATACAGATTTTAACGGGAGGAGTTTTTCTGGTGGCGAAGGACTAGGTGGGCGACGACAAGAAAAGACTCCGTTCGAGCGCGATGAAGAGGTACGTGATGCAGTTTCGACGCAGAGTCGTGGCGGTAGTAGTAAAAACGGCGGCGGCAGCAGTAGCCGCGGTGGCGTTCCTTCTATGCTAGCTAAGATTGAACCGCTCACGGATACCTACCCGAACGCGTTCGCCTTGCCGTCCATGTCCGACGAAACGAATAAAGTGTGCGAAACGAAAGCAATAAACACTGGTGCGTGGGGGTCTGCGAGGCGCTTAGACTTTTCCGTAGCTAAAACCGACTCCAATTGGCCGCAAAATTGCGTAGGGGATCTGAAAGTCTTGTGCGAAGTCGTCAAGGAGATTGCGATCGATAGAGAAGTCTTAGCGGCTGTGGCGAATTCCGCCGCTCCAGGAATTTATAAGTTTGTTGATTCAATTAAATCGTTGAAAATAACGAACTTTCTCGTCATATGCTTAGACGATATGTTGGAAAAGAACTTGCAGGATAAAGGAGTGGCGACGTATCGAGTGAAGAACGATGCGAGAGGGTCGCACAAAATCTCGGCGCAAAAGTTTGGCATCATAAAAGATTTCGTCAAAGTTGGGTGCTCCGTCTTATTGACGGATACAGACGTCGTGTACTTACAAAATCCTTTTCCTTACTTGTATCGGGATCACGATATCGAGTCCATGTCTGACGGGTGGGACAATCAAACTGCGAATGGGTTTCATCAAGTTATCGACGATGCGGCTATGGGAAGGTCGGGACGCACGCGAGTAAAAGCGTTTCGAGTTTCCGCGTTGAATTCTGGATTATGGTACGTCGCCGCCACCGAAGCTTCGTATAGGCTCATGTCCATCATGGCGCACAGAATGGCGACGGAAGATTTATGGGATCAAGCTGGCTATAACTTGGAATTATGGTTTGCCAGTCGAGATTGGCATCAAACAAGCGGCGCGACGGTTCGAGTGATGAATCCGTATTGTTTCTTGAACAGTAAAGTGATGTTCCGTATCGTGAGGCATAAACCAGAGTTGGCTAAAGATAGGCATAGACCAGTAGCCATGCACGCGAACTATCACACGGATAAAGAACGGAAAATGCAACTCGTCGATAAGTATTACAACCACGACGCGAACGTCGCGTCGTTAGAGTGCACCGTCGGGTGTTCAGGAGAATTAAAATCCGTCGTGGAATTAGAAGGAAAACATCAGCACGCCGTTAACGATGGAATCATTGGTTCTAAGAATTGGAAGGAAGGTGCGCCTGCGGCGTATTCTTCTCAGTGTGCGCCAATGAAGGACTGGTATGGGAAAATTACCGACTTAGGGCGCTCGCTACACGCGATTTCAAAAACACCGCCGCCTCCGTCAAACGATGGCACATCCGTACAGATTGATGAAATGTTGTCCAGGAAAGGCAACGTTTGGAAAGGCGCACAGAAGTCGGCCATAGTCGTTTCGGCAAACGACGACAACGCGGACCACTTGCAAGTCTTCCTCGAACGAGGCGCAAAGAAATTGAAAGTAGACAAAAGCGTCATTGTTGTCACGAATTCACCGAAAGTGGCGAATATTGCGCGAGCTGTTTCGAGCGAAATTTCCGTGCTAGAGTCGAGCAGTTACGATGCGACCATTCTGAAATGGATTGCCTTGAAGCGACTGTTGGAGAATGGCGTGCACACGATTGCAATAGATCCAGAAACAGTGCTCATGCACGACCCGTCGACGTATTTTTATCGAGACGCGGACGTGGAAGCCATGTCAGACGGTTGGGACGATATGACTGCGTATGGTTACGACCACGTCGTCGATGATCCGCACATGGATTGGTCGAGATATTGTCACGGCGGACGTGCAGCGAGTAGAGACGACGGGTTTGCGAGATTTGAAGCGACAGAAGAATCGTTGGCGCTGGCGACGCGCGTGGCGAGGATACTTTTAGGCATCAAAGGCTCCTCGCCCACGGATATTGCAATCAGAGCACACGAAGCATTCAATGAAGCGCTCGATTTGCCTGCCCACGGCGATTATGTCGGTCCTGGTGTCATCAAAAGGACGCTCAATTATTTATGCTTTGCAAACTCGAAGATGATTTATCGCTTCGCCAAGAAGGATGCGAAAGCGAAAAAATTCATTCCAGTTGCCATACGCATGAGTTACCACTTGCGATTGAAAGAAACCGTTCAAAGGATGATAGACGCGTACAATTACTACGAGGAAATGAAGCAGAATACAGTTCTTGGCGCGAGCGCAAAAGCGATTTCGAACTTCGACCGATGGACGCACGGCGAAGGATTCGGTGAAGCTGCCGCTGATTCAAAAATCCTATGCAAATTGCGAATGGTTGAACCCTCGGAAAGCATAGAAAGTTACTCGGAAAAAGCACACGTGGCGTCCGTATTATCAAAATTAGGCGAAAACGAACCGTTTTCCTGGGGCGGTGTCCCTGGTTTGCGATTCTTGGAAGGCGGCGATTTGAAGACGCCTTGGGGTAAAGGTAGGTGGGGGTTCATCGATAAAGGCAAAGGACAGCTCGACAACGCGTGCGTCTTCGCCGAGTTTGCGGGCTCGAAACACTTGTTGACGTTTGAGAATATCGGGGAGAATAACGCGTTGCACGATGCAGTCTTCGTTTCCGAACGATGTTCGGACGGGGACCAAGTCATCGGAAGAGTAGTCACGAAAGCTTAGAAAGTAGTAGGAGATGCGGTGTTGTCAATAATTTCAATATAGTCCATAAACCAATCGTTATGCACAAAAATAATTTAAGTTGTTGATCTTTTCTCTCTCTCTCTCTCTTAATCTCCCATTCTCTTAATTTGCTCATTTTAAGCGCCTTTCTCGACCGCGGCTTTCAAAATCGCGCCAGATTCTGCGGCGGATTTCCCCGTGCATTCGTCGAGCAAGCTCTTCACGCCAGAGATGTCCAACTTGAGCATCAATTGATCCAAATCAAACTCTTCCGGCGCGCCTTCCGCCTCGTCGCGAATTGCTCGAACAGCTTTTCTCGTCTTTTGCATCTCCTTCTTTTCCGCCTCTTTCTTCTTCTTTGCCGCGGCGGCTGCCGCTTTCGCGTCCGCGGCGGCGGCTTCCGCGGCGGCTTTCGCCGCCGCCGCGGCCGCCTCGTTCTCTGCCTTGGAGCCGCCACCTTTACCACCCGCACCGCTCTTCTCTGCTTTCTTCGCTTCTCTCTCCGCCGCTTTTCTCTCCTTCTCCTTAATCACTCTCGGATCTAAGTTCTCTGCCGCATCGAAAAACGCTCTCAACTTCACCGACTCTTCCTTCTTCTTTTCTTTCCTCTTCGTCTCGTTTTCCTTTTGCATTTGCCTCTTGTGGTACCTATCGTTAGCGGATTCCAAATCGTTCTCTTGCTCGTGAGGAAACTCTCTCCACGACTTGAACTTGGTCCACGAGACGTACATCTTCTTCACGTCCTCGTACGGCGCGTCCTCGGCTTCGCAAATCACGTGCCCGCCTTTGACTTCAGACCATCTCTCCAACTTTTTAAACGCCGGGATGAAGGTCTCAAACCACGTCTTTCCGGCTTTCACGCTCGTTGGCAAATCGTGTTTCGGTGCGTCCACGGAATCGTACTCTCTTCTTCTCTTATCGTCCGACAATACCTCGTAGGCGATCGCGACCGCTTTATATCTCTGTTCGATTGCTTCCTTCCCTTCTTCGTCGGCGCCCGCGATGCCGCACTTATCCGGGTGCAACTTCATCGAGTACTCTTGGAAATTCTCCTTTATTTGCTCCGGGGTCGCCAAATACCTCTCCACGGCTAAACCAATCGCCCCGTAGTGATCCGGGTACTCTTTCGATCCTTTCTTGATCGTCTTCTTCATCTGAAACGCCGCGGACTTCATCAAATCCTCCACCGTCTCTTCCTTCTCCTCCTCTTCCTCTTCCTCCTCGTCGTCGTTTTGGAAAGAACTGAGCGAGTCTCGACCTCTCCCGGCTAATTTCGCCGCTCTCAAAATCTTCTCGTCCGTAGCTTCCAACCCCAACGATTGTCTCACCTTCGCGTGAAAATGTCTCCCCGCGGCTTCTTTCATCGTCGACGCTCGCGCGAACATTTGCGCGGTCGACCCGCACACCTCGCTCCCACCCGATGGGACTTTTTCCAAGTCGTACTCCAGTCTCAAGTTGATGTAATCTTGCCCCTCGCCGTCGATGACGGCCGCGAAATCTTCGAACGACTCCACGTGCGAGAGCGTCGGCTTCGGTTTCTTTTGAAGTTGTTGGATCAGATTCATTCTTGAATATGTGTGTGTGTGTGTGTGTGTGTGTGTGCGGAAGTGAAGACGATTGATTTTTGAGAGAGATTAGTACTACAAAAAGAGCACCACTTGCGGCGGCGAAGAGGAGAAAAAAGCGACACGGACGGCGGAGAGAAGAAGAAGAAGAAGAAGAAGAAGAAGAAGAAGACGAGAGAGAAGCAAAAAAGCAAAAAAAAGAAAAAAAAAAGAAAAAAAAAAGAAAAAAAAGAAAAAGACAAGTGAGTTTGCGAAAGAAGAGCAAAAAAGTCGTTCCCTCGTTAGAAAAAAAGAAGAAGAAGAAGAAGAAGAGGGACAAAAATTCTCACTCTCTCTCTTCTGCCGTCGTTGTTTGTGTCTCTCTGGCGCATCTCTTCTACGCGTTGTGGTTCTCCTCTTTTCTCTCTCTCTCGTCTTCTCTCTCTTCTCGGTGTTTGTTTGGTTGCGCGCGTAAAAAAACCTCCTCTCTTTATTAAGAGAGAGAGAGAGTTTGAGAGAAAAACAATTTAAGAAGAAAATGCCGAACCCGTTCGTGGTGTTAGCCACGGCTGGGTACGACCACACGATTCGATTTTGGGAAGCCACGCGCGGGGTGTGTTACCGGACGTTGCAACACCAAGACTCGCAGGTGAACAAGCTGGAGATTTCTCCAGATAAGCAGATATTAGCGGCGGCTGGGAACCCGACGATTAAGGTGTTCGAGGTGAACGCCTCGAATCCGTCGCCGATATTAACGCACGAAGGGCACCAAGGGAACGTGACTGCGATTGGATTCGAGAGGGACGGGAGGTGGATGTATTCCGGGTCGGACGACGGGACGGTGAAGTTGTGGGACGCGAGGCAAGGATCGAGGCACACGAGGGAGTACGAGTCGAGAGCGGCGGTGACGACGGTGGCGTTGCATCCGAACGGCGCGGAGTTGTTGTCCGGAGACGCGAACGGGAACATTCGCGTGTGGGATTTGGCGATGAACGCGTGTTCGTGCGAGTTAGTGCCGGAGGTTGGAGTGGCGGTACGAAGCGTCAGCGTGGCGTCGGATGGTAGTTTAGTCGTCGCGGGGAACTCGACTGGGACGTGTTACGTGTGGCGATTGCAAAAAGATGCAAAGACGACGGCACATTTTGAACCGTTGCACAAGTTGAGAGCGCATCCGGACGAGTACGTGTTGAAGTGTTTGATTTCGCCAGACGTGAGGAGTTTAGCGACGACTAGTAGCGATAAGACGGTGAAATTATGGAATTTAGACGGGTTAGGATTAGAAAGAACTTTAAATGGCCACTCGAGATGGGTGTGGGATTGCGTGTTTAGCGTCGATGCGGCGTATTTAGTCACCGCGAGTAGCGACGGAAGCGCTCGACTTTGGGATTGCAGCAGCGGCGAAGCTATTCGCGTGTACAACGGACACCACAAAGCCGTGGTGTGCTGCGCGCTGAACGACTCCGCCGTGGATGCCGCGACGGCTTGAAATGAAAATACGTTTTGTGTGTTTTGAAAGTCGAAAAGAGTGTAAATAAATGTTGTAAAATCAATAGCAGGTTAGCAAACGCGACGAGGTATACCTAAATACTACTTACTATATTTGAACAACGCTCTCGACACGAGACTTTTTCTCTCTTTCGACACCCACACGACACGCATTTTCTTCATTTAAAAAGTCATCACGCGCGGCGAGAAGAGAGCGAGAGACGATCACACGCCCACCTCTTCGAGAGCACCCGAGAGGAGACATTTTTAGCTCTGGAGCGCGCGCGCTCGCGCCTTTCTTTTTTCATTCAACGCCCACGCGTGGGTACGTTTAGCGCGGCGCGCGAAGAGAACTTTTTAGAAAAGTGCATTTTCCCGAATCCTCCCGCTTTGATATTTAAAAATAAACAAGAAGGAACCCATCCATGGGGGTGAACAAATCTTTCGGATGCTCCAAGTGCCGATTCAGCAAAAACGGATGCGCCAAATGTCGAAACGAAGACTCGTACTACCAGCCGAAAGCGCTGACGAAGGAGCAAGAGGCGGAACGGATCGCGAATTTAACCGCGTACGAGTTAGAGAGAGAGGTGAGACTTTTGGATTTAAAAAAAAAAAAGAGTATGGACTGACACGACTTTTCTCTTCTTTCTCTCTTCGAAACGAACGAACTTGAACGAACAGGAAAACATCAAACGAAACAAATTACGATTGGCGGCTTTAGACTTACCGAAACCAGTCGAACCCGTTCCCAAGCGAGCGACGACGAGCACGCCGAAGAAGAGAAAATCAAAGGAACAGTTGGAACCGGTGCGACGGTCGACGCGCGAGAAGTCGCAAAACGTAAACTATAACTTTGACGCCTACGATAAGGTGTTAAACGCGGCGGAGAGAGCGTTTGAAGGGAAGAGCGCGTCGATGGGGTACATAGTACCGAATTTAGACGAAAATTTGATGACGTGCGAGGAATATTGCGAGGCTAAAGGATTTAAGAATGGGTTAAAGATTGAGAGAGATTTTGAAGGGTGGGTGGAAGAGAAGACGCGCAAGGAGTTAAACTTTGCGCCGACGCAAGAAGAGCACTGGGAGAGTATGGGAGTGAGTGGCCCGAGGGAAGCGGTAGGAAGAATTGGGAAATCATCAAACGCGAAAGAGCATTCGAAGAAGTGTTTGCACACGAATCCAAACATGTATTTTTATCGACACTGCAAGCCGGGAGAGGAGCCAAAGTGGGGACCTTGGGAAGAAGACGAGATCCAGTTGTTCTTGGAGACGGCAAAAAAATACGGTGCAGGGGATAATTGGGGGTTGTTCTCTTCGTTCATTCCAGGGAGAGTTGGGTACTCGTGCAATCAAGCCTATCGTAGCATCATGTTGCCGAGAGGATTAATTTTAGACGACCATTACTTGATGACCGAGAGCGGCAAGACGGTCATTAGGAAGAAAAGAACGGGATTAAAGAAATACTCGTGTTGAGAAAGTACCAATAGTACATACACGTATGCAGCAGATACAAACAATATCTTTCTTTTGTTAAAACTTATTCGGACAGCACCACTACTTCTTCTCTTTCACCTCCACGCGGGCGCACTGTTATTACGAACACGTGCACCTAGCCTGGGCGCTTCTTTCTCTTAGATGGGCCAAACTTAATAACTAAATGGTATTATAGCAACCTCTCGACAGAGTCAAGGGAGCTCTTGAATCAGCCTCTCGGCAGAACCGAGGGTTTTCTTGACGTTCGAGGGATATAAAGTTTGTTGAGTTAACGACAAACAAACACTCAAAACGTTTTTTTTGCGGTCGCGCGTTGATGCTCCGCTCTTCCAGCGATAGAGATATCAACGCGCTCGCAACTCTCACTTTCTCTCTCTCTCGTCTCTTTGAACTCTCTTCTCAATGACTACACTCTCAAAATCGAAACTCTTTCGTACGGTAAACTCGAATCAGATGGTATCGCTCGACGACGCCTCGTTCTTTTTTTTTGTTCAACTGGGTATTGTTACTAAACCCGGCTCGGATCAGACTTGGCTCGCTCCGCTGTTCTCGCGGAATAATAAAAAACGTATTCCCCGATACAAAGAGGTACTGCTTCTTTTTCATCAATACGCGTTGATGATTGTACAACAAAGAAACAGTATCAGCACAATTTCCTCCGCGTCTCACTCAATCTGCTCATTCTCGTTCACACTCCTATTTTCGCCCTTCCTAAGAATACAATCCTCTCCCTAATTAAAATTCTTTCTCTCTTTTCCTCCTCCTCCTTCTAAAACTTTTATACAAACAATTTTCTAAATACAACACTTTCTATAAACACCGATGATGATGATGAATGTTGAAAAATTGTTATCGGCAATACTTTGCCGGATCGATGTTTTGTGGGATTTGTTGAATCTCGGTCCCTAACTCTTGCTCAATTCTGAACAAGTTGAATCGATCTTCGTACGTCACCAAGTTCACGGCGATACCCAAGTGACCGAATCGCCCGGATCTACCAACTCTGTGCAAATACGTCTCGCCAGATTTCGGGAAATCAAAGTTGATGACGACGTTAACGGATTGAATATCGATACCTCGGGTAAATAAATCCGAGGAGACCAAGTTTCTGCACGACCCAGCTCTGAAATCGTGGAAGACTTTGTTACGGTCGCCTTGTTGCATCTTCGCGTGGATGTAAAAGCACGAATAGCCGAGCTCGGTAATTTTTCTCGCGAGCAGTTCAACTCTGTTCACAGAGTTGCAAAAAATCATGGACTGGTTGATTTGTAACTTTGAAAACAACGTGTTCAAGCAGTGCACTTTCTGTCTCTCTTCTACGAAGGCGTAGTATTGCGTGATACCTTTCAAGGTCAACTCTTCCATCAAGTTAATGACGTAAGGTTTTCTGAGATACTTGTCTTTGAACGACTTGACCGTGACTGGAAACGTCGCCGAGTACAACAAAATTTGTCGGTTCTTCGCGCAGAAATCGATCACTTGCGCGATGACTGGTTCAAACTCTGGCGCCAGCAACTTATCGGCTTCATCCATGGCTAACATTGTGACGTTGGACAACTTCGCGACGCCTTTCCCGGCCAAATCGACCAAACGACCCGGCGTCGCCACGACGACGTGCACCGTTTGGTGTAAACGCATAATGTCGTCCTTCAAAGAGGTACCACCCGTCGTTACCATGACTTGAGTACCCAAGTGCTTCCCGAGTTCTTTGCACACCTGCGCAGTTTGCAACGCCAATTCTCTCGTCGGCACCAAAATAACGGCTTGGATGATATTCTTCGTGGCATCCGTCTTTTCCAAAATCGGAATCGTAAATGCCGCGGTTTTACCCGTCCCGTTCTTCGCTCTCGCTAAAATATCTCTCCCAGTTAACGCGATCGGGATTGATTCTTCTTGAATTGGCGAAGGTCTTTCGAAACCTTTCTCGAAAATGCCCATCAAAAGTTCTCTCTTCAAGAAATAGTCTTCGAACTCGTTTCCTTTCGTCGCGGTGACATCTTCGGTTTGGTAACGCTCGTCGCGCGCTGGAGCTTTGATTTGGTCTTTCCAGTTGTCTGGCGCTTGCGTTGGGACCAAGTTTGGACTGCGTATTCGATGAGAAAGTTTGGGTAAGTCTTTGTTTGTTTCGCGAAGGAATGAAAGAAAAAATCACAGAGAGAAAGAGAGAGAGAGACGATTACGCGAAGAGAGAGCGAGAGAGAGAGAGAAGAGAATTAACGAAGCGCGCTAAAACTCCTCCCCTTTCGCAAACGCGCTCGCGAACGACAAATCGTCCCCGAAAACCGCGAAAACAAAAAAGAACATAAACACTCACTCGTACGCGTTGTGCGCCGGGTACGCGCCGCCTTGCTGCTGCTGCTGCGGGGGGTTTTGGCCTCCGAAATTCATCTTCTTTTATAGTTTTCCTTTACGCTGCGTTGTGTCGTCGCAGTAAAAAGCTAACGAGAATTATATTATTATTATTATTGACTGATGGATGCTTTTTGTATCGAGAGCGTCGACGATGTGCTCTTTTCTCTCCGTATGTATTTTCGACGAGAGAAAAACTTCCTTCGTGCGAATGCGATATGCGGTAGACGCGAGCGCGTTCGCGTCGTTTGCCTTTTTTTCTATATTTGAGCGGAAGCGCTATTGATTGCGCTATCGCGTGTGTCTAAATTCTTTTTGTGACGCGAAGATCGAATTTCTTTTCTCTCCTTTTGTTTTTTTTTTTGCGATCGAGAGAGAGTTGAGTTCCCGCCAAAAAAAAATCCAATAACGAGAACTCTCTCTCTCTCTGCTTCTTCTTCTTCTCGCGACACGCACACGCAGAGAGAGAGAGAGAGAGATGTCGGAGGAAGAAGAAGAGAAGAACGCTTTTCGCTCTCGAGAACGCGAGGGGAAGAAACGCGCGAGAGAGGCGGAGGAGGAAGAGGACGAAGAAGAAGAGGGAGAAATTGGAAAAAGCGAAGCGGCGGATTTCGAGAAGAAGGAGAACAACAACAACAACAACAAGAGAAAGAAGAGCGACGATGATAACAGCATATACGGCCCCAACGCGTCGGCGACGTTCCATTTTTTAGACGAGCACCGACACCGCGTGCAATTGCAGAAACTTTCGGATATTCTCGCGTCGGTGGCGTGTCAATCGAGCGGGATAAATTGCGACTACGGGAGATTTACGAACAAACCGCTGGTGAAGAAAATAGCCGTCGTGCTCGCGCCGGGGATCGAACATAAGATGTACGTGGACACGTTCGGGGCGTTGCACTGCAAAAATATGAAGCGGATATTTAGGAATAGAGTTGACAAAGGAGGAGGAGGAGGAGGAGGGAAAGGAGGAGGGAGTCAGTGCGTGGCGACGAAGAGTATGAATCCTACGGCGAAAGGCCAGACGCACGCGAGGACGATTCTGTACAACGGCAGTTGGGCGTCTTCGGCGGAGACGAAGAAGAAGAGGGAGGCAAAGTATAAAAACGACGAGGCCGCGAAAGCGTACAGGCTGGCGAAAGAGCAAGCGAAAGCAGACAAAGAGGGAGAAACGGGCGATGATGGTGTTGTTATTGATGATGATGATGCTGAGAAGAAAGAGACGGGAAAAAATGGAGGAAAGAACAAAACGAGTACGCCGACGACGACGACGAATAACGAACGAGTAACGACGGAGACGAAGCTGTTGCAATTTTTACGCGACGCGCCGAGGAAGTTATCGGTAAAAACCGCGACGTTGACGGCAGAAGATATGGCGGATATGAGGTACCCTCTACCGATATTAGTAAAGAAGAAAGGAAAAGCAGTAGAAGAAGAAGAAGAAGAAGAGTTGAAACTACCAGAGGGAGGATTCGTGTGCACGCAACCCGCCGGCATGGGCATCGCCAACGCCGAGTACCCGGAAATTGTCGCCATGGATTGCGAGATGGTCACTACTGAAACTGGTTTAGCTTTGGCGCGGTGCTCCGTCGTCGACGATTGCGGAAAAGTCATATACGACAAACTCGTCTTACCGCCGACGCCAATCGTGAATTATAACACGGAATTTTCCGGCATCACGAAAGAGCAAATGCGAAACGTGACGACGACGTTAGAAGACGTGCAGAAAGAGCTGTTAGAGCTCATTCCCAGCGAATGCGTGATTGCTGGACACTCGTTAGAAAATGATTTAATGATGCTGAAAATGTGTCACCCGAACGTGTTGGATACGGTGCAAATGTACCCGCACAAACGAGGCGCGCCGTTTCGCAACGCTCTTCGATTTCTCACCGAAAGATACCTGAGACGAAAGATCCAGCACGAAGGCACGCACGATTCCGTCACGGATGCTCGGGCGACGTTGGAGCTAGTTTACTTGAAACTCATTCGAGGCGAAACGTTCGGCAACGACATCAGCGAGAATTTCGAAGACAGCGAATCTTTATTCGATCACATCGCCAAGGAAAATAAAACTCGAGGTTTGGAGAACGAATGCGAGGTGCACGTGTTTGAAACGATTACGAATAGCAATAAAAACGCCGAAACGATTGGAGTTTCGGGAGCCACAGAAACGCACAGGTGTGTTTCTGATGACGACGTGACGATGCGAATGCAAATGTTCATGCGCGAAGCGCCCGAGGACATGTCTTTACTCTGTTTCGGCTATTTGAGAGAGTTGGAAGACGTGTTGGAGAAGCACGCTTTGAAAGAGAAGAAAAAGAAAAAGAAAGCCAACCGAAAGAACACCGACGGAAAAGAAGGAAAAGAAGCAAAGGACGACGACGATTCCACCGCGAGAAAAGAGCACCTGCGCGAACGCATCGAAGCTACGCAAAATCTCGACTCGCGCGTCGCTAAAATTTGGGACGAACTTCCGCCAAACTCTTTACTTCTCGTCTCGACGGCCGTCGGTGACTCTGCCACGTTGCGGTACAAACAGGAAGAAAAATGGGCGAGAAACCGTAAATTTTCCGAACTCGAAGAAGCGGAGAGGAAAAAGCAAGGTTTACAAAACTGGACGGACGAGGAACAGCAGGCGTTGAATAAGAGATGGGACGCCACGCAGTTCGGCGTCGCGTTGTGCTCCGTGAAACCGGTACCGCCGGAAGGAGAAGAGAAACGAACACACCTCGTCGCCGCGGCTTGGACGAAAGCGTAACGCAAGAGAAATGCGATGTGAGTACATAGCAATGAGACACCACTAGTAGAAACAACGCTCTAATAAATGCTACGGAATAATGGCTATTAAAATGTTTTAATGTACAAAAACGCGCGCGCGCAAACGAACAACTCGCAAAACTCAAATCTAAACGTAACCCACACCTACGCATCTCAAACACTTACTCATCTTCGTCCCAGAACACGTCGGACACAAGCACACCCTCTCCATCTCCGCCCCTCGTATCGGTTGCCACTCCAAAGCGCCTCTCCCTTTGCACGTCCCGCACGATATGAACCGCAACCCGTCGCACAAGTCGCACTTTTTCCCGCGTTGTTTCTTGTTCGTTTTCACGAGTTGTTTCCCGACGATGTTAAATGCGGCCGAACTGCCGACCAAGACGAGAGACGCGGTCGCGATCGTCCCAAAAAACGACGTCAGGACTTGCCTGGCGGCTTTTTGGGAGACGTCCGCGTAGTTGGTGTTGGACGCCCCCCCGGAGGTCATGACGACTCTCGAGCTTTTGTGTTTATCGCAGTTTTAAAAGAAAAAGTAAAGTCAAATTGGAAAAATCTCTAGATAAGAAAAGCGCTACGACTATCCCACTAATAATAAACACTCGTCGTAATTAATGTCCCGACAACAACAAAACTGCTGCTCGCACGACCACGACTGCGACGAATCGTCCTGCGCCACCAGCTCGCTGCATAACTTCGTCGACGTGGACAAAATCACCTCCCAAAACGTCCAAAACGAGTCCGACTGTAAAAACGTTTTCCGCGAGTGGCAAAAACGGTTAGACGTAAACCCGCGCGGCATCAAAAGCGACGAGAACGATTGCGAACTTTTACTCCGGGTGCCGTTCACGGAGGACGTGAAATTAACGGGCGTGGTTTTCGTCGGCGGTCAAGGCGGAACGCACCCGGCGACGGTGAAACTGTTCGCCAACGACAACTTGAACAAAATCGATTTAGAAAACGCGCACAGGAAGAAAGCGACGCAGACGTTTGACGTCCAGGAAGATTTCCAAGGGGTGCTGGAATACGAGACGGACAGGACAAAGTTTAGCTCGATTTCGTCGGTGACGATATTCGTGTCGAAGAACGTGGCGAGTTTAAGAGGAGAGGATGACGTGCACACGGAGATTTCGTACATCGGGTTGCGCGGCGAAGCGAGCGGGAATAGACGCGATATGGTCGTCACCGCGGTGTACGAATCGAAGCCGATGCCGGAGGATCATAAAGTCGAAGACGAGCTGCAAAAGCCGAGGATGGCGATGTAGATAAAACGCATAGCTGCTTATATAATATATACACACGGTCAATAAATAGTCTAGATATCGCCACATCCAGCGGTCGTTTTGTTCGCCACCCCTACCCCGCATAACGATACGCCTTTAAACAAAGCGTCCACGCCGGCGTTCGACACCCGCAAAACTTCCACCGTGTAGAATAACTCAGACTCCGCCGGGACCACCACTCTCAGCGGAGAAACAATCTCGCTCGATCCAAAACCATCCTCCGGTTTCACCGCAATTTCTCTCTTTTCGCCTCGCTTGGCGCCGAGTAAGCCGCGCTTCAATCCTTTCACTTGACCCGGTTGAATTGCATTTGCATTTAAACTAATCACGACCGGTTGCGTCTCGCTCTCGCGCACGGAAACGGACGCACCGGACGTGGATCGAATCAAACCGCCGTAGGTTGAATCAAAAACTGTCCCGTCTTTCAGACGTCCCTCGTAGTTTACCAGTAATAATCCGTTTTCCCGGACTTCTTCTTCTTTGTCTTCTTCTTTGTCTTTTACTTCTTCTAAAGCGTTGGCGCTTTCTTCCCGTGGGGGAAGAAAAAGAAACGCACACGCGGCTTGCGAAGCGGAGAGAAACTGGCGCCGATTTTGTCGCGCGGCGGCGGCGGCGGCGACGACGCTCTTCTTCGATTTTGTTCCGTTTGTATTTCTTTCTCGTCGCTGCGAGGGATGATCATTCGCCGCTCGGCAGAAGATCAGGTGGTGTTGTTGCGCGCGCATGATTTTTAACGAAATCTCTCTCGCGCTTTTACTCGTAGATATTTGTGCGATATTTAATTTCGTATTGATCTAAAAATTCGTATCAACGCGGCCGTCTCGCTCTGATGTCGTCGAAATTCTTCTCGCGATCTTCTTCGCTCAAGAACGAGGCAGAGGTGAGGTCTGGCGGTGGTCGTCGGCGTTGTTTTTTGTTCGTCGCGGTGGTTGGTGGTGGTGGAGGTAACTCCGCTTCGTCGTCTTCGTCTTCGTCTTCGTCTTCGTCTTCGTCTTCGTTTCCTTTCGCGGTTGCGAGCGCAATCGACTCTTCTTCCGCGTTTTCGTTTTCGTCTTCGTCTTCGAAGGGTTCTTCGAAATCTTCGTTCTCTTCTAGTGCTTCTAATTCTAATGCTTCGTCTTCTTCTTCTTCTTCTTCTTCTTTTCGTTTCCAGAGCACGCCGTTGCCGTTACTGGCAGAGCTCGTATTCTTCGTAGAAGCGACGCCTCGTCGTCTATTTTTCAAAATCTTCTGCGCGTTACTCTTCGCGGCGGTCATCGTCCGCGGCGGTTGAATCGCTTGACTTTCGAATAAAAGTCGTTTAGCTTCTTCCATGGGAAGCAACGGAGATGCGACGTCACCAGAATCGCCGTCGTTTCTATCGTTCATTATCGCTGAAGAAGTAGATGGAGGAAGAGGAGGGGACGCGCGAGCATCGTCATCGTTATCATTCCTTCGCGCGTCGTCCATGATCGTCTCGTTCCCGGCGTCATCCCCGCCAATAAATTTCGTCAACACCAACGCCAACGCGGCAAATCCGGTACCAAACGCGAGCGGTGGTATCAATTTCGCTTTCGCCACCGTCGTCAGCGAAGCTACGGCGCTCCTCAAATCCCAAACGATGTCCTCGTCCTCGAACGGAGAGCTATCCTCGCCTCTGTTCTCCGTTTCCTCGTTGTTTTCAAAATCCTTTTCCAATCTACTACTTCTAAAATCGTCATCTTCTTTCCCTTCCCTTTGCATTCGCACTCTCTCCGTCTCCTCTTCCAACCGTCCCAACTTCTCCGCCGCTTTCTCCCTTTGCTCCGGACTCGCGTTCGGCATCTCCCTCTCCGCGCTTTCCAAGATTTCTCG
>Ga0181559_10000622_pt1 | contig 33462 bp, 34 predicted proteins | sample 011ome_21_FD_133752 | JGI IMG/M metagenome (GOLD analysis project Ga0181559, IMG submission 133752) | Coastal salt marsh microbial communities from the Groves Creek Marsh, Skidaway Island, Georgia - 011508AT metaG (megahit assembly) | ecosystem: Environmental > Aquatic > Marine > Intertidal... | reverse complement strand
TAGTACCGTTAAAGACTTTTGATTAGTACCGTTAAAGACTTTTGATTAGTACCGTTAAAGACTTTTGATTAGTACCGTTAAAGACTTTTGATTAGTACCGTTAAAGACTTCAAATTTAAGTACAGCTAAAACCAAGGAAAATATCCTCATGTCGCAACCGTCTGATATTGAAATTGCACAGCAAGCCACTCCCAAACCAATCAGTGAAATCGGAGAAAAACTCGACATCCCTTCAGAGTCTCTCCTTCAGTACGGTCCCTACAAGGCCAAAATCGATTACAACTTCCTGCGCAAGAAGAGCAAGGCCAAAAATGGCAAGCTGATTCTTGTTACTGCAATTTCTCCAACGCCTGCCGGTGAAGGCAAAACCACCACGACAGTCGGCCTGGGTGACGCCCTGACCAGGATTGGCAAGAAAACAGCCATCTGCCTGCGTGAGCCCAGCCTTGGCCCCTGCTTCGGCATGAAAGGCGGTGCAGCTGGCGGTGGTTATGCCCAGGTCGTACCGATGGAAGACATCAACCTGCACTTCACCGGTGACTTCCACGCCATTGGTGCTGCACACAACCTGCTGTCTGCCATGCTGGACAATCACATCCATCATTCCAATTCACTGGGCATCGACGCCCGCCGCGTCCCCTGGCGTCGCGTTGTTGACATGAATGACCGTGCACTGCGTGACATCGCCGTCAGCCTTGGCGGCCCCGGCAATGGTTTCCCGCGCCAGACCGGTTTCGACATTACTGTTGCCTCCGAAATCATGGCGATTTTCTGCCTGGCCACCGATCTGGTTGACCTGCGCAAACGCCTGGCCAATATCGTGGTTGCCTACACTCGCGACCTGAAACCCATCACTGCCAAGGACCTGAAAGCAGACGGCGCCATGACTGCCCTGCTCAAGGACGCCATGATGCCGAACCTGGTACAAACCCTGGAAGGCACACCTGCTGTGGTTCACGGTGGTCCGTTCGCGAACATCGCCCACGGCTGTAACTCCGTGATGGCGACCAATGCCGGCCTGAAACTGGCTGACTACGTAGTGACCGAGGCCGGTTTCGGTGCCGATCTGGGCGCGCAGAAATTCTTTGATATCAAGTGTCGCAAGACAGGCCTGAAACCTGATGTTGTCACTATCGTTGCCACCGTCCGCGCATTGAAGATGCATGGCGGTGTGGCGAAAAACGAATTGAAGGGCGAAAACCTCAAGGCCCTGAAAAAAGGCATGGCCAACCTGGAACGCCATCTCGCCAATATCCAGCAATACGGTGTTCCTGTTGTGGTGGCCATCAACCGCTTCACTGACGACACCAATGCTGAAATCAACCTGGTGCGCAGGGCCTGCAAGGCCTTTGGTGCCCCTGTCATCGACTGCACACACTGGTCTGATGGCGGTGCAGGAACGGTCAAGCTGGCCAAAACGGTGGTTGATATCATCGAGAACCAGAAGAGCAAGTTCAAGGTCCTGTATCCGGACTCCATGTCACTGTGGGACAAGGCACGCACTATTGCCCAGAAAATTTATGGTGCCGACGACATTATCGCTGATGACAAGGTCCGCAAGCAGTTTGATGATCTGCAGAAACGCTATGGGAAATTCCCGATCTGTATGGCAAAGACCCAGTACAGCTTTTCCACGGATCCTTCACTAATGGGAGCACCTTCAGGTCATGTTGTCCCCATTCGGGAATTACGCCTGTCAGCCGGTGCCGAGTTCATCGTTGCCGTATGCGGCGATATCATGATTATGCCCGGTCTGCCCAAAGTACCCGCTGCTGAAGGGATTTCAGTGAACAAGCAAGGCCAGATCGAAGGATTGTTCTGATTCCCTACTGGCACGTTTAGCCTCCAAGGCAAAAAAGCCGGCGCTCCTGAAGGGACGCCGGCTTTTTTATGCCTGGAATTCCTGCCCTGAAAGCGATCGATGTTGGGAATTATCCCAACTTATTCACCATAAATAATTGTTGCCATCACTTGTTGACTTGCCCAGTCGGTGTTTGTTTAACTTGATTCTCACCAGAAAAAAGAATGCGGAATAACGCAGCAAGCCACGATTAAAGATTGTCATGCAGGATATTGGGTCGCTTATCAGTGAAATCGAAAGTTTCTGCAACACGCAGAGGATTTCCAAGTCCACATTTGGACTGCGGGTGGTCAATGACGGCAAACTGGTTGGCAGGCTGAAAGATGGCAAAGGGGTAACTTTAAAAACCATCTCCCGCATACAGGAATACCTGGACAGTCATGCTGTCCATAACGCCGACGACAAGACGCAAAATAACAAGGGGGTCGTAATGTCAGCAGCCAAGAGTGCAAAACCCGGTAAGGCAAAAACCAAGGCAAAAACCAAGGCAAAAGCAAAGGCAAAGAAAGCGCCTGCTGCCAATAAAAAGCCAGCTGCCAAGAGCAAGAGTGACGCGAAGTACAAAACCGGCAAACAACCGTTCCGTTTTTACGACAACCGGCAGAATTACCTGGCCTTCATCAATACGTGTAACGAAAAGTCAGCCATTTCCCAGCGCGTTGCCAAGGAATTCCAGTATATCCAGCCCACACCACCGGCATTTCGCATGTTCGATGCCGGCATGGGTGATGCGACTGTCCTGTCCAACTGCATGCGCTACCTGCATCACAAGCATCCGACTGTCCCCCACTTTATCGTGGCGAAGGAAATCAGTATGGAAGATGTGCGCATCGGGCTCGATAAAATGATCGACCGTTTCAGCGAGCACCCTGCCACGATACTCGTGCTGACCAATCTCAACTATGCCGAAGCCCCCAAGTTGATGCCGCGTGATGTACTCACTGCCAACGCCATGAACTGGCAGGAAGTGAAACTGGAAGGCTCCCATGCCTACAATTACCGTGAACAGCTGGAAAGCCTGCATGACATGTTTGCCGAGGGTTGGGAGACACAAACCAGCAAGATTTCCGGCAACCCGGTCTTCAAACGCCCGTCTGTGGTGGTGATCTACCGTGAGGATCATCGCATCCTGCTGGATTCGGTCATTCCACGGCCAGGCATCCAGAACTGGGACTACGACTTCATCCTGGCCTCTCAGCCCTGGCGCGCATCAACATCTGCCAGGTTCAAGGCGGAAAAAATTATCGCCCCGTTGTCCAGGGCACTGGCCCCCGGTGGCAGGCTGTTGGCAATCCAGTCCTGCGGCAATGATCCTGCCCAGGAGCTAATTCACGAGTACTGGCCTGATGCCAAACCATTTCCCGTCAGTCGCCATGACATTCTCAGGGAAACCAAAAAGGTACTCGGACACGATGCCCGCAATTTCAATATCAAGGAAATGTCGGATGCGCGCTCCATCTTCAAGTACCGCATGCATGCCCTGCCCTCTGAAATAGACGGCGCCAGCATTGGTACATCGACACTGTTCGCTGCCTGGAACGCGTCGGTCTATGTCAACCAGATCGAGGATGAACGGGTCGAGGAAGTCATTGAAGACGGCTCCTACCTGAAGGCCACGGCCAGGATACTGAACAAGCATGGTGGCCTCTGGTTTAACGACGAAACCTTCGTTATCTCACGAACCAAGGGATAGTTGCTGAAGTTACCGCTGTAATACACTTTACGCCGGGCTGCATTCGTCAGCCCGGCGCCCCTATCTTCCCTGCTTACCCCGGCCTGCTGTTGTTTGCAAATAGCAGAGTCGGTATCATTCGCGCCTTGTCTTTCGATATCACCCCTGGCCAGGCAACGCTTTGAAAACTCGCAGAATACTTGTCACCAACGCCCTTCCATTTGCCAATGGTCCCATCCATCTTGGCCACCTGCTGGGCTATATCCAGGCAGATATCTGGGTCCGCTTTCAGCGCATGTCCGGCCATGATGTGGCCTACGTGTGTGCAGACGACACCCATGGCACAGCCATCATGCTCAGTGCGGAAAAAGCGGGCGTTACCCCGGAGGAGCTGATCAGCCGGGTCAATACCGAACACCAGCGTGACTTTGCCGGTTTTCATGTCGACTTTGATATTTACTACACCACCCATTCCGATGAAAACCGGGAGCTGGCCCATCACATCTACAGCCTGCTCAAGGCTGAAGACAAGATCGCCTCGCGCTCAATTACCCAGCTCTATGACCCGGAAAAGGAAATGTTCCTGGCAGACCGTTTCATCAAGGGCGAATGTCCCAAGTGCGGCGCGGCAGACCAGTACGGGGACAACTGTGAAGTCTGCTCCTCTACCTACAATGCCCTGGACCTGAAAAACCCCTACTCCACCATTTCAGGTGCCACACCGGTAGAAAAAGAAAGTACGCACTTCTTTTTCAAGCTCCCCGAATTCACCGACATGCTGAAGACCTGGACACGCAGCGGCGTGCTGGTGCCACAGGTAGCCAACAAGCTGTCCGAATGGCTGGACTCCGGTCTCCAGGAATGGGACATCAGTCGTGATGCCCCCTACTTCGGTTTTGAAATTCCCGGCGAACCGGGCAAGTATTTTTACGTCTGGCTGGATGCGCCGATTGGCTACATGGCGAACTTCAAGAAGCTGTGTGAAAGCAACGATGAACTGGATTTCGATACTTACTGGCGTGAAGGCAACGATACCGAGCTTTACCATTTCATCGGCAAGGACATCATCAATTTCCATGCCCTGTTCTGGCCCGCCATGCTGGAAACAGCCGGTTATAAAAAACCCGACCTGATCAGTGTCAACGGCTTCCTGACCGTGAATGGCCAGAAGATGTCCAAGTCACGGGGTACTTTCGTCATGGCAGAGACCTACCTCGAACACCTGAACCCGGAATACCTGCGTTATTATTTTGCCGCCAAGCTGGGTAATACTCCCGAGGACCTGGACCTGAACCTGGAAGATTTTGCCCAGCGCGTGAATTCGGATGTCGTTGGCAAGGTGGTCAATATTGCCAGCCGTTGTGCCGGCTTTATCACCAAGAATTTCAAATCAAAACTCGGCTCGAACCTCGAAGTACCGGAGTTGTTTGATGAATTCCAGGACGCCGGCATCGAGATCGGGCAGATGTACGAGAATCGCGAATTTGCCAGGGCTATTCGGGCCATCATGGCCCTTGCCGACAAGGCCAACCAGTACATTGCCGAACAGCAACCCTGGGTGATCGCCAAGGAAAACCCGAAATCACCCAAGGTTCATTCCGTTTGCTCCACCGGTATCAACCTGTTCCGCATCCTGATTATTTATCTGAAACCGGTACTTCCGGATATGGGTGCCAGGGCTGAACACTTTCTCAAGGTCAAACCCATGGGCTGGACGGATGCCAACTACCTGTTGCGCGACCACGGCATTGAAAACTTTGAACCCCTGATGACACGCATCGACATGGCCAACATCGATGCCATGCTTGAAGCCAGCAAGGATAGTCTCGTGACAGAAGAAACAAACACATCACCTTCACCAGCCAATGCGAATACCCCGTTGGGCAAGGACCCGGTCAGTGCGGAAATCGAATTTCCGGATTTTGCCAAGGTGGACCTGCGTATTGTCAAAATCATCCATGCCGAACACGTGGAAGGCGCCGACAAACTGCTCAAGCTGACCCTGAGTCTCGGTGCCGGTGACGACGGTGAGGACGTAGTCCGCACGGTGTTTTCCGGCATCAAGTCAGCCTATGACCCGGACAAACTGATTGGTATGCACACCGTCATGGTGGCCAACCTGAAGCCGCGCAAGATGAAATTCGGACTCTCCGAGGGCATGATCCTGGCCAGCGGTGAAGGCGATCGCATCTACCTCCTGGAGCCCCATGAGGGCGCCGAGCCGGGCACACGGGTTACCTGACCTATCGGCGTTCACTGCCGGGTGATGACCCGGTGATACTTTGCCGAAGTACCGGCAACGTCAATTCCTGAAATGATGCCAGGGGAAGCCCTTTACGCGCCGTGATCCGGTAGGCTGTGTCTGGCGTGTCGTTGATTGCCAGTGCAAGGCGAAACCGGTCATCAATGCTCATCTGCCAGAATTGCCAGGCCCGGGGATCATCTTCAAGAGGCCCTGAAAAGGCAATGCTGATTGCCGAGTCAGTAAAGCCGAAACTGAAATAGCGCAACGGCGTATGCAGGCCGGTACCGCATCCTTTCACGTAAGCTTCCTTGAGGGTCCAGAGATCGAAAAAGCGCTCGTTCCATAATTCAACCGGCAACTCGTACAGTGCACTGGCTTCGGCGGGTGAAAAATAGCGCTCGGTAAGCTTGGCCACATCGGCCACCCGGCTCTTGTATTCCACGTCAACGCCCAGCGGGGCGCCGGTGGTTACGGCCAGCACGATCATGCCCCGGGTGTGGGTCAGGTTGAATTGCAGTGGACTCTCATGGGCCAGGCAGGGTTTGCCATGGGCTGTCTGGCTGAATACCAGGCTGGCCGGGTCCTGCTCCAGGTATTGACCCAGTACCGTGCGTACCAGTGCCCGGGCAACCAGGAACTGGTGGCGATCATGGGGAAAGACGAAACGCTGGTGACGCCCGGTTTCCATGGGGCTTAACAAGGCCAGGTACTGCTCCAGCAAACCCGGGTCTGACACGTCCCTGTCATCTACCAGCCAGAGCTCAATATCAGTGGGGGCAGGATCCGGCATGGCAGGAGTCTCTCATTATTGTCATAATTGTGCTACTCAAACTCGATTGTATTCTCAGGAAACCTTATGCGAATTTTACACACCATGATCCGGGTTGCTGACCTGGACAAGTCCCTTGATTTTTACACCAATATTTTCGGCATGCAGCTGCTGCGCAAAAAAGATTTTCCTGAAGGAAAATTCACCCTCGCCTTCGTCGGCTACGGTTCCGAGGATGACAATGCCGTCATCGAGCTGACCCATAACTGGGACACGGACAGCTATGACATGGGCAATGCCTTTGGTCATATCGCTATCAGCGTGGAAGATGCCTACAAGGCCTGTGATGAAATCACTGCCAAGGGTGGCGACGTGGTACGCCCGGCTGGCCCGATGAAACATGGCGGCTCTGTTATTGCTTTCGTGAAGGATCCCGACGGTTACATGATCGAACTGATCGAAGGCAAGTAACGCCTTCTGAGCTGATCAGAGGATCCCTGGGCCATGGCCGACATTCTTCTCATTCTCGTCGGCGCCGTGCTGGTCAACAATTTTGTCCTGACCCAGTTCCTGGGGCTGTGCCCTTTCATGGGTGTTTCGGGCAAGGTGGAAACCGCTATCGGCATGTCGGCGGCCACGCTGTTCGTGCTGACACTGGCTTCTGCCTGCAGTTACCTGGTATTCCACTACCTGCTGATGCCACTTGGCCTGGAATACCTGCGCACCATTGCCTTCATTGTCGTGATTGCGGCAGTAGTGAGCATGACCGAAATGATCATGCATCGCACCAGCCCCCTGCTCTATCGCATCCTGGGCATTTTCCTGCCACTGATCACGTCCAACTGCGCTGTTCTGGGTGTTGCCCTGCTCAACATCAACCAGTCACATAACTTTGCCGAATCGGTGTTCTATGGCTTCGGCGCGGCGGCAGGCTTTTCGCTGGTGCTGATCCTGTTTGCTGCCATGCGTGAAAAAATGGCCGGCTGCGATATCCCTGAACCTTTTCAGGGACCCGCCATCGCAATGATCACCGCCGGCCTGATGTCGCTGGCCTTCATGGGCTTCAGTGGCATGGTGTAACCAGAGGCTCCCTAGACAATGAACCCTTCTCTCACAGCGATAATCAATCCCCTGTTGTCCCTGCTCGGCATGGGGGTTGGTATTGGCGCCTTGCTGGGCCTGGTTGCCCGACGCTTTCACGTGGAAAGTGATCCCGTGGTGGACAGGATCAATGACCTCCTGCCGCAGACCCAGTGCGGCCAGTGCGGCTACCCGGGCTGCAGGCCCTATGCCGAGGCCATTGCCTCGGGGGATGCCATCAACAAGTGTCCACCGGGTGGTGATGCCACCATTGCAAAACTGGCTGACCTGCTCAATGTGCGCGTGCTCGCCCTGGATGAATCCTATGGCAGTATCGAGCCCCGAAAAGTGGCCGTTATTCGCGAGGCTGAATGTATCGGTTGTGCCAAATGCATACCGGCCTGTCCCGTCGATGCCATCCTCGGTGCGCCCAAATTCATGCACACGGTCATCAGCAGCGAATGCACCGGTTGTGACCTGTGCGTGGAACCGTGCCCGGTGGACTGTATCGACATGGTTGAAGTTGATGAAACTGCCTCCTTGCAGACACAGGCGCCAGTAGATGAAATGAGCTTCCAGGCCTGCATCAACTGTGCATTGTGTGTGCCGGAATGCCCCGTCGATATACAGCCCCATGTGCTCTACCATGCCTGCCGCAATGGCGACCTGGAGGAAGCGGACCAGACCAATCTCATGCACTGTATTGAATGCGGAAAATGTGACAAGGCCTGCCCCAGCCATATCCCCCTGGTCGATTTCTACCAGGACGCCAAGATTGCCCTGCTTCGGCAAAACGAGGAGCAGGCCCGTGCGATGCGTGCTCAGCGCCGCTTTGAACTGCACCAGGTGCGGGTAAACCGGCTCGATGCCGAAGCCGAACAGCGCCGCAGGAAACGGGCGGAACTGGCAAAAAACCGGAAAAAAGTGTCTTCGGAAAGCATCCAGGCCGCGCTGGAAAGGGTCAAGGCCCGCAAGAATACCTGAGGACGGCCTAGCAGTTGCGGGTAGTCACCAGGTGGCGATTGCCATTGCGGATTTCGGCAAAGGGATCCCGGGGCATATCCACTTCTAGGAAACCATGGCGGATATTGTAGTAATCCATACGTTCCAGCACGGCATAAAAATCCACCACGCCTTCACCGGGCGGCACCAGGTTCTGGCCTACTGAAAGAAAATCGCCCATGTCATCAGGCGTGTTGCCGTTGAAATCCTTCAGGTGACAGGACAGGGTGCGGTGACCAAAGGTATCCAGCACATCCAGGTAATCCACACCCGCCAGTGCCAGCCAACCGATATCCAGCTCACAGCGCACTGTCTGCGGATCGGTATTCCACATGATGTAGTTGTAGGGAATCTCGCCATCCACCTCGAAAAACTCCACATGGTGATTGTGATAACCGAACATCAGGCCTTCCCGGCGGAACATCAGTCCCAGGCGGTTCAGCAGTCCGGCCAGCTCATCCATCTCCGCTTTCGATTGCGGACCCTGCAAGCGTATTCCGCCCTCACCTGCCTGCATGAAGCCTGGTGCCATGGCCAGGATCACGGTATCAATACCCAGTATCCTGGCATTGCTGGCAAGGGCAGGAATATCCAGGGCATCAGCATTGACATGTGAACAGGTCATGGCGAGGCCATGGCGATCCAGCAGGTTACGAAAAGACAGCAGCGGCATGCCGAAGATTTCCGGCGCTCCGGTCAGCCCGTACAGCTCCACTTCCTCGATCCCGGCAGCAGCCAGGTTACCCAGCGCAGCATCGGGATCCTCTGCCAGGGCATCACGAATGGTAAAGAGCTGGACGCCGGCGGGTCGCTGGACAAAGCAGTCCATGGCCGCCCGGGAAAGCGGACTGAGACCGGCCAGCCCCAGTCCTGCAGAATTCAGGAAAAATCGCCTGTTCATAACGTCAAATCTGGATGGTTTGGAATAGGTTTAGATTAAACCATAGTAGAGCAGGAGGAAATATGAAAGACCGATTGAATAGCTGGAAATAAGGGTTGCGAAAAGGCCTTTTTCATAGAATGTGGGTTGGTCGACAATTTCAAGTTTAGAGCCAAGTGGTATGAAATATAGATATATAAAACCAGTTAGAAAACCACCTAAATGAACCTCAACTCCTACACTATCTAAGAGAAATATTTCTGCAAGAAACTCAGCTAATAATAACCAAGCTAAACGATTCAAAGGGATAGCATTTACACTGCCTGGAAGATACTTCTCATATCGGAGTTTTAGCGCAAAGTATGCCCCCCATAATCCAAAAATACCGCCAGACGCACCAGCACCTATTTCAGAATTAGAAAAAAGTGCGAAAAAAAAATAAGCAGACAAGCTGGATAAAAAGAAAATATTAGCAAACCTAAGGCTCGTAATAGTTCGCTCTAAAAGTTCTCCAATAATTCCTAAAACGACAAGGTTGAGCAGTAAATGTAACGGACCTAAATGAATAAAGGTTGATGAAAACAATCGGTAATACTCTTTGTTTTCCAGGAAGTCTGCTGTGCCAGCTCCCATTAATAAAAAATCAGAGTTTTCCGACATACTCAAGCTAAAAGAATTAGCTAGAAAAAATGCAAATATACAAAGAATTACTATTGCGGTAGTTGTAAAAGTGAAAATGCCTTTTTGGAAATTAGAAAATTTATCTATCGACCCCCTTCTTTCCATACTGGAATATCGTTCAACAGTTTCTTGTAATATTTTTTTAAATTCATAAAAGTCTCAACTCTTTATAAATAAATTTTTATCAATAATGCTTCTACCTTTACCGGAAAGACCGAGGATAAGAGTTTCATGATTACTTTTTGGGAATAAATTCTCTATTGTGGAAACTTCTGTTAATAGGATTTTTCTCTTTCCCAAGTGAAAGGTTGGAAATATGAGAACGTCATCTTTAATAGTTATTATTGGTTTGTTTTTAAAATTTGCATTGTATATACGCCACAAAAGAACACCCACATATACGAAATAAGCAAAAATAAATACAAATAACACATAACGGTTTTCATCAGCCCCTTCATCTATATCATTATTAAAATAGACTACCAAAGTGACAAAAACGAACGATGCAATGACAAAAACAATAATGCTGCGTTCAGCCTTTTTGATATTAAATTCAAAAGCTGTTGAAGCTCTCACCATAAAGTCCCTTTAGGTTTCGAATTTTCCAAAAAGAAAGGAAGGCCATGCAGCTAACCTTCCTTTCTTTTTTCCAACAACTAGTCCTGCATTACTTGGTAGCCTCCATAAAATGCAAGACCAATCATTGCGGTTGCGACAATTGGGCTTCCTACAATAGCTGTCAATGCTCCAATTGTTGCCCAAGTAGAGCCATAAGTTGCTGCTCCAAGAACGGCCCCAGTACCCCAAGCTGATGCAGCATCACTCCAGCTAGCACCACTCACCTCTTCCAACTCGTCCATTGTCAGTTCTCTCATTGTCTTACCTCCTTGTTAAGGTTTTTGCATTATTGCCCTCACAGTTGTAGTACAGGTTTCGACATTGCGCCAGTTCACGGCAGTTGATGGCGGCTGAAAAACTCCCAGATCAGTTTGCTGGCATCGATGGACTCAACCGCCTCGCCCTGTCCCGAACCCGGCCAGGTGTGGTTGCCATTGACGGTCTGGTAGAAGGTCAAATTGGCCGCCCCTGCACAATCTGTCCAGGTATGCAGCGTGACACCCTGGCCCAGGCGGTCATGTTGTCCCACCAGGGAACAGCCATTGGCCTGGCGCCACTTGTCCAGGGCCGTTTCCACGCCCATGCGCCAGTAAGGGCGCGAATCTGCTGCCACCTCGTAGGTGTTGACCTGGTCATCCATGGCATGAAAGGCAATGACGGGGATGGGACGCTTGAGCGTGCAGTCATCGGGGTACTGCGGGCCGGCAACCGGTGCAGCGGCTGCCAGGATATCCGAGAGTTCACAGGCCAGGCGGCTGCTGATGCGTCCGCCGCCTGAAAAGCCGGAGGTGTAGATGCGGGAACGGTCAATGGCCATCTGGCCGGCAATGTCCTCGATCATGTCCCTGACAAACTGGACATCATCCACGCCGTCTTCCACGTTGGCATTCCAGCTGCGCGCCGTAATGGAGTTGGTAAATTCACCGGCGGGAAAGGCCACGGCAAAACCATGCTGGTCTGCGATCGTGGTCAATCCACTGGTCTCTACCTGGTTACGTGGTACGCCACCTGAACCATGAAAGCTGAACACCAGGAGCACCGGTTCCCCGGCATAATTATCCGGCACATACAGCAGGTAACTGCGATCTGCCCCTGCCGATTCAAGTGCATGTTCCGAAAATCCGGCACCAGGTTGCGCGGTAATTGCCTGTGACAGAAACCCCATACAAACCAGCGCCACAAGCCTGGTTATCCCTGAACTTTGATACATGACATCCCCTCTATTTTCTTTTTATCTGATTCAAACGTCGGGAAACGGCTCTTCGAGCCTATCCCGACCTACAACACTCTTGTCCCTTGCCTCTTGCCTCTTGCCTCTTGCCTCTTCTTAACAACCATCATACGTCGAAAAATCAGGCCATTCCAAGCCAGCCTGCTCAATTCGGATGCCGCTACCGGGGCAAGCTGGTAATATGCGCGGGCATGAGCCTGACCTCCTTGCTGTTTTCCCGTCACCAGCCCCTGTCCACATCGCAGATCATGCTGCTGGTGCTCGGTGCGGCCGTTCCCGGAATCCTGGTCATGACCTGGACTTTCGGACCGGGTATCCTGGTCAACATCCTCTGGCTTACCCTGTGTGCTGTCATACTGGAAGCCGCCGCCCTGAAATTGCGCGGCAGGAATATCGCTGCCGGCCTGGGTGATTTCAGTGCCATCGTCACGGCCCTGTTGCTGGCCCTGTCGATGCCACCGGCTGCGCCCTGGTGGGCAGGCCTGATCGGCATATTCTTTGCCATCGTGGTGGCCAAGCAACTCTACGGCGGGCTCGGGTATAACCCCTTCAATCCTGCCATGGTCGGCTATGCCGTCCTACTGATTTCCTTTCCCGTGACCATGACGCGCTGGCTGCTGCCCGCCAGTGCTGGCCAGGAGCTCCCCGGTATCACAGAATCACTCAGGCAGTTTTCAGGCAACGCCTCCCAATCGATGGATGCCTTTGTCGGGGCGACAGCCCTGGACCAGTTCAAACTCGACCGCGGGGGCATGACCGTGGCCGAATACATCAGTGACAACCCGCTCTTTGGCACACTCTCCGGTGCCGGCTGGGAATGGATCAATGTGGCCTTCCTTGCTGGCGGGCTTTACCTGTTATACCGGCGCCTGGTCAGCTGGCATATTCCCGTGTCCATGCTGGCAGTGATGACATTGATGTCCCTGCTGTTTTATGACGGCGGCAGTTCAGCCAGTCATGGCTCCCCGGTGTTTCACCTGTTTGGCGGCGCAACCATGCTCGGGGCCTTTTTCATCGCCACCGACCCGGTCACCGCCCCGGCAACCACCGCTGCCAAGCTCTGGTACGGCGCCATGATCGGCTTGCTGGTCTACTGCATTCGCATCTGGGGTGCCTACCCGGATGGCGTGGCCTTTGCCGTACTCTTAGCCAACTTCGCCGCACCGGCCATTGACCAGTGCATACGCCTGCAGCAGGCAGGAAAGTCCCATGTCAGCTGAGCCGGCTCACAGTATCCGCAGAAACAGCCTGGTACTGGGTGCCTTTTGCCTGGGTGTCGCCCTGTTGCTGGCCCTGGTCAACCTGTCCACCAGGGAACGCATTGCCGAACAACAACTCCAGGCACAACGACGTGCACTGGCCCAGGTGTTTCCTGCGCAATACCACGACAATGACCTGCTGGCCTCTGCGTTCACCCTGGATGCCAGCGTCGATGGGTTCGCGGCCTGGAACCTGATTGATGTCCTGCAAATCACCGAGGTATTCCAGGGGTATATCGCCACCCGGGATGGCCGTTTTACCGGTGCCATCTTGCCGGTCCAGAGTCACACCGGTTACAGCGGCACCATCACGCTCCTGGTAGGTATAATGGATGACGGCACCATCACCGGTGTGCGCGTTCTTGAACATCGTGAAACACCCGGACTGGGTGACAAAATCGATATCGAGGTTTCCGACTGGATTCTGGCCTTCAACGGCCAATCTCTGGGCAATCCACCACAATCGCGCTGGCAGGTTGTCAAAGACGGCGGCGACTTTGACGGCCTGGTTGGCGCAACCATCACGCCCCGTGCCGTGGTGGATACCGTCAAACGCGCCCTGGATTTTTTCGAACTGAACAGGACACTGCTGGCAAACCGTGCAAACTGACTACAAACAGATCAGCCTGGAAGGTCTCTGGACCAACAATGCCGCCCTGGTGCAACTGCTGGGCCTGTGCCCCCTGCTGGCGGTCAGCAATTCCACCGTCAATGCCCTGGGACTGGGACTGGCCACCATCCTGGTCCTGGTGGGCTCCAATACCCTGGTCTCGCTGGGACGCAACTTCATTACCCCGACGATCCGCCTGCCGGTGTTTGTGCTCATCATTGCCGGCTTTACCACCTGTGCCGAATTGTTACTGCGGGCCTATGCCATCGAGCTGTACCAGGCCCTGGGCATCTTTATTCCCCTGATCGTGACCAACTGCACCATACTTGGTCGTGCAGAAAGCTTTGCCTCGAAAAGCCCGGTCCTGCCCGCCCTGTTTGACGGCCTGGTGACCGGCGTGGGCTTTGCCCTGGTCCTGTTGGTCCTGGGGATGTTGCGTGAGCTGGCTGGTACCGGCGCCATCCTCGCCAACATGGATCGCCTGCTGCCCATCAACAATGACTGGACCCTGATTTTTTTCACCACGGAGTCACCTTTCCTGCTGGCCATCCTGCCACCCGGGGCCTTCCTGTTCATGGGACTGCTGATTGCCCTGAAAAACCTCTTTGACAGGAAGATGGCGGTCTCCACAAACCAGGAACCAGAAGCCGTTGAACCCGGCAGTAAACGCGTCAGAGTAACCGGATGAACAAAGCCAAGCGCACAGAAATCTTTACCCGCCTGCGGAATGAAAACCCGACCCCCACCACGGAACTGAAATACGATTCGCCGTTTGAACTGCTCATTGCCGTTATGCTCTCGGCACAGGCCACCGATGTCAGCGTCAACAAGGCCACGGAAAAACTCTTTCCGGTGGCCAATACGCCGGAGGCCATTTACGCACTCGGTGAAAAGAAACTGAAAGACTTCATCAAGACCATCGGCCTGTTCAACACCAAGGCCAAAAATGTCATCAAGACCTGCAAGATCCTGATCGACCAGCACCACTCACAGGTCCCGGGCACCCGCGAAGAACTGGAAGCCCTGCCCGGCGTCGGTCGCAAGACTGCCAACGTGGTTCTCAATACGGCATTCAGGAAAATGGCCATGGCCGTGGATACGCATATTTTTCGCGTCTCCAACCGGACCGGCATTGCGCCGGGCAAGAACGTAGTGGAAGTGGAAAAGAAACTGATGAAGTTTGTGCCGGAAGAATTTTTACTGGATGCCCATCACTGGCTCATCCTGCATGGACGGTATACCTGCATCGCCCGCAAGCCTCGATGTGGGTCCTGCGTTATTTCGGATCTTTGCGAATATAAAAAGAAAGAGCTGGATTGAGCCGGGATGTTCCATCATGCCGGAAATTGCGCAGCAATCTCCGGCAACACATCAATAACAATCTGCAAACAATCGTTACCTATTTCTTGCCGCGCAAACTGGCCGCTGTGCGCAGGCGCAGGGCATTCAACTTGATAAAGCCTTCTGCATCCTTCTGGTCATAGGCACCGGCATCATCCTCAAAGGTGGCAATCTTTTCATCGAACAATGACTGCTCGGACTCCCTTCCCACGACAATGACATTGCCCTTGTACAGTTTCACGCGCACCTTGCCGTTGACCTGTTCCTGGGAATCATCGATGAGTCCCTGCAGGGCTTCACGTTCCGGTGACCACCAGTAGCCGTTGTACACCAGCGTGGCATAACGGGGCATCAGGTCATCCTTCAGGTGGGCCAGTTCGCGGTCCAGTGTCAGGGATTCGATGGCGCGATGTGCCTTGAGCATGATGGTGCCGCCCGGTGTTTCGTAGCACCCGCGGGACTTCATGCCCACGTAGCGGTTTTCCACGATATCGACGCGACCGATGCCGTTTTCGCCACCCACCTTGTTCAGGTAGGTCAGCACGGTGGCCGGTGACATGGCCTCACCGTTGATGGCCACGATATCTCCCTTGACGTAATCCAGTTCCAGGTAAGTGGGCTTGTCCGGCGCCGCTTCCGGCGAAACACTCCACAACCACATGGCTTCCTCGGGCTCGGCACCGGGATCTTCCAGGATGCCGCCCTCGTAGGAAATATGCAGCAGGTTGGCGTCCATGGAATAGGGTGACTGGGTGCCACGTTTCTGTTCCACCGGAATATTGTGCTCGGCACAGTAGTTCATCAGTTTTTCACGGGAGTTCAGATCCCATTCCCGCCAGGGCGCAATGATTTTCACACCCGGCATCAGGGCATAGGCACCCAACTCGAAACGCACCTGGTCGTTGCCCTTGCCTGTCGCGCCATGGGAGATGGCATCGGCACCGGTTTCCTGGGCGATTTCCACCAGGCGCTTGGCAATCAGGGGCCTGGCAATGGAGGTGCCCAGCAGGTACTCCCCTTCGTAGATGGTGTTGGCACGAAACATGGGGAATACGTAGTCACGCACGAACTCCTCGCGGATATCCTCGACGAAGATTTCTTTCACGCCCAGGGCCTCGGCCTTGGCGCGTGCCGGTTCGACTTCCTTGCCCTGGCCGAGGTCGGCCGTGTAGGTCACCACTTCACACTGATAGACATCCATCAGCCATTTGACGATGACGGAAGTATCGAGACCGCCGGAATAAGCCAGCACCACTTTCTTGATATCGGACATTGATGTTCCCTGCCTGTATTGGACCTGTTGTCGGCACGCACCTGCGTGCCCACGGAAAAAGGCGGCTATTGTACCTTCGGTGTACAAATTTTAGAAATATCCCGAACGATTCCGCCAATCTCCCCTGAACGGGCTTCAGTTCCTGCTATACTCTGCGCCCATTCGACGCCAATTTTCTTCGAGGCTTCACGGACTGCATGCAGGAAATCACCCTCACACGACCTGACGACTGGCATCTGCACCTGCGCGATGGCGCCAGCCTGCCGGACACGGTCGCCCACAGCGCCCGCACCATGGGACGCGCCATCATCATGCCAAACCTGGTTCCTCCGGTGACCACCACGGCCGATGCCCTGGCCTACCGTGAACGCATCCTGGCCCATGTGCCCGAGGGCAGCCCGTTCCAGCCCCTGATGACCCTGTATCTCACGGATAACACGCCATCGGATGAAATTGCCCGGGCCAGGCAAAGCGGCCATGTCTACGGAGTCAAACTGTACCCGGCAGGAGCAACGACCAATTCCGACCAGGGTGTGACCAACCTGGAAAATACCTATGACACACTGGAGGCCATGGCCGAGCAGGACATGCCGCTACTGATCCACGGCGAAGTCACACGCGGTGATGTCGATATCTTTGACCGGGAGCGCCTGTTTATCGATGAAACACTGGCCCCACTGCATCAGCGCTTTCCGACCCTGAAGATGGTGTTTGAACATATCACTACCCGGGATGCCGCTGACTTTGTGTTATCGGCTTCCGACAAGGTGGCAGCCACCATCACCCCCCAGCACCTGATGTTCAACCGTAACCATATGCTGGTTGGTGGTGTGCGTCCCCATTATTTCTGCCTGCCGGTGCTCAAGCGCAATACTCACCAGCAGGCCCTGCAGGATGCAGTGGCCAGCGGCTCCAGAAAACTCTTCCTGGGGACCGATTCGGCGCCCCACGAAAAAGGCGCCAAGGAAAATGCCTGCGGCTGTGCGGGCTGCTTTTCCGCCCATGCCGCCCTGGAACTGTACGCCCAGATATTTGAGGAACTCGATATTCTCAACAAGCTGGAAGCCTTTGCCAGCTTCAACGGGCCGGATTTTTACGGCCTGCCACGCAACAAGGACACCGTGACCCTGCGCAGAACAGACTGGCAGGTTCCGGACAGCTATGCCCTAGGGGACGGACAGATCGTACCCCTGAATGCCGGTGCCACCATGCACTGGTCAGTCGTCCAGGACTGACCCTGGACACAATACATCGCATCACAAGCCATACAACAAACAAGAGTAACCCTGTGTCTGAAGAAGAAAAACCGACCTCCCTGCTGGCCAGTCGATTTCGTGGCTATCTGCCTGTCGTGGTTGACGTGGAGTGTGGCGGTTTCAATAACCAGACCGATGCCATCCTGGAAATTGCCGCTGTCACACTGGGCATGGATGAAAACGGCATCCTGGAACCCGAAGACACCTGGTTTTTCCGTGTACATCCCTTTCCCGGCGCCAACCTGGAAGATGCGGCGCTCAAGTTCACCGGGATTGATCCCCACCATCCCCTGCGTATTGCCCATCATGAACCGGAAGTGTTCAGGGAACTGTTCAAGAACATTCGCAAGAAAATGAAGGCCGAGCATTGCACCCGGGCTATCCTGGTCGGTCACAACGCCCATTTTGACCAGGGTTTTGTCAATGCTGCTGCCGAGCGCAACAACATGAAGCGCAATCCCTTCCACCCCTTCTCCAACCTGGACACCGCGACCATGAGCGCACTGGCCTTTGGCCAGACTGTCCTGTCTCGTGCCTGTGAGAGCGCCGGCATTGATTTCAACAATGAAGAAGCCCATTCGGCCCGCTACGATGCCGAAAAAACCGCTGAGTTGTTCTGTCAGATCGTCAATCGCTGGCAGGAACTGGGCGGTTGGCCGGTCGAAACAGGCAATAAGTCGTCAAGCGAAACCTGATTTGACAGAGGTCAAGGACACCCGCCTGTTGAAATAGTTATATAGCGTGTGAAAACGCGTTAAAAACTAAAAAGGAGAAAGACATGGCTGGCGGCAGAAAAATTCTTGTCATTATTGATGCAACCCATGAGCAGCACCTCGCCCTGGAGCGAATGATCATTACCTCGGAAGTGAAAGAGCCCGGGGCGCATATCCATCTTTTTATCAGTGTCGATAGTGAAAATACCGATCTTGGTTCGGAAAATGCGAACCTTTACCGGGACGATACCTGGCTGAATCCATTACGGACAAACTTGACCAGACCGGGGTGAAGTACAGCTTTGAACTGTGCTGGTCCAATGAATGGCAACTGGCCGTGCTGAACAGTGCAAAGCGCTTCGAGCCGGATCATATTTTCATGCCTGCCCCCAATGAAGGCAAAAAATCCTTTTTCAGCAACCAGCAGTGGGCCCTGCTGCGTACTGCCGTTCCCCCGGTTTCCATCGTCAGGTCAAAGGACACCAAGCCGCGTAAAAAAATGCTGGCTGCCATCAACATCCAGAAGCATGATGATCCGAATTACGCCGGGCTCAATGAGAAGATCCTGGCCAAGGGACAGGAAATTGCCGAGCATTACGGGGCCGACTTTTATGTCGTCAACGCCTACAAGGACAGCATGCATTTTCCCGACCGCCAGCAGATCATGCGCATTTCCGGCCTGCCTTCAGAACGTGTTCACGCCGAAGAAGGCGACCCTGCCACCGTGATTTCCCGGTACGCCAAGGAACTGGGCGCCGATACTGTGCTGATAGGCACCATGGCCCGACAGGGAGCCTCAGCACTGATGCGTGGCAACACGTCTGAAAAAGTCCTGAGCAAACTGGACGTGGACGTCATCGCACTGTCCTGACGCTTCCCCGTTGTTCCCAACCGGCCTCCTGCCACCTGGCAGGAGGTACCGGTAACAATTCCTTTAAATCCATGGGTTTATATCCCTGTTGAACTGGCAAACAGGGTACAGATCAGTCTATTATGGCTGCTTTGGCCTTGCGCATTTACAGCGCAGGTCCGGTAGACAATTACAATCGTAGAAATACCGACTCGACAGCATCATTACAGCTTCAATGAATCAATTCCCAGACAGCAATGACGTCCTGGCATGGATGGACTATGTCGCCACCCTACCCTCGCTGGGCGAACACTGGGTGGATACCTGCAAGGCACCCGGCAACCCGGTTGTCCTGGTCGATACACTGGGCACAAGCCTGAAGGCCAAGTCGGCCCTGACAGGCTCCATCATCCTGGCCAAACGTATCGCCAGGACCAGCGCCGAACAAAATGTGGGACTACTGCTGCCTACCACTGCCGGTGGCATGCTGGCCGGTATGGCGACCATGATTCTTGGCAAAACCCTGGTCACACTGAATTACACGGCTCCCCTGGACACCATCCGCTCTGCTATTGAGCAGGCCGGATTGAAAACGGTCTACACCTCGTCCCGCTTCATGGACAAGCTCAAATCCCGCGGTGTTGATCTGTCCCCACTGGCCGACTCGGTTAACCTGGTCATGCTCGAAGACCTCCAGGCCACGGTATCAACCGGTGAGAAATTGCTGACCCTGTTGCAATGCAAATTCATGCCGGCATCCTGGCTGAAGAAGAAGTACTGCAAACAGCCGGATACCAATGACACGGCTGTCATCCTGTTTTCCAGTGGCAGTGAAGGCCCGCCCAAGGGCGTCATGCTCAGTCATCGGAATATCCTGGCCAACGTGAAGCAGGTGGCGAAAATTCTCGATGCCGATGCAGACGATGTCATCCTGGCCAACCTGCCCATCTTCCACTCTTTCGGGTTGACCGCGTGTCAATTCCTCCCGCTGCTGGAACGAATCAAGGTGGTCTGCCACATGGATCCCACTGATGTGATTGCCAATGCCAAAGCCATTCGGGAACACAAGGCAACGCTCATGTTTGGCACCTCGAGTTTTTATCGCCTTTACGTCAAAAATCACCGGGTCAAACCGGAAGACATGGCAAGCCTGCGCCTGGTTATTGCGGGAGCCGAAAAACTGCAGCCTGAAATCAGTGTCGCTTTCAGGCAACGCTTCAACAAAAAAATCCATGAAGGCTTTGGCTGTACGGAACTGTCCCCGGTGGCCAACGTCAATACGCCCTTTCCCAACCTGGACAGTCCTCACCTGAAGGACAACAACAAGCCCGGTACTGTCGGCAAACCCATACCGGGTACCCGTAACCGTATTGCCGATCCGGATACCCTGGCCGAGCTTTCCCTGGGGACGGCCGGTATGATCATGGTTGCAGGACCACAGGTGATGCAGGGCTACCTGGGTAATCCGGAACAGACCAACAGTGTTATCGCCGAGATTGATGGCTTGCGCTGGTATATCACCGGTGACAAGGGCTCACTAGATGAGGACGGTTTTCTCACCATCCAGGATCGCTATTCCCGCTTTGCCAAGATCAGCGGGGAAATGATTGGCCTGGGTACTGTCGAGGAAGTCATCAGGAAAGCAGTCAATGATGATCTCGTGGAGATCATGGCCATTAATATCCCGGACCCCAAGAAAGGCGAAATGATCGCAATTCTTTCCACGGCCGAGCTTGATGAACGTTCCCTGCGCCCCCACTTGCTTGCCGGCGGCCTGAACAACCTGGCCCTGCCGGCTGCCTATGTCACCGTGGAGGCCATTCCCAAGCTCGGTTCCGGCAAGGCCGACTTCGCCACAGCCAAGGAAGTCGCCCGCCAGGCCCTGCTGGGCCGCTGATTTCCAGCCTACAGCGCACTATTTGACATGGATCATGGCGCCGGTGCCCCCCGGTCAGCAGAATTCCCCTGAACAGCAAAATATTCGCCAAAAAAGATAAATTCGCCTTTGACAATGATTCTCATTAAGATTAATATTCTCGTCCAGTTAAGGTAAACCAAGGTATTCAAGCCACCATGTATGTCTGTCTCTGCAAAGCGGTAACTGATCGCCAGATCAAGGAATTCGTGAATGGCGGTGCCGGTACATTCGAGGAAGTCTGCAAGCAGCTGGGTGTGGCCACCCAGTGTGGCAAATGCAGTCAGCTGGCCCAGAATATCGTCGAAACCACGGTCAAGAAGACACCTTTCGTCGAAGCCGCCAGTTAGGCTTATCCCCCGCTACCCAACGCAAACAAAAATACGATCAATTAGCATTCGTATTCTCTTTTTATTGTTATAAATTAAGCACTTAGCCCCGCCACTTCTGGACATTTCGCCTCCCGGAAGCGACAATACGCCCCATGTTTTTCCATCGAATTTTCAATCACAGGATGCATTATGAAAGGTGACAGCAAGGTAATCGAACATCTCAACAAGGTTCTGGGCAATGAACTGGTTGCCATCAACCAGTACTTCCTCCATGCCAAGATGTTTGAGGATTGGGGACTGAAGGAGTTGGCCGACTTTACCCGGGAAGAATCCATCGACGAAATGAAACATGCCGATGAAATCATAGACCGAATCCTGTTCCTGGAAGGCCTGCCCAACCTGCAGGACTACGGCAAACTGCATATCGGTGAAGCCACGGAGGAAATGCTGCGTTGCGACCTGGACCTGGAAATGCGCGCCATTCCTGACCTGCGCGCAGCCATTGCCCACTGCGAATCCGTACAGGATTACGTCAGTCGCGACCTCTTCCGCACCATCCTGGATGACGAGGAAGAGCACGTCGACTGGCTGGAAGCCCAGTTGTACCTGATTGACAACATGGGCATCCAGAATTACCTGTCCGAGAAAATAGACAAAGGCGGGAATTAATTCGCGATAGAAAAGAAAAAGGCAGCTTCAAGCTGCCTTTTTTGTGTCTGCCAGCCAGGCAACTTACTGAAAATAAGGCGCCAGGGATTCCCTGATCAGCGCCTGGACTTTCCCCGAATCATAATCCTCATCAGCAGACATCTCCTCGGCTTGCTGGAACAGTACGGCAAACAGGGGCACGCCCTCGACACTGGGCACGATGGTATGACGATCGGCGGACTCGAACAGGCTCGACCACACCGCGCGTGCATCTTCCCAGTAGCGTGAGGTCTGGGACCAGTATTCATCCCCTGCTGAAAAATCAAAATCGACGATGCGCTCGTAACGGTTCACGCCCAGCTCCTTGGACAGGAACGGCAGGCCGTTATCAATATTGCCGTGACCATCGAGTATCACCTTGTAGTTTTCCTCTTCCTGAACCCAGCCCGTGGGCACGATGGTATGCCGGTTGGTCCCGATCAGCACATCGTAGTCATCGCGCACACTACTCTCACGCCGGGGAACCGGTCGCCAGGTTTCTGCACTGATCCAGGTAGAGACATTTTCCCGGTGCTCCCAGCGTCCCCAGGATTCATACCGGGGAGAATCATCCACTTGGTACACGGACTGCGCCCAACTGCCCGCAACCTCATCCTGCGGAATGTCCTGGTGCTCCCAGGTGTCCCGGCCGATGTAGGCAAACACCGAATCAGCTTCATAAGCCCAGTCCTGGCGCCAGTGCTTCTGCACGAAGGGACCCATGATCTCGCCATCTTCTCCTTTCACGAACATCACGATCAGGTGTTGCAGGCTGATGAAGTCCTCGCTGTCCTCCACCACGTAGATATATTCAGTGCCCCAGCTCTGGTAGGGACGCCCGCGTTCAAAGTCCGGGGTATAAGCCACCGTTTCCAGGAATTCAAAACTGGTGCGGTAGGGTCCGGCCATGGCCAGGATCGCACGCCGGTCCTTTTCCTTCTTGCTCAGCCCCGGTTCCTGCAGGGCCACCCAGCCAGGATGGGGCTCCGGGTCCAGGGTAACCGGTGTGCCGGTGGAGGTACCGCCTCGGGGCAGGAAGTCACAGCCCTGGGCCTGGGACCAGCTGAAGGTATAGCGGTAATGTTGTGGACAGCTTTCTTCCTGTGCAGATGCTGGCAGGAAAAAACCCGTCAGGAAAACCAGAAAGATCAGTCGAAACAACATAGCGTGGTGTCCTTTATTAACATGTACATAGCCCTGAAAGATAACGCTTCTCACAGTTCAGTCAAGGTGACAGGAAAAGTGGCAGGGTTCCGTTTGTCTTTGTTCGCGGCTAAAGCCGCTTCCTACGAGTGCATTTTCCCCTGTAGGAAGCGGCTTTAGCCGCGAATAATGAATACACCCAATGTAAACGGAATCACTGCAGTTTGGCCGTAGGTCGGCATAGCGAAGCGTTTGCCGACATGCATGTCAGATATGCAGGGTGTCGGCAAACGGCCCTTAGAGCCTATGCCGACCTGCAATGTGTAGCCAACAACCTGCAGGACGCTACGAGAACGATCGCCCCAGCCGTCGAAATCCCATGCACGTGCCGGTGATGCACACCGCGGTGGTCCCCAGCATGAGAATCCACATGAAAATATCCCACACCGGGCGTGAGCGCAGAAAGCCGGTGAAATCGCCCCGATGCAGGCCGTAATGCAGCCAGCGGTACCATTTATCGTTGGTATCAATCTTGTCCAGGATCTCGCCACTTACCGGGTCCAGGTAATAGCGGGTGTTCTTGCCGTCATTGGCAATCACCCGGTATGCCGGTAACCTGACCAGTTCATGGTGATCGTAATAATAACCATCACCCGCTGTAATCATGTCAGTGGCCACCGGCCTGCCCTTCGGGGACAACAGCATGGCCAGTGATAGCAGCTCTTTTTGCGGCAGTGGCTTTGCTTGTAGATAACCAGCATCAAAACGCATCCTGGTAGCATCATTTTCAACACGGTAGAGCGCCAGGTGTCCCTGCAGGACCCTGCCTTCGATGCGTACCGTGTTTTCGGTCATGGGCAAGGCAGCAAGCCTGGGCAACAGTGCACTGATCGTTGCCCAGGTGATATCCCCCCCGCGCAACAACTGCGCTTCCGATTGCGCGCCCTCGCCTTCCATAAGAGCACCCGGCTGCATGGAAAACAGGCCGCTAAGTACCCACGTGAAGGTCACCAGGCCAAACAACAGACCAGCATAGTGATGCCACAGGGACAATCCTCTATAGGGTGACTTGCGCCCACTCTTGCGCGTTTTGAACTGGCGCAAACCAAAGTAAAGCCCTGTGGCCGTCAGGAAGATACCGATGACCGTCAGCCAGATAACCACCTGGCTCCACAGTTGTACTTTTTCACGGAGAATCGTCGGGTAAAGCCAATGCAGTACTGCTCCCAGGTACCCCCACACCCGTTGTTCACGTGTGGTGTGCTGAATAATTTCACCGGTACGACTGGACTGGTACCACTGCGTGCCGGCGTCATCATTGGCCGCGAAATGGTACAGCGGTCGATGGGGATTATAGGCCCCGTAAACTGTCCACTGGTCGTTATGGATGGTGCCAAGGAGAGTGGCCTCGGGATAATGACGACTGCTGGCAAAACCGGCAGCAAGGTTCTGTGCAAACATTTCCTGGACGGAATGAAAAACACGGCTATGCCTGAGATCCATGGTGAGCAGCATGTCGTCCACTGTTCTCAGGTGCAGTACCGGAATACTCCCGAGCATCTGCAGGTCGAATTCCTGGTAAGTGGTTTCAGACAAGCTGGTACTGTCCGGGATGGCACAGCAGTTATCGAGTGTCAGTGGTGGCAGCAGGGACAGGGATTCGGTTTCCGACAGCTCCGGGTAGGACTTGTACATCATGATGAAGCCGGACAGGCACCAGATGACCATCAGGATGCCCAGGGCAATGCCCGCGTAGCGGTGTGTCAGGAAAAGCAGTTTCAGCATGATAGTGGGCACTGCCTTCCCGGAGTATTAAGGACAGGAAGGCAACGCCGCGCCCGGTCAGTACCGGAAACCCGTAGCTCAGAAACGGTAGCTGTAGCCGGCATGGAAAGTACGACTCATTCCCAGGTTATCGAAGAGATAGGATGTTCCCGTGGCATCCAGTGTGCCCCGATCAACCCTGCTGGCGTACTCCTTGTCCGTCAGGTTCTCAACCCGCAGTGTCAGCTGGTGTTGACCGTCATTACCCAGGTTGTAGTAACCGGACAGGTCCATGACGGTGTACTTGCCACGGGTCTCACCACGCCGGGCATTGATCTCACCAACATGGTTTATTGAGAACGTAAAGCCCATGGGCACACTGGTCGAATTATAGTTGGCCTGGACCTTGGTTTCTGTTTCGGGAATACCGGTCAGCTGGATACCGTCACCGTTGAGTTCCGATTCCGTGTTGTTGTGACTCAGGTTCACTCCCCACGCCTCGTTCAGCCTGAACGTGGCAATGGCTTCGAAACCACGTACCTGAACTTCATCATTGGAGTTCACAAAGCTCTCTCCCACCACACCGGCAATTTCCAACGGCACGTAGGAGTCGATGTAATCGGTAATATCGCGACGAAAACCGATCAGCTCGTAACTGAAGTCCTCGTAGTCGCCACCGATTGACAGGTTCATGTTTTCACTTTTTTCCGGCTTCAGGTCGGGATTGCCAATGGCAAACCAGCCGCCATCGGGGACGCCGTCATTGTCATCATCGTAATATTCATTCAGGAACAGGGCCTCGGCATCCGGCAGGCGAAACGAGGTCCCCACATTGGCGCTGATATAGGTAGTGTCGGTCAGGTAGTGCTTGCCGCTGAGGTTCCAGACCGTCGCGGTATCCACGTTGGAGGCTTCATTCACGCGAACCCCCAGGGCCAGCATGGTGTTCTCCAGCAGGTCTTCGGTGGTACGGACCTGGGCATAGGCGGCGTTGACCTCCTCTTCCTGGCTGCCGATGCGCCAGACAGCGTCATAGCCGGAAAAGTTCTGGTGATCCAGGCCCAGGATGTATTCAAAACCACCACCAAAGTTGAGTTTGGCCATGGCGTTGGCACCGAAGTCCTCGTAACCCCAGTAATCGCCGTTGTTGATAAACGTGGTACCGCCGGTCAGGTTGCCACTGGCGTCAATATCATTGTAGAGCCGGGTATATTCGGTGTCCCAGTTGTGCCGGTAGGCTTTCACGAAAAGGCCAATCTGGTCGCTGACCTGCCAGTCCAGCTTCACGGTGAAAATATCCTCTTCGCGTTCGTTCACCGTGCTGTTATTGCGGAAAGGACGCGCATAATCCAGTTCGTTTTCCGTGCGCTGGTACTGGGCAGACAGGCGGACATTGTCACTGAGCTCTACCCCGTACTTGATGCCAGCCATATTCACTTCATAGCTGCGGTCACGGTCTGTCGCACTGGGCTGATAATCACTGTCGCGGTAGGGCTGGTAGCCATCGGCTTCATCCCGGGAGGCATAGACCACGTACTGGTGACCATTGTTGCCACCACGGAAATAGCCGTTTACCCCGTAACCGTCATTGCTGTTAACGGTCGTGCCGATGGCACCATCGGCCTCGTTCTGGAAACTCTTGGTCACCACGTTGACCACCCCACCCACCGACTGGGTACCGTAGAAAATACCCTGCCCGCCCTTGAGCACCTCGATGCGCTCGACCATGTGGGACGGAATGGTGTCCAGCGGACTGGTGCCGTTATACAGACGATTGGTGATACGCACACCATCAATCAGCCACAGGATCTCGGAACCGCGTGAGCCTTGCAGGGACGCATCAAAGTAGTCGAACTGACCGTTTTTCGGACGGATGTGCAGTCCCGGAACCAGCATCTGCAGGGTCTGGGCAATATCGATATAACCGCCCTGCTTGATCTGGTCAGCGGTGATGACTTCAACCCGGTTGCCATAGCGGGCCAGGTCCTGGGGAATGGTTTCTTCCAGGCGGTTGCCGGTAATGACGATTTCCTCGATTTCAGCAGCACCGGCCAGCGGAGTGAACACGGCCTGGCAGGCAGTGGCAGCCAGGACGGCAGAAATGGCAAGACGGAGTTGATTGGATTGACTCATGGATTTTCCCTTTTTTTATTAAAATCAGACTGGAGGCCAGGCCAATTGATACTGCGGCGCATTCTAGGGGAAAAATCGACTAAATCCGGGCATTTAACTGTTGTATAACTGTTTTTTAACGTTAAGGAGAACGTTAATTATTCGTATTTACAGTCTGATTCACATAGATGCGGCGCCACTGGACATAGCCGAACACCACGATCACCACGTAGGCCGCAAATAGCAGCGCCGTCAGGTACAGCCCCCGGTCCACGTACAGGAAAATGGAGATGCCATCGATGAGAAACCAGTACAGCCAGTTCTCCAGGACCTTCCACACCACCAGGAAGGTGGTCAACACACTGGCCCAGGTGGTAAAGGCATCCAGGTAAGGCCAGGCCGCGGTGGTGTAGTTGGCCATGAACCAGCCATTGCCGGCGGCAGCCACCAGCAGGACAAGGACAATCAGACCATGTTGCCAGGGGTGCAGCGAACGGATGTTCAGGCCTTCATGGCCCTTGCCGCCATAGCGCCATTCATACCAGCCCACCACGGCCATGACCACGTAGAAGACATTCAACAGGGACTCCATGAGCAGGCTCACGTCCCAGAAGATCACGGCATAGATAGCCGAGCTGACAAAGGCGCAATACCAGCAGGCAAGATGTTCACGCGCCGCCAGCAACAGGTAGGCTATGGCAAGAACGACAGCAAGGGGTTCCAGGATGGGCATAAGGGGCCACGCCGACGAATCACATCCGCCAGCCTGTGTCAGGTTTACTCGGCGTCTTCAAAAAACCCGGCCACGGTCAGGTTGACCACCACGTCCGAGTTGCTGCGATTGTTGAGCCACCAGCCATGAATGCCGGTAAACGGAGCTTTCAGGGTGCCGCTTTCCTTGCCTTCATTATGGATCTTGTAGAACATCAGGTCACCCTTGCCGTCCACTGCCTCGGTATGGCCGTGAAATTCTACGTCCATCAGTGCCGGGTCTTCCATATTGGAAGTCCATGAATAGACGATCATGTCACCGGCATCCATGGCCACCTTGAACTCCAGGCCAACACCGGCAGGTACTTCTATTTCATACTCACCCTGCCTGAACGGCGCCGTGCCCTCCACATAAGTGCCGTCAGTCAATGGAATGTCATTCCAGTCCACCTGGCCAAATACCAGTGAGCACAAAGACAATAATAGAGTGGCAATAACGGGCTTGGTCATTTTCGAATCTCCTGAATCAAACAGTCGGCCAGCATACACTTAAAGCTCATGGCCGGGAATAAACTTGGCCACGATAACCTCCCGGCCGTGTGTCTCGTAACTCCAGGCCATCAGCTCTTTCAGGGTATCCATGAGGTAATGGAACTCCCCGTGCACCATGGTGGACGTGGCGCAGGTAACGACCTGCAGATCGCCCCGGGTATTGAGTTCACGGATAAAATCCTTGATGAGCGGCTTGTAGTCCTGGTTGAAGGGATACAGGCTCAGTTCAACGGTAAGTTGCATGGGAAACTCTCTTTGCTGAAAAGCCTGTGAGCATAATCAGCGGCAGCAGGATTGGCAACACAAGTGCGACTGAGTTTGGGCTTCTTCGCGGCTAAAGCCGCTACCCACAACAATCAGCGCTCTGCAGGAAGCGGCTTTAGCCGCGAAAGAGGCTGCCAGCATGGTCAGACTGAGCCATTACCGCATCACAGTAATACTGGACGATATCAGGTGAAGCGATTACTCTACGTGCTGTTTGATCCAGGAACAGTATAAATTTCAAGCGGATATGGAAAAAAACAAATCTTTCATCTCGGAACTTTTCAGGCGCCGTGTTATTCGTGTCCTCCTCGGATACATAGCCGTGGCGTGGCTGCTGTTTGAAGGCTTGTCCACCCTGTTCCAGGTTTTTGAATTACCGGGCTACTGGCTGCAAGTCTATCTTATCGTGGCACTTGTCATGATTCCTGTGGTGGGCTGGCTGGCCTGGCGTTATGATTTCACGCCGCCACAACTGGTGCTGGACCCCAAGGATGTAGAACATGCCAATCCGGAATTGAGCCGGGCCATGAATCGCCATGACAGCCGCGAGGCGGGCTATATTTTGCTGAAATGGAAGGATGGTGATGGTAAACCCCAGGAGAAGCGCTTCTTCAAGGCCATTTCCGTGGGCCGTGATGAGAAAAACGATATCCAGATTCACGATGAACGGGTGAGCCGCCACCATGCCGTGTTCTGGGCAATGTTGGTGTGGTTGAGAGAGGCGAGGGTTTTGGCTTCGCGATCAAAACGGGAGACGCGCTCCGCATCGCTGGCAAAAGATTCAGGCAATACCTTGATTGCCACGTCCCTGTCGAGCGTGGTATCCGTGGCCCTATAGACCTGGCCCATGCCGCCTTCACCTATCACTTCGGCGATGGCATAGATGCCAAATTGTTGACCGCTGGCTAACGACATCCCTTCTCTCCCCTCCGAAAGAACCCTGGTGTCATACCTTATGCTTAATATTATTTTGATACTGCGGTAAGTTACCGAGAATAAACAGGTTTCTGGTTCCTGTCTAACCAAATATCAAGATCGGAGGGGTTTGCTGCCGGGAAACGGTGCAGCCTGTACAAAAAATGAGCAGCGGGCGGCAAAGCCGCGTGATTATTCGGGTTTGGCCTTGAAGATAAAGTAAGTCACCTGATCCCCTGCTTCCACGAGCACATGGTGGGGAACACCAACGGGAATATGCACCACGTCGCCTGCGCTGATGCGCTGGCGGGTGCCGCCATCAATGGCGGTACCGCGCACTTCGCCGGGATCATCTTCGGTGGGATTGACGATGGTACCGCCAGTAACCAGGGTGGCGGTGCCGGATGTCACAAAATACAGGTCCGCCCACTCGGCATGGGACTCGGAGAAACCCGGACCGGGTTCACGATGCACCATGGCGGCAAAGTAGCCGCCCTCATCAATGATGTTATCCAGGATGGCGGCGTTATTTGATCCCACCTGTCCGCTCAGGGTTTCGCCCAGTTGCTCAAGTTCCTGGGCAGTAAAGACATCCTGAGCCTGCGCCAATGGGACCAGCAGCAGGGATAGCAGGATGGGAAAGAGATTTTTCATAGGGCGCTTCTATTTATTGTTGTCGGGGTTTGATTGAGAACCCCTGGCACGCTGAGTACTAGTCACGGGATTCTATGGCTGCACCATAACTCGGATCGCAGTCATAAGGCCAGACCACGTCACCTTCGCCGCCTTTGTCCAGCGGGATGATGCGCGCCGAGCGACCGGCAAACACGGCCGGGTCTTCGTATTCCTGCATGATGTAGAGTTTTTCACCGTCATCGCTGAGTCGGAAATGCTCTACAAGATGCATGTCCTCGGTATGGTCCAGGCCATTGTTCAGGAAGGTGCTTTCCTTGATCGCTACAGTATCGACCACCAGCGTATCGCCTTCCCAGTGACCGATGGAGTGGCCGCTGACCGATGCCGGCACGTTCTCCGGGTGTGAGTCCTGGTTCAGGTGAATGACGCGCACCACATCGAAGTATTCCATCTGGATGACGATGAGATCCCGGCCCTGGTAAATCTCGATGGGAAAGGGTCCCTGCATGGAATAGATGATGCTCGGCGGCTGACAGGTGCTGCTTAACTCAACCTGGACGGCCGGGTCATACTCGGCGGCTTTTTGCCGGGCTGCTTCAGTGATTTCCATGCCGCCAAAATCGCCTTCCGGAAATTCGCGCAAACCGGAGTCAGCCAGCAGGATAGTGCCTTCCGGCAATTCATCGATCATGGCCTGTTCTTCGGGTGTCGCCTCGCGCTGGGGCGGAATGGGGCCAAAGGAAATCATCCAGTAGCCACTCAGGTCTGGCTGCGCCATGGCCGTAGCCGACAGTCCTATCGTGGCGGCGCACAACAGGCCGCCTATTATTTTGCCTGGTTCAATCATTGAGATTCCTTGAGACACCGATTTCAGTGCCGTCTTCTTTGATCGCCCGTGTGATGCGCATCAGGTTGGAACCATCCCGGGCCCGAATGCCCCACAGGGTCATGGTGTCACCTTCCTGCATAACATCCTGACTCCAGCCACGACGGCGCAAGGCTGATGGCGCCGAGGTCTCGCAGGTCCAGCGTTCCACTTCGCCGGACTCATTGGTGACCATCAACTCCACGATGGCGTGCGGGTTACGGAAATTGAATTTGGCCACCGTGCCCGTGATGGAGATGGGCTCGTCATCGGTATTGTAAAAAACCGCGGCCGAGTGATGGGCAGTTGCCGGCAAGGCGTGTAAAAAGCCAAGCAAGAGGCCCAGTTTGAGTAACGTTTTGAACATGGTCATGAATCTTCCCCGCGTATAATGCAATAAGGTGATTGTAGGAATTTGCCTTCCTTGCTGTAAAGTATAATCTCTTAAAAAGACTGAGCGTTTTGATATGGATTAAGCACTGTTCTTTCCATCACAATACATTGAAAATAGCTTCACCACTCCTTGAGCATCAAGGTCCATGGAAGAAAACAAGCACCAGGTTGCACACCGGACCTGTAAAAACTGTTCCACGCCGGTGAGCGGCTACACCTACTGTCCGGCCTGCGGCCAGAAAAGTGATACCCACGTCCTGAGTTTTCGCGAATTCATGGAAGAGTTGGCCGACGGTCTTCTCAACATGGACTCACGCGTGTGGCGCTCCCTGCTGCCCCTCGCCCTGAAGCCCGGCAAGCTGACCATCAAGTATCTTCGCGGTCGGCGCATGTATTACCTGCCGCCGTTTCGACTCTATCTCATCCTGAGCCTGGTGTTTTTTCTTATTCCCGGCAATAACGGCAATACAGGTGATAATTTCGGTGAGAACTTCATAGAGGATGATTTCAATGTCGTTTACCGCCCTGTAGACCAGAATGTCGACGGGGAAGACAGGGGGGAGCTGGCCGAACAGCTCAGGCAGGAAGTCAGCGAGGAATTGGCTGTGGCCAGAACCAATAACACGGATACATATTCCATACGTGGTGGCCAGTGCTTGCTGAACGGGTCCTCTCCGGGCTCACTGTTTACCAGCATGCTCAGGGATGCCTGCCTGAAGTTCACGAATGATCCGCAACGCTTTTCCCAGGACGTCATCGACATGGTGCCGGTGATGATGATCGTGGGTATCCCGCTGGTGGCCTTTTTCATGTTCCTTGTCTATGCCATGTCCGGACGCTACTACCTGGAACACATAATTTTCCTGCTGCACACCCATGCGTTTTTCTTCCTGGCCAGCATCCTGATGGCGCTTTCTTCAGCGCTTGGCCAGCGCTACGGCTTCCTGACCGAAACCATGAACTGGTTCCGGATTATCACCGCCTGGTATATCCCCCTCTATATTTTCCTGGCCATGCTCAGCGTCTATAACGACAGTAAAGTGAAGACTTTCTTCAAAGGGGTGTTTGTCCTGATCGGCTATGGCACCAGCATCCTTGTGGTCGCCGTGTTCGGGATCCTGTACTCAGCCCTGAATATCTGACGCCGGGGCCAGTCCTTTAGTAGCGTTCCAGGCACTCATAGGCATGCACAGACATTTCCGGATACCAGACAAAGTACCGTGACAGGGTAAACGGCTCTGAAAAATACACCGGATCGGTGACCGTGATTTCATAATCCAGCCGGCTGTAGTCAGCATTGGGAATGAAGCGCTCGACGGTAGATATCTGGTCGCTCTGGCGTACCCCCATGTGGTCAAAGTAGCCTTCGGTTATGTGGTCAGTTTCCACCACCAGGGTGGTGCCTTCAAAGTGGCCACGGGAAAAACCGAACTGGGAGTGTGCCTGCGGCGGCTGAGCCTCAGCTGACATGTGTATCAGGCGGCGCGCGTCGTACTCTTCGATCCGCATGAGAATGTCATCACCCTGCCTGACAAAGTCCATGGGGCTCGGTGTAATCATGATCAGCGGCTGGCCCTTGTTGCCGCATTGCAACAGGCTATTATTGTTGGGATCCCAGGTCGCCTTGGCCTGCTCCCCTGCCGCATTCAGGGGATAACCGCCCTTGAACATCGGGAAGGCGGCAGGATCACCCATGATGGTACTCCAGACACGGAAGATACCGTCAGCGGCAGCAATGGCAGCTGAGACATCAGCATCAGATATGTCATAGCCAACCAGGTTGCCTCGCTTGCCGGCTGGAAAGTAGGCACTGCCGGAACCGAAATCAAATT
>Ga0181559_10000612_pt1 | contig 33593 bp, 11 predicted proteins | sample 011ome_21_FD_133752 | JGI IMG/M metagenome (GOLD analysis project Ga0181559, IMG submission 133752) | Coastal salt marsh microbial communities from the Groves Creek Marsh, Skidaway Island, Georgia - 011508AT metaG (megahit assembly) | ecosystem: Environmental > Aquatic > Marine > Intertidal... | reverse complement strand
GTGCCATAGCAGCGCGCGCGAGGCGCGCACGTCGTGCGACCTTCGACCAGGCGCGCGTCGTATACTTCGTTGGTCGGGGTGAGCTCCCGCGGAGGGCGGGAGGGGGATCAGGCGCCTCGGAGAGGCGGCCGGTGAAGCGTCGGGGACCGAAGATGAGTTTTCTCGCCCTCGCAGCTCCCGGCGTGAACCCGAGCCGGGTGGCACCCAGATCTCGGTTCTCGTCGAGAGCCCAAGGAAGGACTGGCTCCTCACCCTGGCCCTCGTGCGCAACAGCACGAGCCAGACGCATGGTGCCCCTGTGTGGAACCATGAAGAGGGTGCGTCGACCCTTTCGTTCTCGCGCTCGCCTCTAAACAACGACGTTTCGACCTAATCCCTCTTTTTACAACCTCGAGGTAACCGTCTGACCCGTCGTTCCCGCGCGTGATCTCGCGAACGCACACAGGTTCTCCGAGGTGCTGCCGTCCGCGGGGTTCCGGCTAGGTCTTGGCCCGCGTTTTACCCCCTCCGACGGCGGGGCGCGCCCGCGCGCCGCTCGCTCGGGGTCGTGGCTAAGATTTTCCAGCCTCGAGGCGGCAAGGGAGAAAACCGGGGAGACGACGCGGACGGCGTGGTGAGCGGATGGACGGGAAAGTTTCGCGGATTCGAGCCTCTGGAGGACCGGGAGGAGAAAAACAAAGGCAAGAGCGGCAAGGATGCCGTGCGAGACGGGGAGATGACGCGAGGAGCGCTGGATTCGGATGACTTTGACGTTGACGCGTTCGAGAGCTTCGCCGAGGCGGAAGCCGCGCAGCGCGAGGCGAACCAGACCGTGGAGGAGGCGCAGCTCGAGGCGGTGATGGAGGACGACTGGCCGAGGCTCACCGCTGACGCGTTAGCGGGTGTCTGGCGAGAGTGGCGTCGGTTCGTGCTGCAGCGAATGGGAATCTACGCGTTGTGGCTTGGCGGGATCCTTTGCGCGTCCACCGGGCTTTCGCATTACGTGGGTCGGCACTTCGTGAACAACGCGCTGCCGTGGATGTCCGCCACGGTGTCTCAGGCCGCCAACCGCCCGATCCGCATCGGGCGGTGCAAAGGTCTCTGGCCCGCGGGATTACTCGGTTGTGGGTCTTTCCTGGACGTAGGGCCGCTCGTCATTGGACCCGCGGAGGCGGAGCGGAGCATCGTCGAGGTCGCGAAGGTGAGACTCAGTCTGCGCCCGATTGCGTCGCTGCTTCAATTCAAAATCGTCGTCTCTGCGCACCTTGAAGGTGTGCAGGCGACCCTCCGCCAGGGAGAAAACGGCTCCTGGCTTGGGTATCCTGAAGATACCCTGCCGCTATCAGCGCGGCCGACGATAAACATTCCCAAACGTGGAGGCTCGGGAGCAAACGACGACGCGGGCAGAGGCGCGAAACTCGCGCTGGAATCTGTGCGCGTGGTGAACGGTACCGCATCGCTTCATTTAGCGGGCGACCCAGACCCGCGGTTGTTGAAACGCATGAACGGCACCGTGAACATCAGTCCCCGCGGTAGGCTGGATATCGACATGCAGGTGAATCCTGTGAGTCGCGGAGTACCGCCGAGCCAGCGACCGGTGACAATGAAGAGCGACACTCTGCCACGGCATCTTCGCGCGGAGCGGACGGCGGCGGAAAAGCGGTCTTTAGCGAAAGAAGCGGCGCGGGGTGAGGACGGCGGGCACATCCGCTGTTTCCTCAGTCTTCTTCCAGCGAATAACACCGCTTCCGTCGGGAACGGTAAAGCGAAGAAGGCGAGCGCAGTTCGCGACGCGAGCCTCGCGGATTTGAAAGTTCGCGTGCAGTTGAACAACACGAGCGCGGCAGTCGTCGAGCGGACCATTCCAGGTTTGCCGATCGATATCACCACCGGTGGCGTCGACGGCGAGTTGCGCCTGAGGTGCAACACGAAAGAGTCTTGGGCTTTCCCTGATTTCGGAGGCCAGATTCGGTGCCGCGGCGTGAGCTTCCACTTCTGGGACGGCCCCGACGATTTCGCGGACACGGATGTGGATCTCGTGTTTGAAGGCACGAGGATGTATCTGCACGGAGGCAAAGGCTTTTACGGCTCCATTCCTCTCAAGGCTTCGGGAGACATGGACCTCGCCCCGGGCGAAAAGAACACCCGAGCGCTCAAAGAGGCCAGGGACAGCGGCCAAGTGCCTCGTCCGCACGTTGTGCAACTTGGTTCCGGGCGGTGCGGCGAGTACCGCATCTCCGCGCAAATCGCGGGCGTGGATGTGCACGATTTGCGCGAAACCTTGGGCGTCAGACCTCCTCCACGACCGGTCGCGGGCGCCATCCGCGGGTTTTTGTACGTGGGCGGCCCGCTCGAGTACCCCATTTTTACGGGGTCGGCGGAAACCATCCCTCCAAAACCCGAGGACTTAAACAGAGGCGTTCCTGGCACGGAGGCGGCGCTCGCCGAGGACGCCGTGCGCATGGGGAGCGCCGAAGGCGCCGTCGCGGCGTACGACTGCCTCGCCGTGAAGGACGCGAGGGCCGTGTTCACCGTCGACACGTGGAGCCAAAAGATGACGCTTCACGAAGTGGAAGCGAGCCCGGTCGCGGGCGGTGAGGCGCGCGCCTCAGGCACAATTCGCGTCGACGCCGGCGCGCTGTCTCATCCCGAGGCGGTTGACGTCGAGCTCGAGGCGGAGGGTTTCAACCCCAGAAGCGTCGTGGCGTCACTCGCGCTCAAAGAGGCGGCGACCATACGCGCGGCACCCGCGTCATCGAGCGGTGACGCGTCGACGGATTCGAGCGGCTCGGCGGAGAACGTCGAAGGCACGCAGGGAGGATTCTTGTCGCGTGCGCTTCCCAGCGGGTTACAGCAACTCTTGTCGAGCAACCCCGCGCTGGAAGCCGTGGTGAAAAACGCCGCGTCGGACCGGGTCGACCAATCCGACGCGTCCGCCTCCGCCTCCGCGCTGGGCGCGAGCCCGACGTTCGGGTTGCCCCAGGCTGTGTACGAAAAGATCGTGCCGGCGGCGCCCGGCTCCGCGAGGGCGACCATAACCGGTCCGCACGCGGCCCCCGTCGTGGACGCGTCGTGGGAGATCAAGGACGCGGGCGTGGCTGGAGATTTGAAAATCACGCGGAGTCGCGTGAGCGCGGACGTGCGCGCGCCCGCGATCGAGTTTAGCGGCGCCGCGGAGACGAGCTACCCTCCCTTGGAAGTCGCGCTGGCGGCGCGTACCATCGACGAATCGCTCGCCGCGGGACGCCCCGCGTTCACCGAGGCTTCCGCGGATGCGACGCTCCGCTCGCTGGATCTCGCGGCGCTAGTCGTGTCGGAGGATGACCTGGCGCGTCTCGCGCCTCCCGATCGCCTTCGACTTCGTCTCTCCGGGAGCGCCAAAGTGAACGGCGTCGTCGAGGGCGCGGGCGGCGCGTCAGCGGAATCGCTGCCCGCTGCGACGCCCGCGTCGATTGCCACCGCGCGCGCGGCGGCGAGGCAATTCGCCGCGCACGGCGTCGAGAACATCTCCAAGCACCCCTACGTGCCCTCTCCCGACGGCGTGTACGACCCGAACTTCAGCGGCGAGGTTTCGCTGGAAGGCTTGCGCGTGAATCAGCTTTTGCTCGCGCCGCGACTGGCAGGAGAGGTCAAGGCGAGCATCGAGGGCGTGAGCATGGATGCTCGCGGCCGCGCGGATGAGCACTTGCGCTTCAACTTGAAGAACCCCGCGCCGGACGCGACGACTTCCGCCGGGCTGGAACACCCTCAGCCCTCGGTGTCGATGTCCATCCACCGCGGCTTGCTCAAGGCCGACGTCGAAGCGTCCGACGGCCGCGGCAACATGCAGGTCGCGGGCCTTCGACTGGATGACCTCGAACTCGCGTCGCTCCGCGGACGCGTCGAGCGCGCCAAGCTGTCCATGGACCTGCGCGAGAAGCTCGGCGCGGCGACGCTGCGCGTGCAGCAGCCTCGCCTCAGCGGCATGCAAGGCGAAGTCCTGGACGCCGACGCGTCGTGGGACGGGCGCATCGTGCGCCTCGAGCGCGCGGCGCTCGATCAGCGTCGGTCCAAGTACACGCTCCAAGGTGAACACTGCCTGGACGATTCCGTGTGGAACTCACTGCCGCCGAAGCGCCCCGTCCCCGTCGCCGAGCAAGACGCCGCGGAAGCGGCGGACGCCGACAGCGTCGAGACGACCGGCGATTGGGTGGTGGTTCCCGAGGACCAGGCGACTTCAGACGACGCGCTCGAGGGGCGCGCCGTCGACGCGGGCGAGGCGTCGGCCGGCGCCGCGGAGACGGTGACGAGCGCGTCGCAGCGATCGGACGTCGAAATTCCGCTGTACCCCAGGGACCCCGCGGAACGCGTCTCCATGCAGGAAAAGCTCAAGCGCTTCGTCTCGACGGTGTTCCGCCCGCCCGCGGCGAAGGTGGGTGCCGAATTCCCAGCCTCCGCGACGACGGCGGATGAGGCGGCGGACGCGTCCGTCGTTGAGGCGTCCGTCGCGGAAGCCGTCGATCGCGCGGAGGACGCGAAGCACTCGGTTCCCGAGGAAGTCACGACGGAACTCGTCGTTGAGGCTCGGGATGTCGCCGCGCCGCTGCCTGAGGAGACATCCGAGGAGGCCGAGGTCGGTCTTTCGGCGGCGTCGACAAGCGACGCCGCCGCCGCGGACGAAGCGCGGGACGACGCGCGCGGCGCCGGCCCGGAGTGGGTTGCCGAGCTCACGTCGAAGGAAGACGACGTCATGGAGGGGAAGGTGTTCGCCGCCGTTTCCGAGGAGAAGCCGAGCTCGAATCCCCTCGCCAGCGTCATGGACCGCCTCGCCGCGATCAAGCTGAAGGTCACCGACGGGGGCTCGTCGAACAGCGTCGTCTCGGCGTCGTCCGGCGACGCCGGGGACGGCGCCGAAGCCGCCGCCGAGCCGGCGGGGGCTAAACCCGAGGGGCCCACTTTAGCGCCCGTCGAGATGGACCCGGGCGCGTGGCGTCTCCTCCTGGCGGTTCCGCAGGCTGACGTCGAGGAGATGCTCCCCGCCGTGCGTCTCGCCGCCGCGCTCCGCGAGGGTGCGACTCCGCTGGAGTACACCCGCGCGAAGGATCACTTCCTGGACGCGGTGCGAGACGTCGCCATCAAGGCGTCCGAGGAGCTCGGGCGTCAGCTGGACGAGGCGGCGGCGGCTGCGGCGGCGGAGCAGCGCAGTGCCCGTGGCGCGGACTTCAAGAGCAGCGGGGGCGGCCGAGACGCGCAGGACGGTGACGCGCCCGCGAAGCTCCCCGGCTTGCAGGATCTCCGCGGCGCGTGGCGCGGCGCGGTGGAGATGAAAGGTGGGGGCGCGGAGACGCCGTTCCCGGGCACGGCGACGAACCCGAACGCGAACCAGGTCTCGGCGGTGGATTTCGACGTCTCCGGCGACGGCTGGTCGTGGGGACCGTACCAGGTGCAATCTCTCGAAGCGCAGGGGAATGTGGACGCCGTGGATGGTCTCCACATGCGTCGACTCGAGCTCCGCTCCGACGGCGCCACCGTCAAGCTCGACGGGAACTTGTTCGGCGAGGAGCAGAACGCCGCGTTCGCCGTGATCGATCTCCCCGCGCAGAGGTTAGCGCCCATCGTGCACCACGTCGCGTCCGCGGCGTCGGCGTCGAACGGCATGCCGCCTCCGCCCCCGCCTCCGCTGCCGAACATCGCGGGGACGCTATTCGTCTCCGGGGACGTCGGCGGGTCCGTCTCGCGCCCCACCGGGTCCGTCCGCGCGCACCTCAGCGACGGCCGCGTGGGGACCGTGCGCATGGGACACGCCAGCGCGTCGGCGGAGATCACGCCCGCGCGCACCGCGAAGTTCCGCGCCGAGGCAAACCCGGCGTCGAGCAACAAGCGCGGCGCGCCTCCCCAGATCGATCCCGGCCACCTGCGACTGAGCGGTGTGTTGCCTCTGCCGGACGCCACTGACAGGTCCGTCGAGGTGGACTGGTCCGTGCAGGACGGGGGCATGCAGCTCGTCTCCGCGCTGAGCGCGCCGAGCCTCGGCACGGGCGGCCCGGTGGAGTGGCAAGAGGGCGGCGCCAACATCACGCTCACCGTCAGAGGCACGCTGGCCGATCCCATCTACGACGGCGCCGCCGTGATCACGCGCGCGAAGATCGTCTCGCCGCTGCTCGCGCGCCCGCTCTACCCCGTGAACGCGAACGTGCGCATCCAGAGGAACACGCTTTACGCGGACAGCTTCGACGCTAAGTGCGGACCCAGAGGCTCGGTCAAGGTGAGAGGCGCCGTCCCGGTGCTGCACACGCGCCGCGGCGCGAGCGGCGAAACATGGGAGGGCCTCGTCGCGCGCGCCGACGTGCAGGGCGGGATTCGCGCCGAAGCCTCCGGCCTGGACGTGCGCGCGCGCGCCGTGTACAGCGGCCGTCTGGACGCGGACATCGTCGTCAAAGGCACGCTCCTGGAACCGGAAGTGGGCGGCTCGTTGCGTCTGTCCAAGGGGACGGCGTTCCTGCAGCCCAACGCGGCGCCGCCGCCCGGCGCGGCGGCGTCCGCCGCTCCCGGGACCGAAGCCGGTCGCGCGATGAAGCCTTTCGGCGGCGCGGCGAGAAGGGGTCTCGCTGGATTCTTGCAGCGATCGTCTTCGTCCGCGTCGGATGCCTCCGCGAAGTCCCCGCGGGGTGCGGAGACGTCCTCCTCGGAGCAACTGCCACTTCGGTTCAACCGGCTGCGGCTGATGGTGGGCCCCGAGCTGAGCGCCGTGTACCCGTTCGTGCTGAACTTCGGCGTGAGCGGCGAAGTGGAGGTGAACGGCGTGGCGGATCCCGCGCTGATTCGACCGAGCGGCGTGGTCAACTTCGAGAGAGGCGACGTGAACCTCGTCGCCACGCAGGTCCGGCTCAGCCGCGAGCACCCGAACCGCGCGGTGTTTGTCCCCGAGCACGGGCTGGACCCGACGCTGGACGTTTCCCTGGTGGGCGCCGACCTCCGCGCGCTGGTGCAGGGCAAGGCGAGCAACTGGACGGACAACCTGGTGGTGACTTCCGGGTCGTCCCGGTCCGGCGCCGCGTCCGTGCAGTCCGTCGGCGCCGGCGGCACCGTGGGCGGAAAGACCGTCGGCGGCGTCGGCCCGGGCGACGGCGCCATCGTCGGCCAGAGCGAGCGCGAAGCCGCCGTCGCCGAGGCGGCGCGCATCTTCGAAGGGCAGCTCGCGGATTCCCTTCTCGAGGAGGGCGGCCAACTCGCGTTCAGCAACCTCGCGGCGTCCACGGTGGCGACGCTCATGCCGAAGATCGAGACGGGCGGCCAGCTCGGGAAGGCGCGATGGCGAGTCACCACCGCGCCTTCGATTCCGGGCCTGCTTTCCCTGGACCCCGGGACGGACCCGTTTCGGAACATCTCGCAGTTCACGCTGGGGTCCGACTGGGAACTCATGCTCGGCGACTCGGTCCAGGCGACGATGTCCCGGAAACTGACGGAGAACGAGATGCAAACCAAGTTCGCGCTCGTGTACAAGCTCACGGATAAGCTCCGCATGCAGCTCAACTCCGAGTCGTCCGCCGCGACACGACTCTTGTTCGAATTCACGACGAATGCGAACCCCTCGAACCGCAACGAGACGCGGAGTTGAGCCGGTCGCGCCGAGACGCATCCGCCGCCGACGGAGACTCGGTGACGAAACGGGCGAGAAAGAAAGAGAGACGGTTGTCGGCGCTTCGGCTAGAAACGAATTAGATTAGAGAGCGCCGCCGGCGACGTTGTCATCGACGTTCGCCTTAGTAGATCCCCCCCGCCCCGGACACGTCTTCGAGCGCTTGCCGATCACGAACGAGTGACGCACATTCGAGAGCGCGTCCAAGAAGTGCGTGGTGATGGCGTCGGCGGTGAACCTGTGCGCGGCGAACCCGTGGAACGAGGCGTCGGCGAACGCCGTCTCCTCCGGCCACTCCGCGCTCGGCGAGAGTTCGTGCAGGTCGTACCCTCCCACGCCCGCGGTCACGAAGTGCGTCGCGCCCTTCGGCGTCTCCGAGCACGCCACCTGCACGGTGTGGTCGTGCCCGTTGATCCACAGGTCCACGCCGAACGTCTCCATCGCCTCGCGCAGCGCGTTCCGCGTCTTTTTTTCCGCCGGGAACGCGGCGTCGTCTCGCGCCGTTCGCGCCGAGACGGAGATGATCGGCCTGTGGCCGACGACGACGCGCCACGTCGGATCGCCCTTCCCGAGCGTCCGGCGAAGCCACTCCCAGTGTTCCTCGGAGGTGACCTCGCCCGCCTGGTCCTCGCGCAGACGCTCGCCGAACCGCCTGTCCTCCGGGCTCCGCGAAAACGCCCCCTCCAGCCGCACCCAATCCACGAAGACGAACTGCGCGCTGCCGTTTTCGAACGCGAACGTCTCTTCGTAGTACGCCGACGGCATCCGCCACCGCTCGTGCCGCTCGGAGAACCGCACCTGCGCGTTCACATCGCCGCACTGGTCGTGGTCTCCCAGCGCGGGGTACCACGGCACGTCCAGCGCGGCGTCCGTGTACACGCTCGCCCACTTGAACTCGAACTGCGGGTCGTCCGCGGAGGCGACGCCGTTGCCGTAGAAGTTGTCACCGAGGGTAAACACCGCGCTGACGGGCGCGGCTCTCGCCGCGCACTTCATGCCCCGCGCCACCGCCATCTGCGCGTCGCTTCCCACGCTCAGACCGCGAACGCCCCAGTCCCCCAGCGAAAACAGGCTCAGCGCCCCGGACGGGGCGGGCAGGAGTGGACTCGACCGTCCGAATCCGGCGCACTCGCCGTCTTCGACGACGGGCGCGTGATGTTGGTCGTTCGAGAAGACGTCCGCGTCTGGCGACGGCGAGTGCAGCGACAAGGTCAACAGCGTCGCGAACAAGAACGCGCCGACGACAGTTCCGACGCAGCGGAACTGAAGCTCCGACGCCCGCATCCGCGAGCGTCGCATGGAGACGCGCGCGCGCGGCAGTGAGCGCGAGCGATCGGTCTCAGTCGACGAACGCGGTTTCGGGTGCCCAACAACGCCGCGTGGCCGCGATCGAAACGCGCGGGCTTCACCGTGCGGAACAAACGAAAAAAATGTGGCTGTCAGTACAAGTCGGTCGATCATTTTCCCGCCGCCTCGAGCCTCTTCCGCATCTCGATCAGGCGCTTAGCGTTGGTGTCGAACTCCCCTTCGTACCCCTCGAACGGCACGCACAAGTCCTCGATGTCGATCCCCGCCGCCTTGCACTTCTCGATCGCCTCGTACTGGTTCGTGCGGATCTGAATCTGGCCGAGCATCTTCGTGGGCAGGTACTTGGAGTCGCCCGTCTTGGGCGGCTTCCACGACGCCGGCATCCAGTCCTCGCCGTCGCCGAACGGGTACTGGTCGCCGGGCACGTCGAAGTCGTAGTACAGATCGGTCAGGTCGATGCCGTAGCTCTCTGCCTTGGCGATGGCATCGTCCACCCTCTGCTCGATGCGCGCCGTCGACAGCGCGGAGACGGCGGCGAGCCCGCCGGCGACGCCGAAGATGGCGACGACGCCGCCGACGCCGCCCTCCGCCACCTGCGCCAGCTCCTGCGCGGGGAGCGCGGAGACGGGCGCGGCGCGGGACGCGCGGCTGCGGGACCTCGACGCGAGCGAGCCGACCGCGGAGGACGCGCACGCGCACGCGGAGGCTGTATCGGAAAGCGATGATGAGTGAATGTTGGATCGGAACGGAGGACATCAGTTTCGGCCGGCGTGACAGAGTCGTGAGGGCAGCCTCGGGCGACGGCGCGAGGACGCTCGCGCCGTCCGCGATCGTGAGCGGTGCGCAGCGCGAGAGAGTCGGTGCGTCGCGTACCGATGGAGAAGGACATGGCGAGGTGAGCTGCTTGCGTGCGCAGTCGCTTGTGGCGCCCCGCGCGTTTGCCAACTGTAAAAAAGATATGCGGATCTTGTTGGCGAGCACTGAAGATCAATCTTTCGGGAAAAACAACAACGTGCGCATCCGGAATTGGAAGAACCGTCGAGACCGAGGTCACAGCCGGAGCGCCCCGCTACACCCCACCACCCCCCCGACCGAGATGGTCGCCACCGCGGGCAACCAGTGTCACGTCGGCTATCGCGTCGACTTGGGTGTACCGGGTGCGTCTCCTCTAGTGTGGCGTCTCGTCTCGGATTCGTGCCACGCAATTCTTCGTTCCTGCCGATTCAATCGCCCGAATCGCACTCGTCGGTCCCTGACCCGAACCCCCTTTTGACCCTCGAACCGAAACAGGATACACCGGATACATCAACTCCGAGCGTAACATCGGCGTCCCCGTCAAGGGCCACAGCGCGTTCGCGGGCAGGCGCGTGGACGACGCGACGATGCGAGCGGAAAAGGCGAACGCTCCGTTCGATGCCATGCCGAGGAGTTGCTACGACGCGCAGCATCCGGCGCACGCGCCCGAGGCGTACAGGGTCCCAGACGGCACCGGCGGCGGGTACTGGATCGGCGACGCCAGGAAAGCCACGGACACCGAAAGCGTCGCGCCCGCGCCCGCTAAGTTCCTCGCGAAGTCCTCGTACCAGCACGACATCTCCGCGCCGCGCGAAGCCGCCGGCGTCGTGCGCCCGCGCGCGCCGATTCGCCCCGCGGGCCGCGCGCCCGCGGGCACCGCCGGCGAACCCCCCGCGCGCCTGGACGACACCTCCCGTTACGACCGCGACTACGGCAAGGCGGGCTCGGACCCGCGCGCGCGCGCGCCGCCCGCGAACGGCCGCGGGCTGGGCGCGGGCATCTCGCGGCGGTCCACCACGGCGGACCTGGCGAGCGGGCTGGTGCGGAGCACCGAGCACGTCCCCGGGTACGGCGGGTTCATCGCCGGGTCCGCGTACAACCCCGCCGCGCTGGACCACTCCGACGGCGTGCTCACGAAGGGCTCGCTGAAGGACCAGGCGCTTCTGCGCGCGCTGGACCAGTTCCACCGCGACCGCGTCCCGGGCGAAACGCTGTGGCGCCCGCGGCATCCGCGAAACGTGCGGATGGACCCGCCCACGCCGACGCGCTCGACGAGCGCCGGCGCCGCCGCGCACGAGACCTGGAGGCGGGGGCAGCCCGAGCGCGTGCGGTCACTTAGCGGCGACGTAAGCTCCGGCCCGGGCGTGATGTCCTTCTTCTCGCCGGGAGTGGAGACCGTGAGCGAAGCCGGCGTCGCCGACGCGCAGAGGTTCTACGCGGTGGCGAGGCCGTTCGAGGGCGTCTCCTGCCCCGCGGCGTACCCTTCGCGAACCACAGCGCGCGGCGCGCGATTCTCGCGGTGAGGACGGCGATACGTAGAGACGCGCGCGATGACGTGTGATGATCGATTGTATTCCTATGTACCTTCGGTAGTACGTTATACACCACCAAAAGCGTCGAAAGTCTACAACAAGTTAGTAGTCCGAGATGCGCTCGTACTCCACCGCGGACAGGTCGTACCCGGAGTTGACGACCAGCACCTGCTGCTCCTCCGTGGGCTTCACCGAGCCCCCCTTCTCCACCGCCAGACGCATGGTGCCCTTGAACATGTCGATCTTGCCGTTCGTGACCCTGAGCACGACGCCGGGCTTGCACGCCTCCGCCTGTTTGTTCCTCGCCGAGAAAATCACGGTGCCCGTCGCGTCGCCCGCCACGCACTCCACGATGGTGGTGCTCGATCCGTCGGGGTGCTTCTTGTTCAGCACCTCCGTCGCCTCGACGATCTTGACCACGAGATTCAGGTTCGACAAGCCGGGGCGCAGAGAGTCCACGGTGACGATCTCGAGGGGGTCCGACATCGTGCGCGTGTCGAGGGCGCGTCGGGCAATACCGTGGCTCTGTCGCGCACGAAGGCCGCGGCTCGGAAAAGTCGTCTGCGCACGAGAAATCGGAGCTCGATCGTCCCGAAACCGTGAAAGCCTCGAACCGCCGTTCGAGAAAAAAAAAAAGCAAGCGAGGAAAAAAACCCACGACGAAGAAAGATGCGAGCGAATCTTCCTCTCCGAGTCGGGGGCGCGCGGGGCCATGAAGGCGCTCGCCCCCGAGCTTCGTGCGCCGGTGTACGCGAGGTCTCTTCCGGACGATGTGGTTTTGCGGAACATGCGTCGCGCGCTCGCGGCTCTGGGTGAAGACGACCCCGCGCGGGGCGATGGCGTTTCGGCGCCGGAAAACGCGACGAGCGACGGCGACGACGTCGCGGCGGGCGCTTCCTCGTCCGCCTCGGTGGTCACCGCGCTCGCCGCGGTCGAGCTGCGTCGCGAGACGCGGCTGTGGATGGCCATGATGTACAAGAGCACGAGCCAGCATCGACGCGCGGTGCACTTCCAGCGCATGCGCGGCGTGACTCGCAGCCTGCGCGCGCTCGCAGCGCTCGATGTCGGGGCCGCCGCCGTCGCGCTCAGGAACGGGCTTCGCGACGGCGTCTCCGAGGAAGCGCGCGAGGCGGCGTCGTCGAGCCCGGCGGTCGCCGCGGGGGCGCACGCACTGTGGAAGCTCCCACCCCGCGCGCTGTGGGACGACCTGTCCCTCCGCCTGCGCGAGGCGGCGCGCGTCGCCGCGGAGGCGGACGACGACATGCTCGCCGCCGCCGAGGCGCTCGTCGGCCAGCTCGCGCACACCTTCTTCATGCCCTTCGCGCTCGTCGCGCTCGCCGCGCTCGCGCGTCTGCGCGCGGCGGCGCACCAGCTCGTCGCGGACGCCGCCGCCGCGTACAACGTCCTCGCGCCGCTGCTCCGCGGGGGGATCATGCCGCCGCCGGGCCTCGAACCCGGGACCTCGGGCGGGGACCCGCCGCCCGAGGCGCTCGCGTGCGAGTGGCGCGCGGTGTCGCGGCGCGCCGCCGCCGGCGGCGGGCGCGCGACGCGTTCCTCGACGCGTTCGTTGACGAAGCCCGGCGGAGGAAGAAACGTGCGCGTTTTTCCCTCCCCCGATGCGTTTAACCCTGAACCCGAAGGCGGTGGACAGAAAGAGAAAGATTCCGGGCGGAAGTGCACCGCCGAGTCGCGGAGCGGGACCCGCGCGACGCGGACCACCGTCGCCGAGGGCGCGGAGTCTCTCGCCGGCGCCGGGAAACGCGTCCCGACGCGTCCGAGCGCGCGCTTCGTGCCCGCCGCCAAAGACGACGCGGCGACCGTCGGGGACGAGGACTGGAGCTGGCGGGTTTTACCGCCGGTGACGACCCCTTGTGTTTCTCTGGATTCGCTAGAAGGCGCGTTTGATGCCGGTGGTTCGCGCGCGCGCGTGCGCGATCCCGCGCCGCCTTCCGGGGCGCCGAAAGAATTTCGCGACGGTACCGTTTCAGCCGGCGAGGATCTGGGCGCCGCCGTGCCCCGCCGCGTGCGCGGGGTGGGCGCGAAGCTCGACCGCGGGGAAGCCAGGACGTCGACCGGCGTGGACACGGACGCTTCGGCCGTACGCGTCCCTTCGTATTCCAGGGCGACGTTCGCGTCGGGCCTGGGGATCGTCACGAATCCGACGGTCACGAACGCGTCCGGGTCTCGCGGCGCGGCGTCGGCGGCGGCTCCCGAAGACGAGTCGGAAACGGAAACGCAAAAAGCAAAAGAAAAAGACGAGACTCCGTCGTTCGACTTCGCGTCCCTCGCTTCCGGCCTCGCGCCCGCGACGGGCGACGCGGCGGGACCCGCCGTCGAGCGCGCGGCCGGCGGGAAGAAACGCCGGCGTCCGGGCGCTTCGAAGCCGGCCGAGCCGCCGCCGCCGGCGACGGCGGAGAAAAAAAAGAATAAAAAGAAAAAAAAAACCGACCCGAAGTCCGCAGTGGAAGCGGCGATGCGTCTGTTGTTGGGCGAGTGACTCGATCAAGTACATCGTACGTAGGCTAGCTCTAGACTTCGCGCGTGATTCGATTCACCTAATATGATAATACATTCTCTAACTCGCTGTGTCACTGGTCGATGTTGAGCGTCAGCGCGACGCCCTGCAGCGTCCAGTGCGAGGCGTGCTCGTCCGTGGCGAGGTCCGCCTCCATCACCAGACCGACGCCCATGGCGTTCCGGCGCGACTGCGTGACGTACACAGGCGTCTTGAACGTGCCCTGCAGCTTCAGCTTCGAGGCCTCGATGGGGATCACCTGCAGGATGGGCAGCTCGGTGACGAGCACCTTCGGCTCTTGGCGGGTCAGGCGCGAGCGCTCGGCGTCCCACGACGCGCCCTCCAGGTAGAGGCCCTCGATGTACGCGCCGTGCTCCAGCTTCCCGGGCACATCCGACGCGTCCGCGTGCCTGGTGACCTCCGTGTACAGCGTGGACTTGTCCAGCGGCCAGCCCTTGTCGCGGCACGCCGTCTGCACGAGCGCGGCGGTGTAGGTCTCCGGGATGTGCAGCCCGCTGAGCCACATCACCGCCGGCTCGCCCTCCTCCGTCCATCGCGCGTACTGCGCGAACCTTCGTTCGAACCAGAGGATCCACGACCCCAATTTCTTCTCCGTCGCGGCGGTCATCTTCGCCCACGCCGCGGGGAGCGCCCCGTTGAACAGAGAGGTTGCGAGCGCGTCCAGGTCGCCGGACATGCCAATCTCGCCCGCGAGCGCCTTCTGCAGGCTCTTCAGCGTCGACCGCATCTTGTCCACCAGCAGGTTGAACCGCGCCAGCTCCTGCAGCAGCACCACCTGCGTGGGCGAGGGCACGCCGATGCGCTTCTTGATCGTGGGCATGTCGAACGCGCTCGGGAGCCTGGCCAGGATGTCCGCGGCGACGGAGCTTATGAACTCCTCGCGCGAGACGCCGCCGCCGCCCGCGGCGACGCGAGGCTGCAAGTCCACGAGGTTCGTCCAGAGCTCCTTGGTCGCCGAGGTGTAGTAGGCGATGTCTGCGTTGCCGTGCAGCCCAAACGCCTCCGGGGTCTGCACGAGCGGGAGCGAGTCGATGACGCCGGCGTAGACGTCCCTGTGCCCGGACGCCGGCACGACGTAGTCCACCCCGACGCGCTCGTTTCGGTAAAAATGAAACGGCTGGAACGCGTCGAATAGGAAATCGCCGAGGTACTCGTTGAGGTAGGTGTTCAACACGCGGCGATCGAAGGAATCCGAGACGCGGCCGCCGTACATCGCCTCGCCGATGAGGTAGCGCAGCGTGCCCCAAGGCAACGTGTCGTCGCCGTTGTCGTGCGCCTTCGTGAGGTACGTGTTGATGAGCAGGTGCGAGATGCGGAAATCCGTCTCGTTGAAGTCGTACGACACGTTCCACCCGAGTTTGCCGTACTTGCGCCGCTCCTGCGCGACGGCGTGGAAAAACGCCAGCACGTACGTCAGCGGGCGGTACCCGGGGTGCGGGCAGTCGCTCAGCGTGCGCTCGGTGATTTTCGCGTACGTCGCGCGCATGTTCAGCTTCAGACCGTTCGGGGGCTCCGTGACGACTTTCAGCGACCGCTGTAAGATCCCGAGCGGGAACTTGTCCGTGGGGTCGGTGGTGAGCCACAGGCGGAACTCGTTCGCGGGCTTGGTGATCTTCTCCAAAATCTTCTCCAGCGTCTTGAGCCACGAGGGCAACAGGTGGCAGTTCTGAAGCATCACCCACAGCCCGCGCGCGCTCCCCATCTTGAGCATCTCGGCGGCTTTGGGGCCCATACCCTGCCCGAGCGCCATGTACTTGAGCTTCGCGCCCGGCTTGTACCCCATGCGCTCGCCGAGCCGAAACACGTCGAACGCGGGGTCCGCGCCGGGCGAGAGCACGAACACCACCGGGGTGAGCGCGTTGGACATGCCGTAGATCTTCTCGTAATCCAGGTTGGGCGGCTGTACGTAGCGCTCGGACATGCGGTCGATGACGTAGCGCGTGATGGCCACCGTCACCCGGTCGACGCGCACGCACCGCAGCAGCAGCATCTGCTCGAAGGTGTCCAGCGTCTCCGAGAACCCGCCGGGGAACGGGCTCTGCTCGGGCGCCTCCAGGTCGTACCACGCCCGCCATTCCGCCTCGTGCGCCTCGATGTGGTCCGCCACAGACGCGAACTTCGAGACGCGCGTACGGGGCGAAGCGCGCGTACGAGCGTTCGCCACCCCCGGAGAGCCGGACTCACGCGAGCCCCCCCCGGGCGAGCTTCCGGTGGTGTTCTCAACGGTGTCCTCGCCGGTTTTCTCACCGGTGTCCTCAACAGTCTCCTCATGAACAGTCTCCTCGACAGTCTCCTCAACAGTCGCGACGGCGGGTTCGCCGTCGTCGGTGGTTTCAGCGCCGTCCCCGGCGTCGGCGCCGTCCCCGGCGTCGCCGCCCAGCTCGGTGAGCCGGACGACATCCTCCCAGCCCTGGTCCGGCCACCACTCGTGCGGCTTGGCGCGCGCCGACTTCTCCAGGCTCAGGTTGCCTTTCAGGAAGAAGTCGAGCTGCTCCATGTTGAGCGCGCCCTCGCCGTCCTCGATCTTGATGGTCATCTGGAACGAAAGCATCAGCTTGTGCTTCTCGAAGAGCCCGAGGCAGGTGAAGTTGTACACGTCGTACGTCAGCGCCTCGACGACGTTGCGCAGGCGCTGCTCGAGGACGGCGTCTTTTTTGGACGTCTCCAGCGTCAAGTGGAACACGGTGAGGTACATGTTGAGCGAGTTCTCGTACATGGTGTTGATCACCGACAGGCCGGACATGACGAAGAACAGGATCGAGCCGCGCTTCGCGACGGGCGCGTACTTGACGCGCGTCGTCTCGAGCTCGACGGCGGTTTTTTGCGCCGCGTCCAAATTCTCAGCAATCTCCACGGCTTTTTTCTTCGTGTTCTCGAGCGTCTCGATGAGCGCGGCGTTGTCCAGGATGTTGCCCTGCGCCGTCGCCAGCTCGCGCAGAAGCGTGTCCTCGAGCTGCTTCAGGAGCGTCTTGCTCTCGCTCATGTCCCTCACCAGGCGCTCGCGCTCCTCCTCCAAATCTGGGCGCTCGTGCTTCACCGTGACGTTCAGGAGCTGCTCCTGCAGCCCTTGCTGCGTGACGGAGTAGTTGATGATCATCGTCTTGCCCGAAACCTCGGGGCCGTAGTGCGGGTTGGGGAGCTTTGTGCACAGGTACATGGTGAAGTTGTCGTCCCAGTCCACTTCTTTGTCCCCGAGCACGATCGTTTTCGCGCCAGTCGTTTCGTTCACCACGATGTTCTTCTCCAGCACCGGGTCGATCACCGGGTCGATGTACTCGTCCAAATTTTCAAACAGAAACGGCAGCCCGTACTGCACGGCGAGCTCGAGCTGTTTCAGAAAGTCCGAGTCATTGAACGTCATCACCTTGCCGTCCAACTTTTTGCCCTCGCGGCGCTTGATCCAGTTCACCGCCTGCATCTGCGGGTCGATGCACAGCGCGAACCGCGACGCGCGCGTGGTGAGGATGCCGTTCTGCACGCTCAGCTCGTCGCTCGGCAGCCCGTCCGAGGACCACTGCCCGGTCTCCACCTCGCTCGTGAGCAAATCCTCCAAGCGGAACGGGCTCGTCATCGGCATGCCGCGCGACGCGATGTCGTCCGCCCAGAGCTCGTACGTCAGACGCCGCCGGAAGTCGAACGTGAACGCGCCCGTGTAGGAGAGGAACGACGACGTCAGCAGACAGTCGCCGAGCAACTTCTCGCGCTTCACCGCCAACGCGGCGAGGTCGCTCGTCCAGCGCACGCGCTCCGACGCTAAGCCGGAGATGAGTTTCTCCGCCGCCGCCAGCCGCTGCTCCATGAGCGCCGCCTCGTCCTTCAGCCTCTTTTGCTCGGCGGTGCTCGCCTCAAACTTCCCGGAGAGCTCCGCGAGCTGCTCGTTGAGCGCAGCCACCGCCTTCTTGGTCTTCGCGAGCTCCTTCTCGGACAGGCGCAGCGTCTTCTCGGCGCTGGCGACGGCGGCGCGCTTGGGGTTCACCGTGCGCGCCACCGCATTGTAGTTGATCATCGCGAACACCCAGGTGAGCAACCCGCCGCCGGCTTTGGAGACAATCGTCACCGCCTCCGGGTTGAAGTTCTTCTCCTTGGTGTACACGCGCAGGTCCTTGATCATGCGGTCCGTGATGGCGTCCTTGTCGTACTGCTGCAGGCTCTTCAGAAAGTCGCCCGCGCCCAGCATCAGCTTCGCGCCCGCCCAGCTGATTTCCTTCTCCTTCTTCAGAATCTGCACGCACTCGCACGTCTTCTGCACCGCCGGTGGGGGCTTGGAGAACGCCTTGATCTCGGTGATGTCCTCCTTTTTCAGGTTCTTGAGCGCCTCCGCAGCGGCTTCGAGCGCCGGGATCGCCTTCGCGAGGTCATCCTCGGCTTCCTGCTTCTCCACGGCGATGCGCGCGGAGTCCACCTTGAGCTGCTCCTCCTTCGCCGCCGCCGCCGTCTGCTTGGTCTCCACCTCGGCGGTGCTCTGCGTGATCACCTCCAGAAGCTCGTTCACCTCCACCGCCTTCGCTTTCACCTCCACCTTCGCCTTGGACAGGTCCGTTTGCATCGTCGAGACGTCGGCGGCGGCTTGGATCAGCTTCTGTAGACCGCCGTCCAGGCGCGCGGAGAAATCCTTGTTTCGTCCTCTCTGCTCCACCAAGCTTCGCTTGTAGTTGCTGATGAAGTCCAGGTAGTTCTTGGGCGTGACGTAGTTGTGCCGCCGCAGCTCGTCGTAGAACTTCGCGGAGTACTCGCGCACGGACTGGTGCGCCAGCACCATGTGCTCGGTGATGGTCTCGCGGAACTCCGACGGCAGGTCCAAGTCGGAGAGGAACACGCGGCTGACGCTGCGCAGCGCATCCTCGGGCCACGGCGTGAACCAGTCGATGACGGTGTTGTTCACCAGCCCGGGGAAGTTGCGGCACCGCGTGCGCAGCACGTCCCCGACCGGGGACATCGCCAGCACGACGTGCAGGTTGTTGCGACACCGGTCGACGTAGTAGCGCCAGCACGCCTCCTTGGTTTCGCCCAACCCGGCGGCGCGCACCTCGTCGCGGACGCCGTTGATCACAACCTCCTTCTCGTCGTCCGCGTAGAGCGCGGGGACCATCCCGCTCGTCAGCATGTTGTTCACGAGCTCCAGGAAGCCCTCATCCGCGACGTGCGTGTCCGTGAAGAGGAACATCACCTTCTCGTTCTTCGCGCCTACGCGCGTGTAAAGCGTCTTGAGGTCCTCCCGAAACGCGGCTTCGTCGTAGCCGCGCGTGAGCGTGATCTCGAAGACGCCGCACCCGGAGGTGAACGCCGCCAGCTTGGAGAGCGACTGCTTCCCCGAGCCGCCCACGCCGACGAGAAGCGCGTTGCCCAGGTCGAGACGCACGATCCTGTGTATGCGCGTGAGGTGCTCGAGCGCGTCCTCGAAGAACACCAGGTTCATCGGCTTGTTCTCGGCGTTGTACAAGCCGAGGATCTCCTCGAACAGAGGCTTGACGTCCGCGTACGAGGCGAGGTCCTCGTACGGGCGGTCCGCCGGGGGCTTCTCCGTGCCTTCTTCCGTCAAACCCACCTCGCTCGAGGCGTGCTTGTAGTCGCCGAACAGGATGGGGTCCGCGAGCACCGCGGTGGCGTCGAGCTCGTATTTCTCCGTCACGAGCTCGGCGAGCTTCTCGATGACAACCGTCTTGTCCTCCGCGGAGATGAGGCGGTCGTGCAGGATGCGCAGCGCCTCGTTGCGCCACAGCCGGATGAAGCTCGCGCCTGTCTCGAACTGCGCCTTGCGCGCGCACAGCAAACCCTCGTAGATGCGCGACAGGTCGCGCAGGTTGAAGATGTAGTGGAAGCGCGACGGCGTCGGCGGCAGCTTCTCCAGGATGTGGTCGTACAGAGCGAGCGTCACGCCGGTGAGCTCGTCCGCCGCCGCCTGCACGCGCGGGTTGAGGGTCTCGACGTGCGACGACAAAATGGAGGAGTAGATGGTGCGCAGGTTCTCCTGATCGGGGAACTGGATCTCCAGCGTGTTGAACAGCGAGACGAACCGCGGGTCCACGGGGTTGCGCGCGCCTCCCGGCGGGCCCATCGCCGCGACGTAGTTAAAGTCGCGCATCTTCTTCCAGTTGAGTTCCTTCCCGCGGTCGTACAAACCCTCGCGCTCGATGAGGGTCTTGAGCAGCGCGATGGGCTGCTGCGTGCCGTACAGGTCAACCTTGGGCATGTTCAGGTCGTCGAAGAAGAGCACTAAGCGTTTCCCGGCCGCCGGGCCGTAGGTGTCCTTGGCGCGCTTCTCCACCACCTCCTCGACGCCGCGCTGCACGTCCATCGACGTCGTGCGCGAGGAGAAGTTCATGCCGAGAAGCACGTTCTTGCCGATGTCCAGGTTGGCGAGGTACTTGGCGATGGTCACCGTCTTCGCCGTGCCGCTGTCGCCGACGAACAGAACGGGCTTGCCCTTCGCGACGAAGCAGTCCAAAAGCCACGTGCTGCGCACGGTGTCCACGGTGGGCACGAGGATGGAGGCGAACCTCGCGCCGGGCTCAATCTCCAGCGGCGTCACGGAGGAGCGCCAGGTGAACCACTTCTTCTTTTCGACGTCGAAGCGGTACTCGTACAAGCTGGCTTTGGGCAAAGTGGTGGGCGACAGACCCTCGCCCTCCTTGCACGAGAACCCGGCAAGCTTTTTTATGAACGCGTCCACGCGGTCGCGGTCGTTGAAGCCGTGCTTCTGGATCACGGACGCGCCCAAGGACCACACCAGGCAAAACACGAACGTCGCCTCGAGCACGGCGGGGTCCACGACGACGCCGTCGTCCTCCTTCTCGGAAACCGCGTCCTTCTCGGTCTTTTCGGTCGCCGTCGCCTTCTCCTCCTCCTCCCCGCCTTCCCCCAAAGGCGCCGAGTCCAAAAGCATGCACTCCAGCATATTGCACAGCTGCGTGACGAGGTTCAGGTTTGTTTGCGGGACGGTCTGCTGCGGCGCCTTGCCGATGACGTCGCCTTCGATGCCCTCGATGCAAAAGTCGACGCACTTGTCCACGTACTTGCTCATCAGCTTGCGAAGAATCTCCGCCTGCTCCTGGTTCACGCGTTTGTTGCACCAGGTCCAGGTGTACGGCTCGTACTCGAGGTTCTTGGGGTCCACGTACACCATGCCGCACCGGGAAACCGTCGCGGGCGAGGCGTACTGCAGGTCCGCCACCTCGAACAGCAGCTTGACGTGGTCCACTAAACGAATACGCTCGCCGTTCGGTAACGTCAGCAGTTTGTTGTCGTCCATCACCGAGTTCATGTTCTCCACCCACACCGCGTCGACGTCGCCGTCGAAGACGATGTACCGGAACTCCTCCTTGTCCGGGGGCAACGGCCGAGTGAGCTCGCGGAAGATGTTCGATAAAAGCCCATCCGTCCAGTCGCGCGTCTCGGGGTCCAGCTCGCCGTACAGCTCAGACACGGTCTGCGCCTTGGGGTTCACGATGTGCAGCTTTGTGTGCACGCCCATCTTCGTTTGCGACCGCGCGAGCGTGTTGATGATCACCGACTTACCGCCGCCGGTGTTTCCCACGACCATGGTGGTGTGCCGCGTGAGCATGGTTTCGTACAGCTGGATCACCTTATCCACCTGCTGCGAGGGGCCCGTCATCACCTTGTACCCGTTTTCGGCGAGGTCGCCCTCCACCACGTCGTTCATGCGCGGGTACCGCACGCGCGGGCAGTCCAGACCCGGGAACAGGTCGGAGATTAAACCCAGGAACAGCGGCACGTCGTCGAAGACGAATTTCGGCAGGTTCATGTCGCGCAGCGCGCGCATCAGGACGATATCCTCGCTCAAATCGGGCGAGCCGCGCTTGAGCGCGCCCGCCATCACCAGCACCGACTTCAACGCGCGCAAACCGAAATCGTAGTGGTACTGCTTCGAGAGCTGCTCCTTCGCCAGCTTGTACAGCACGGTCATCTTCTTCGCCAAGCTCTTTGCGGTGTTGAAACCCTCGGAGAAGAGCATAATCTCGCAGATCTGCTGCAGGTCGGGGACGATCATCGTCACCGGCCGGAACAGCGCCTTTAAATTATCGGGAAGCTCGGCGCGCCCGGCGTAGCCGGGGTTCATGGTGATGAAGATGCCGGTCGTGGGCAGGATGTTGATCTCTTTGCCCTCGAACACGAACTCCTCGAGGCGATTTCGCAGCGCCTCCTGGATGCACTTCACCTGCGACGACACCACCGAAAGCACCTCCACGGTGATCCGGTTGAACTCGTCGAAGCACCCCCACGCGCCGCACTGCACCAGCCCGCTGAAGATGCTGCCCATGGCTTTGTAGTCCAGGCCCTCGCCGCAGTTGAACACCACGCACAGCAACGCCATGGATTTCGCCAGGTCCTTCGTCGTCTCCGTTTTACCCGTCCCCGCGGGGCCGGCGGGAGCGGCGCCGAGCGTGTACGTCAGCGCCGTGGTGATGGTCATGTAGCACCGATCGGTGAGCGCCGTGATCACGAGTCGGCCGTTGAGGCCCATGTACTCGTACCCGAAGTCGAACGTCCCGGTGCACTGGTTTATCTTGATGTCGTCGTCCTTTCTGGACCACACGAACCGCAGCTGGCTCTCCCAGGCGAACTCGCGCGCGTCCAGCACGGAGTCGCGCACGAACGCGTCGATGATGTCGCGCGCGTGCACGTCGATGATGATGAGCTGGTTGATCTTTTTTCGGTTGAGCGAGTTGAGGTCGCCGCGGACCATCGTGGTGAGCTCCATGAGCTGGTCCGTGAGCTTGCCCCCGAACTGCTTCATCGCCAGCTTGTTTCCGGCGCGCACGCGCTCGAACACGTCCGTCACCTCCCAGGTCCACCAGATCTGGCTTCCCACGAGCGCCATCATGCCGAGCTGCTTCAGGATCCACTGCGAGCGCGCCATCTTGGCGTAGTGAAAGACGCCCTCCTTGGCGATGGCCAGCAGCGTCTTGCGCATCTCTGCCTCGACACCCAGCATCCACGTCTCCACGGCGCCCTCCGCCACGCAGGGGTCCTTGAACTCGAAGGATTCGCCCTCCGCGGAGGTCATGCCCAGGACGGTCTTGTTCCCGCGGCCGAACGTGAGCGAGGCGCAGTTGTCGTACAGCTTCAGCATGTGCTCCTGCACGGACGTCGGGTCGGACGTGCCGAGCACCGCGAGCAGCTCGTCGTCGGAGATGAAGAAGAAGCGCGGGAACGCGTTCCGCTTTGAGTCGAGATACTCGCTCAGCGATTTCTGGCACCGCTCCAGGTTCTCGGCTATTTCCTGCAGATTCGCAAGCCGGTTCTTCGCCGAGCAGCACTCCAGGATGTTGACGTTCTTGGCGGTTTCGTTCATGATCTCCGCCCAACTCTTGTCGATCTTGTCGAAGCGCTTCGCCTCCTCGGGGAGCTGGTCGCGGATGTCGTCGCTCCCGATGAAGATGCTCTCGAGGTACATCCACTTGCGCTGCACCGCCATCCACACCTCCAGCACCTCGCCGATCAGGCTGAGCTTGCCCTCCCACTCCTCCACCTCTGCCGTGAAAGGCTTCACGAAGCGGCTCGCCATCATCGACTGCAGCGTCAGGTTCATGTCCTCCAAAATAATCGTGGTCTCCTCCGTGCTCCGCAGGATGAACCCGCGGTCGACGTCGCCGCTCTTGACGTATCGCGCCAGCGTGAACTTCTGCTCGCGCCAGACGAGCGCGAACTTGGCGATGTCGCCCTCGATCTTCAGCTCCTTCTCCGCGGCGATGCACATCTCCAGCACGGGGTCGTGGTGCTTGTGCGTCTCCATCGCCAGCAACGAGCCGAGCGTCAGCGTCGCGGGGTCGAAATCGACGTCGGGCTGCGCGGTGATGCGCATGAGCTGTTGCCAGTGCCTCGGGCGCAGCGCGTCCGATTTCAGCGCCTCGAACAGAGGCAGCGCGTCGGCGAAGGCGGCCAAATTCTCCTCCAGGAGCTCGAAGACGGGTTTCTTGCGTAGGCTCGCGTCTTCGCGCATCGCCTCCAATTTCTCGTCGAAGCGCTTGGCGACGGCGTGCAGTTTCTTGAGGTCCAGGTCCGACCACAGCGCGGCGTCGTGCCTGTGGATGGCCTCCTCGTGCGCCGAGTACACGGCGTAGATGGCGCACAGCTGCTCCATCTCCGCCTCCGCCTCGAGCAAAGTGGGGTAGGACGTCCTCTGCAGGTCGAACAGACGCTCCGACTCGAGCAGGTCCTCGCGCCGCGCGCGCTTCGCCTCCAGCTCCGCTTTGAACTTCTCCAGGAGCACCGCGCCCTCGGCGAGCACCACCGCGGGCAAGCCCGGGCCCTCCGTCTTCAGACGCTCCAGCATCTCGCCGCACTCTTCCTGGAACCGAATCACCTGTTTCTTGGTCACCTCGGTGAAATGCTCGCGCGTCTCGCCCAAACCGTCGTCCACCGTCTCGATCTCCACCCGCAACGCCGCCCAGACGTCGCGAATCGCGTTCGCCTCGGCGGCGTCGTGCTCGCTCGCGCCGACGCCGTACAACGCGCGCGTGCGGTACCGCTCCTCGATGTCCAGGTACGCCAGCTCCATCTCGGCGTGGCCCTCGCGCACGGAGGCGATGATCGCCAGGACGGCTTTCAGATCCTCCAGGGTGTTGCACGCGATGTGCACGCCCAGCTTTTTGTCTTTAAGGTCCGCGCGGATGGACCGCACGCGCTCGGCGTCGGCGCGGTCCATCTCGCGCGCGTACGCCGCGACCCAAGCCAGGCACTCCTCTCGCAGCGACGCGCCGAGGCTCTTGAAGACGACTCGCGCGAAGGACACGTCCCGATCGATTCGGGACGCCTCGTACAGGTCCTCGGCGCGTTTCGCGAACCGCGCGAACACCTTCTCGAACGCCTCGCAGGTGGGCCCGCCGACGGAAACGAGCGCGTCGCTTCCTCCCGGTTCGCCGCAGAAGCGCGCGACGGCGGCTTCTTTGTCGTCGCGCCAAACGTCGGCGTGCGCGTCCCACTTCTCCACTTCCCGCGAAACGCGAAGCACCACGGCGTCGCAGACGGCGTCCAGCGCGCGCGCCGCCTCGACGACGTCGGGGCACTTGGCGACGTCGGGGTGGAACGTGAACGCGAAGGGCTCGTCGTCCCCGACGAGCTGCGTGGGCGCCTCGACGCACGTCCCGTGCGTCCAGCGCGTGAACCGCGACGCGCACGCGACGACGTTTCCGCTCAGCGCGCTGAGGTGTTTCGCCTGGTCCCGCAGCGAGGGCTGGATGACCACGTCGGGGGCGTTGAGAAAAACGCGGATCAGAAACAGCGGGCTCGGCGGCGGGTTCGCGGGCGACACCTCCGTTGTCGGCCCCCGATCGCTCTCGAAACGCCAAGCCTGGACGTCCCGCCGGCTCGTCAACGCGCGCGCCGCCTCGAGGGTGTTGAGCGTCAAATCGCACACCGCGTGGAACGCCTTCGCCTCCCAGTGCGCGTAGTACGACGCGAGCTGCGGACTCGTGCCCGTGTTGGTGCCGCCAACCGCCTCCTCGATCTTCCCCAGCAGCGGGCCGATGGAGCGGTACTTGCGCGCCAGCCGGTCCACGATGGCCAGCCTCGAGGTTTCCAGAAACTCGACGCACTCGGCGAAGTCCATGGTGTCCTCCCCGGCGGGGGGCTCGACGAGCGCCGTCGTCGACGCAATCTCCGCCACCACGCTGGCGACGATGCCGCTGTTCTTGCGCACCAGGCCGACGAGCGCGGCGAACTCGTTGATCGCGCGGTCGCAGTTCTGCACGAACTCCAGAATGCCGAGCGACATCCAGTTCAGGACTTTGAACCCCGGGCTCAGCGAGCGTTTCAGCTCGGCAACCTTCTCGGACAAGAGCTCGCGCTCAACCTCCGTCAAGCCCTCCGTCGCCGCCGCGTAGCGCGCGAGCATATCCCGCAACGCCTCGCGGCACTGCACGAAGGCGTCCTCGCGCAGCGTCACTTTGAGCGCGGTTTCCGGGATGGAGAAGCCCATGCGGTCGAGGTACCGCGACTCGCGCAGGAGCGTGGCGAGTTCGGGGTGGAAGTTGACCACGACGGAGGAGGCGTCTCGCGACGCGGAGGCGTCCTTCTTGGAGGCGTCGTCGCCGCGAGAGTCCCCGGCGCGTTCGGGAGAAACGTCTTTCAGCACGCCGCTCTTGAGATGCCGCAGCGCCGTCTGGTCGGCGCCCTCAACCCAGGCGCCGTGCAGGCGCTTCTCGTAGCGCATGCAGGTCTTGGCGAGATCCGTGTACGCGCGAGCGCACGCGTCCGCGAGGGGCTCGCGCGCCATCGCCTCGGCGGCGTCTGTCTGCAGGCGCGTCATCGTCTTTCGGATCCGCGAAAATAGCGAGCGCGACCACGCGATGGCGCCCGCCACCGGCGGCTGGTTCTTCGGAAGCGGAGGCTTATGCTGCGCGTGGTCGAACATGTTCCTCGTCTCGACGATTTCCCGCGTGAACTGCTCGAGAATGTCGTGGAACTTGGAAGACATCGTGCGCCCAATCGCGCCGGAACTCTCGACGCGCTCGAACGAGGAGAGCAGGTCGAACGCGTCCTCCGCCGAGCGCAGCTTCTTGAACGACTGGTCCACGAATGCCTTGGCGGACTTTTCCACGAGCTCGCGCTCGCGCTCAAAGTCGGATACCACGACTTGCCAGTCCGCGAACCGCTTCGGGTCGAAGATGTCAAACTCCACGCTCCGCGCCGCGCGGGCCATGTCCGTGACGCGCGCGATGACCTCGTCTATCGCCTCGGGCTCGCCAGTCACCGTCTTGAGCTTGCTGCCGAGGAACCGGTGAAACCCGTGCACGGCGTCGAGCATCCGCTCGAGGTCGCCGCACACCGAGGCGACGTACTCCGTCTTCTGGAACAGGCGCTTGCGGTCAAACTCCCAGCGGTTATCGCGGCCGGACTTCTCGATCTTGTCGCGCATCGCCATGTACGAGTCTCGCCAGGTATCCAGCAGACGCTTCGCGTCGCGAACGCGCGACAGCGCCGTCGTCGCGTCCACGGCGAAGACGCCCGTGGCGGGGTTCTTGGCGTCGGCAACCTCCGAAGCGACCCGCCCGATTTCATCCGCGACGCGCCCGAGGAGCCCGCCCATGCGCGTGTCGTCCCCGTAGTGCCTGCTGATGATCCACACCATGCGCAGCGTATTCATCATCGGCGCGACCGTGTCGATCGCCGTGGACAAAGCGCTAGCGTGCGTGTCGCTCAACTTGGAAGAGTCGGCGTTTCCGGATCCGGACCCGGAAACGCCCGCGCCCGCGCCCGCGTCCCGCCGCGGCGCGACGTTCCTGAAGTGCCGCTCCAGCGTGGCGAGGAACTTCCTGTTGTCCCTCGCCTCCACGCGCATGCGCGCGAGCTTCGCGGCCTGCTCCTCGAAGTCGGGCATCACCGCCGGCGACGCGACGGCGACGACGGCGACGGCGTCGCGGATGCGCGGCGCGACGAGCTGCTCGTGCAGCGACGTCAGCGCGATGTCTCGCTCGCGCCAAAACTCAATCTCGTCCAGCGGGCCGGCATCGGCGAGCAACCGCCGCGCCTCCTCGCGTCGCGTCGCGTCGGAGATCTTGACCGTCCACTCCACCACCGCCGCCTCGAGCTTGCGCGCGGTGTCCGCGTCCTCCGCGGACGCGCGCGCGTCCGTCAGGTCCACCGACGCGCTCAGATTGGGGAAGGAGAGCGCGACGTCGCTCGCCAGCCGCCGCGCCGCGCGGCGCACGCGCTCGCCGAAGAGCCCCGCGTCGGTCGCGAGCTCGGCCGCGATCGCGGGGGAGAGCACGGTGGCGCGGAAAGGCGTTCTCGGAAAAGCGCCTTCGCCGACGTTGGGCGTCACGTTCTCCTTCGGCGGCGGCGAAGGAGAACGTGTCTCCCGGAAAGCCGCCGCCGCTTTTCCCCCGCGCCTCGCGCCGCCGCCTTCGGCGTCCGCCCCGTCGCCGTTCGCACCGAGCAGAGGCACGAAGACTTGCTTGATGAGCTGCTCGAGCGCGTCCAGCGACGGGCCCGAGCTCGCGAGCGCGCCGAAGTGCACGCGGGCCTCCATGTCGCCGGCGCGGCGCAGAACCTCCGCCGGCGAATCCTTGATGAAGTACGCCGCCGGCGCCGACGCCGCGCCCGAGGGGAGCGAGCCCGCGGCGACGCGAAGCGCGGGGGCCGCGCGGGGGCCTTTTGATTGATCCGGAATCGAGACGCTCGGTTGATGCGGGGAATCTGTTTTCGGGTCGGCGCGAGCTCGCGGCGACGATGGCCCGTCGTCTTCGCGACGAGACGGGTCTTCGTCGTCGTCTCGCGTTCCATCCATCCGCGAGGCGCCATCCGCGTTCGGTCCCTGATCACCCGGGGAGGGCTCCGGTCCGTCCCCCTCCGCGAACGCCGCGACATCGTCCCGCGGGTCGTCCGGCGCGCGCGAAGACGCGTCGACCGCCTCCGTCGCGCGTTCCCCGTTCTGTTCCGGCTCCCCGCCCCCGTCCTCGGGCGCGTCGACGGTCGCCTCTGCGTTTTCGTTTCCGCTCGAGCTCTGCTCGAACGGCGTGGACCGCGTTCCCGCGGGTGCGTCTCCGCGCGCGTTCGGCTCGACGTACACCAGGAGCGCCTCGCTCTCCGACGTGCCTGTTCGGTGGGGGGTGGGGGGGAAGGAGGTCAGGAGCCCGCGCGAGCCGTGGATCGAGCCGACCCGGGCGCGTCGCGGGTGCCGTTGGGGCGGAATTCGTCGGGAAAGCCGAGGACGCAACAACGCACCTCGCACGAACGCCTCGACGCGATCTCTCGTCTCGTCGTCGTTCGCCACGCACGAGGCGAACAGATCGACGTCGCATCCGAGGCCGGCGGAGACCTTCTCCGCTAGCCACCGAACGCGCTTATCGGACGCGTCTAGCGGACCGTCATCCGCCAAACGCTCGTCCTCCTCGTCCGAGGACGACATCCCGCCCGTGCGCGGCGATGCCTGATTCGGCCCGCTTCGCGGTGCGCGCTTTGTTTCATCTCAGAAACGCTGAGACGTTCCAAATTTGGAGTCGAGCTTCGAGGCGTTCTCGGGGTTCGGAAGCAAGACGAGCGTATTTATAGAAACGGAGGAAAGGGACTTGTCGTCGTCGTCATCATCATTCGACGCTGTCATCATCGGCGCGTGTGCGAACGGCTCGCGCCCGTCGACGCTCTCAGTGATGCGCTGATGATCTCTCCGTCGCGCACGACCATCCCGCCGTCTACGTCCACGATGTCTGACAGCATGTCATCGCCGCGCGCGGTCATCGCCGCGCGCGTTGGCGCTCGCTCGCCGCTTTTCTGATTTTCTCGGCGAGCGCGTCCACCTCGCGCCGCGTCCGCCGCGACGCCGCCGGGTCCACGAACACCGTCTGGCGCGGCGCGTACCGCTTCAGCTCCCGCGCGGTCTCGTGGTCCGTCGCGCCGCGCGACACATCCGTCAGAGCCGCGAGCCGATTCAACGCCTCGGCGTCCCAGTCTCCGAAAACGGCGCCGTCGCGCGGCGCGTCGCCGCGCGACGCCGTTTCCGGCGGCGGTCCGAGCGCGAACAGATCCAGCGTCGCGCGCGCGAGCGCATCCGGGCTTTTCGCATCATCCGGCATCCGGGACGTGTCCAGCCACCGGTACCGACCTTCTTTCTCGCCTCGGAACCACGTGAACTGCCGCTTGGCGAACGCGCGCGTCGCGCGCTGCGTCTCCTCGACGTACGCCAGAAACGCGGCGTGCTCGCACAGACGCGTTCCCGTCGCCGTCCCGTCGTCGTCGTTTTTTTTTTCGCTCAAAGCGCTCAAAGCGCTCCGCTCCACCAAGAAGTCCATGGTTTGCCTGTACCCGATCGCGCGCGACGCCGGGGTGGACCCGGGCTCGATGCCGCTCAGGAGCATCGCCGCGGACTCGGCGAGCATGCCGTCGCGGACCATCTCCTCGACGCGCGCGTCGATGCGACGGTACAGGCGGACGCGAGGCGACGAGAGCGCGACGCAGACAAAGTCGTACTTTTTCTCCCTTCCCGCGAGCGTCGGCGCGCCGAACTCGGTCACCGGCTTCCCGGTGGACGTCACCACCTCCAGCGCGCGCTCGGCGCGGTACCAGTCGTTCCGCGCCAGGCGCGTCGCCGCGGTCGCGTCGCCCGCCTCGGACAAGACGCGCATCGCCGCCCGCCACCCGGCGAGCTCGCCGGCGAGGCGGACCCGCTCCAAAGAGGCGGCGTCGAGAGAGCCTCCTTCGTCGTCTCCTCCTTCGTCCGGACGAAGCGCGTCGCGCGCCGCGCGCTCAGCGACCGCCGCCGCCTCGCCCGCGACGCGACGCAAGGTGGCTCGCGCCAGGGCGCTCGCCTCCGGCGAGCTGGGCGGCGTGTCCGGCTTGCCCTCGATGAGCCACCGCAGGTACATCCCGGTGCCGCCGACCACCACCGGCGTTTTCCCGCGGCGCAGCACGTCGTCCATCGCCGCCCACGCCTTCTCCACGAACTCACCCGCGCCTACGTCCCTCCGCGGATCCGCGATGTCCAGCAGGTGGTGCTTGATGCCCTCGCGCTCCGCCTCCGGGAGCTTCGAGGAGCCGACGTCCAGTCCTTCGAACACCTGCACGGAATCCGCGCTCACAACCTCGCCGCCCAGCGCCCGCGCCACCGAGAGGCTCAGCCGGGTCTTGCCCACCGCGGTGGGGCCGGCGATGACCAGCACCTTGCGCGGCTTTAAAGCCTCGGGGACACTCGATCGGTCCGCGCGCTCTTCGTCCACAGGGGAAGTCGACTCCGCCGGCCCGGGGGGGCCCTCCGCGTGCGTCGGGACGGCGCACCAACGAACCCAGCGATGGGACGCGCGACAGCGCGCGAGGTTTTGGCTGGGTGGCGGCGGTCTCGGGCGCGCGACCTCGCGCCAGACGGAGACGCGCCTCGACGCGGAGACGCACGCCGCGCCGATCGCGCGCGTCATGGCGATGACGCCCGTCGCCGCGCCAGGCGGAGTGACGGGACGATGACGAGTTCATCGGGCGGTCGACGGGCGACGGCGTCGGAACTCGGAAAAAACGAGGCGTGGAATCACGTGCGAGCGCGGAAACGCTCGGGGACGATGCGTCACGAAGGCATCACAACGCACCACACGACGCACCCACCCCAAGCAGACTACCATGTTCGTCCTCGCCGTGACCTTCCTCCGCACCATCTTCAAGACGCAAACGCACTAGGCCCCCAACACGCGCTCGTAGAAACCCCCCATGTTCCAGCCAGACGCGCGTCGCCCGAGGGGAACTCGCGTTCCCCGAGGCGCGGTCGGGACGGTCATCCCCTCGGGACTGAGGGAGACTAAAGCCCCCCCCAAAACCGTTCGGCGAAGGAAGAGCATCGGCTCAGATGACACCGACGGCGTCGCCCCGTCCGCCGACCGCAGACGACGCGCGCTCGCGGATGTCACCAACGCGGCCGACGACGGCGAGCGGCGTCCGCGTCGCGACCCTGAGAGACGTCCCCGCAGGGGGAACGTCGCGCGGATGAAAGCGGATATGTTCGAAGACGTCGTGGAGGAAGGCATTGCGCAGGTGGAGCGCGAGATCAAGTCGTGGAGCGTGTTCCAGAAGGAGAAAACGGCGTGAGTAATCTATGTAGCCATAGTCGACGCGGGAAGTCGCTCGCCCGGGGGCCCAGGGCCCGCCGGACGCCAGAGCACCCAGCACTGTGAAAAACTCAGCGTTCGTGACGAAACGCTCGCCTGAACGCGCCACACGGCACAAAGATGCGCATTTTCTTGGGGTCGGCCACGTGGTACCACTCCGGGGCGCACAGCCCCGCGAGATGGCGCCGCCCACTTCCTCGGCGCCCGTCCTGCTCGGCTTCGCCGGGCGCATGGTCGGCGGGGGCGAGCGCCTGGACCACCGCACGACGAAGATTGGCGGCGTGCCTGACTGGCCTCCCTCGGCGGCGGCGGCGGCAGACGCAGATCCCGACGGGTCCCTCCACCTCGACCCCGCGGCTCCTCCCGCGGAGATGACCGCGTGCGCTCGGTGCGGCGAGACCATGGCGCTCGTCGCGCAGGCGCACGCCCCCCTGGTCTCCGGCGAGCTCGCCGACGGCGCCGCCGTCGCCGACCGCGTGCTGTACCTCTTCTCGTGTTTCTCCCGAACCTGTTTCTCCCGAACCGCGAACGCGGGGCGATGGCGGTGCTTGCGCGCGCAGGTCCCGCCGGTCACCGCGGCGGCGCAATTAGTCAGCAATACGCGCGACGAGCGCCCGGAGGCGCGCGCGCGTGGACCGTCCACGGTGCCCGCGACGGAGGTGGAAGGCGCCGTCGTCGGCGAGGTCGCGGACGACTGGGGAGGCGCGAGCGGGGACGACTGGGGCGCCGGCGCAAACGGGGACGACGCGGACGCCCTCGCGAGCGCCCTGGACGCGCTCGCGACGCGCGATCTCGACGCCGAGGCCTCGGCGCGTGATGCGGAATGGAATCGTACAGCGCGCGACGCACTTCCGCCTCAGGATACGATGGCCGACGCGAGCGGACGCGAGCGGACGCGCGCGGAGGATGCGCGCGGAGACGGCTGGGCGTCGACGGAAAAAAAAAAAGGTCGACGCGGCGACTGGCGCGGGCCTCGCCTGCCCGAGTTTTATCTCCTCGCGGATCACGAGCCGGACGCCGCGTCCGCGTCCGCGCTGACCGCTTCGGAGCGCGCGGATGCCGAGCGGCTGCTGCACAAGTACGCCGTGGACGAGGGCCTGGAGACGGACTCCGCGAACGCCGCCGCCGCGATCGCCGCCGCGGTGACCGCCGCGACCCGCGACGCCGCGACTGAAAACGCCGCCGAGGCGTACGAGTCGGCGGCGGTGGAGGGCGTGGACGGTCGGTACTTGAAGTTCAGCAAGCGTCTGCGCCGCGCGCCGGAGCAGTGCGTGCGCTACGCGTTCGGGGGGGACGCCTTGTGCTGGCCCGAAGACGGACCCGGACCGGAAAAGACGTGCGCGCCGTGCGAGCGGTGCGGGGCGCCCCGACGCGCCGAGATGCAACTCGCGCCGCCGCTCCTGCATTTCGCCGCGCAAGCCGCCGATTGGGTCCTCGCCGAGGAACGTGTTCGCGGCGCGAAAGGGGCACCGTACGTCCCCGCGGACGCGATCGACGCGTGGGACTGGCAGGCGGTCGCGGCGATGACGTGCTCGCGGTCGTGCGGGCCCGAAGAAACACGCAAACAAAACGGACCGGAGATCTTTTCCTGGTTCGAGGAGCGCGTCGCGTGCGTCGACGGCGACGGCGGCGTCGCCGAGCTGCTCGAGTCGGGGCAGGCGTTCGCCTTACCGGAGCGCGACGTTGTCGTGTCGGAGTGATGCTTCGGATACGAAGAACAAGTATGTTATAGCTCTACAAGACTAAAAGAACGCGTAAGACTACTTCGTACGCACGTACGTCACAGGAACGGCTTGAACGGCCTCGGCCGAATGTCGATCTTGGACTTGCACCACGGACACCGCCGCTTGCTCTTCGGGACCTGCCAAATCCGGATCGCGCAGTCCCCGCACTGCCTGGCGTGCTGGCACGGCCACAGCACGTGCCGCTCGACGCCCGCGCGCGCGTCGAAGCGCTGCAGGCAAATCCCGCAGTCCCGGTGGTCGCCGGACATGACGCGCACCGGAAAAGGCAAGAGCCCGCCGTCGCCGACGGCGACGGCGGACTCGGCTCGCCGCCGCTCGACGTCCGCGTCCCCCTCTCCCCGAACGTCCCCCTCCGTCTCTAAGGTCTCTTCTTCTTTCGGTTCTTCTCGCGGCTCGTTCGGCTTCGTTCGATCGGTCGAAGGCGGACAAATGGCGCTTTCGGCTTTCGGGCGAAAAAGCCGACGGGCGCTTTCGTTCGCTCGTTCGCTCGTTCGCGCGGCTTTCTCGCGCGAAGAGACGAGTCCCTCCCTCGCG
>Ga0181559_10000600_pt1 | contig 33865 bp, 29 predicted proteins | sample 011ome_21_FD_133752 | JGI IMG/M metagenome (GOLD analysis project Ga0181559, IMG submission 133752) | Coastal salt marsh microbial communities from the Groves Creek Marsh, Skidaway Island, Georgia - 011508AT metaG (megahit assembly) | ecosystem: Environmental > Aquatic > Marine > Intertidal... | reverse complement strand
TAGCCGACCCGGGCTTGCGCTAGCCTTGGTGTGCTGCCTTTTTGGGTGCACAAAGAACGGGTCCGATGGCACTATGGACTGTCTACCCCAAGCCAGCATCGTTGATCTTAACAGCGACGCCAGCCCCATACATGACCCATCGGTCATCGAAGCTGATCAACGCTTCTACCTCTACTCATCCAGCCCGCTGGGGAGTTTTTATATCTCCAACGACCTGCGCGACTGGCAGCTGGCTGGCACCGTATTCAAGCAGTTACCGGAATGGCTGAGGGAAGCCGTTCCGGTCGCTGACCACATCGGTTCACCAGATATACATCACTATCGCGGCCGATACGTGTTGTTTTATCAATCACACAAAGGCAATACCTGTCATGCCGCGACTGGTTTAGCCACCAATACCACGCTAGACCCCAGCCACCCTGACTATTCATGGCGCGACCACGGCTTGGTCATCGCCTCCGAGCCATTCCTGGAGGACCTCGAAGTCTACTGCGGGAGCGATCTCGGCACATTCAACGCCATAGATGCGTCGTTATTCATCGATCAAGATGACACCCCTTATCTGGTGTTTGGCTCGACTATTGGAGGGATCAAGCTAATCGAATTGGATTCAGACACCCTGAAACCCAAACCAGACGCCGAACTGATCACACTGGCGCAGCGGTTCTTGTTTCAGGATGACCCCATCATTGAGGCGCCATTCGTTTTCTTTAAAGGGGGCTACTATTACCTATTCGTATCGTTCAATCATTGCTGTCGAGGGGCGGATACCCGCTATCAGGTCCGCGTAGGTCGGGCTCAGAACCTATCCGGGCCTTATACAGATCGACAAGGCCGACTGATGACCCTAGGTGGCGGCACGCTGTTGCTTGATGGCGATGGCACCTGGATCGGCACGGGGCACGCAGAAGTGCTCCATCACCAGGGTACTGATTGGCTGGTGCATCATGCCAAAAACCCGGCCGAGGAGTACCGTGCCTACCTTAATGTCAGACCTTTACACTGGCCACAAGAACCAGCGGGGTGGCCTGCGCTTTGTCAAAAGACCATGGGGCGATAATTCTCTTGTGGCTGTTGACCATGGTTTGTCTCCGGCCTCCCGTTCGCACAGGCCAAGGATCCAGTCACGGGGACGCGACACATTGTTAAACCTGTCTTCTTAAAGGGGTACAGCCAACGCCATTCACCCAAGACTCGCATTTGGTTCAAACGGACCCCAACTGATGAAGAGGCAATTGCGGGCCTTAAGCCCACCTGTTTGTGAAGCAGACCACAGTTTACCCGGCTCACAGCGTTTAAGCTGAATTTCTTTTACGTGCAAGGAGGCGCGCTTAATGCTTAGCATTACACGTCGAATAGTGCTCTTAATCTCTGCTGGACTGTTCACAGTTTCAGCAACCGCCAATGACGGCGACCTGCCCATAGTGGCCGTCGCTGAATTCAAATCCACCATTGATCAAAACAATCGCTGGTCAGATCCGTCCAGCAAACCCGCCAATTTTGAGGTGATGGTCGAGACCCAGCTCATGAAAATTGGCCGCTTCAAAGTGTTTGAGCGTAATCAGCTTGACCAGGTCTTGAGCGAACAGGCGATACAAGAAAGCCTGTCGAATAACGGCACAGCACTAAACGTTGCCGGTGTCGACTATTTGATTTACGGCTCAATCACCAACTACTCCAGTGAGATAAAAAAAATCGCCACCGGGAGTTTTTCGTCGGCCAAGGTGGTTACCAACTTCGGTGTCGACGTCAAAATTGTTGATGCACTCTCCGGTGAAATACGTAGGGCCGAAAACGTTGTGGTCAATCATCAAAGCGGCAATGCCATATCTACCGGAAAATTCGCTCAGGCTGAAGCCAGCAACGACGGGTTGATTCAGGCCCAGCGCAAAGCCGCAAAAATGATCAGCTCAATGCTGGTCGAAAGCATCTTCCCGATCTCGATCGTTGACGTCGCAGGCAACGATGTCTATCTCAACTATGGTGATGCCATTCTGACGGTCGGCGACACGCTCAAAGTCGTCAAAGAAGGACGAAAATTAGTCGACCCGCAATCTGGCAAGGTCCTGGGATCTACTGAGACTGAAGTTGGAAGAATCCGGGTCAAAGAAACAACCGGCCAATTCTCAATCGCCACCTTGCTCGAAGGGACAACACCTGGGCCAGGCGACCTGGCTCGTATCGTAATCACCGCTCAATCAGGCTCCGAAGCCGTCACACAACGCAAGCGTTATGGGAGAAAAATATGAAACTTATTAGCTTAGTCAAAGCCACGATCATCTTCGTTCTGGCGTTCACCTCTGTATCGGCCTGGAGTAACAGCAACAAGCCGGTTGTGGCCGTGGGGGAAATCACCAGTGCGGTCGCCGAATTCAACACCATGAGTATCCAGCTCGCCATTGAAAATGCGCTGGCTAAAACCGGCAAATACACCATGATGGAGCGTACGCGTCTGGACACATTGCTTGAAGAACGAGGGCTGTCTGCAGCGGGAATCACCGACGGTAATGCATCACTGGGTGGGTTTTCAGGCGTCGACTACTTAGTGTATGGCAGCGTTTCTAACGTGACCGTCGCTCGTAAAAATCTTTTGATCGTCATGAACTGCGATGCTTCGCTCAGCATGAACGTACGCGTGGTTGACGTGAACAGCGGCGAGATCAGATTCAGCGAAAACATCAGTGTCGAAGATACAGTTGCTACGTCCAGCGCAGAAGACGATCCCTGCCGCGGCATAAGCCTGGCTAACATCAACATCATGGGAGAGGACGCATCTGATGGCATTGCCAATAAAATGACCACCGTCTTGTTTCCAATCAAAGTGGCGCGAGCCGCTGGATCAGAAGTCTACTTAAACTACGGAGATGGGACTCTGTCTAAGAACGACATCCTGTCAGTAAAAACCGTCGGGCAGGGTTTTGTAGATCCAGACACCGGTGAAGTGCTGGGTGCAGAAGAAACCACCACCGCAGTCATCGTCATTGATGACGTCCGCGCCAAATACAGCATTGGTGAAATCATCACACAGGCCAGCCCAGTCGCCGTGGGTGATATTGCATTCGTCTTAAATGATCGCAACAGCGCCCGCCAAGTGAAGAAATGTCAGTCGTCTAGCAGCAAACGCTTTAAGACCTGCGCCAAGGGCACCGGTAAAAAGTGCGACAAGTCTATCGCTAAAATGCAATCAGACTGCAGCGAGCTTATGGAGCTCTAAATCCACTCACTTCACCAGGGTATTCGCGCCGACCGAAAGGTTGGCGCGGCACTGCCCTCGCATCTCATAGATCAGGCAAACGCAAAACCGCGGTAGCCATCTGCTACGACCTGATCGCAAACCTCTCGGTAGGCCCCGACACCCGCAGCATAGGGCATGAACACGCGCGGCTTGCCCGCGACATTTGCACCCAAATACCATGAGCCACCTCGCGGAAACAACGTGGCGTTAGCCACGTCATTGACATGTTCAGTCCAGTGTTCTTGCGCAGCCAGGTCCGCAGCCACCGAGGTGTACGAATGCTCGCGCATATATCCGAGACACTCAACAATCCAATCGATATGCTGCTCGATTGAGACCAGCACATTGCTCAAAACCGAGGGACTACCCGGGCCGGTTACGGTAAACAAGTTCGGGAAACCTGCCACGCCAAGTCCGAGATAGGACTTTGGTCCTTCAGCCCACGCGTCGGATAACTGTACCCCGCCCTCACCCGTGATGTTCATACCCAGCAAGGCGCCGGTCATCGCATCAAAACCCGTCGCTAACACCAGGGTGTCGAATTCATAGCTAGCCTCTCGGGTTTGTAATCCAGTGGCGGTAATCTTGTCTATCGGATCAGCACGCACATCTACCAAAGTAACATTGTCGCGGTTGTAGGTCTCGTAGTACCCGGTATCCACGCAGATACGTTTCGATCCAATCGGATGATCGTATGGACACAGGGTCTCCGCGGTCACTGGATCCTTGACGATGGTGCGGATTTTGTTGCGCACAAATTCTGCACACTTTTCATTGCTTTGAGGGTTAATCATGGCATCGGCAAATCCCGACAGAAAGAACGCGCCTCCGCGCTGCCACCGCTGCTCTAAAATTTCGTTAATGGCCTCGTCACTCAGTCCAACCGCAGAATCTGCTGCGGGCTCGCGCGCGACCGGCTTGATTTCCAAATCTCCGAAACCACCACTCAAGCCGAGTTTGTGAAATCGCCGATGCTCGCGGTAGTTTTCTTTAAACTGTTCCACCCATTTCGGATCAAGCACACTGTTGACCGCCGGCACACTATAATTCGGCGTACGTTGAAACACGTGCAGGTGCGCCGCTTGCTGAGCAATCACTGGGATCGCCTGAATGCCTGAAGACCCCGTGCCGATAATGCCGACTCTCTGGCCTGTGAAATCAACCCCTTCATGGGGCCATCGACTGGCCTGGTAGCGCGCGCCTTGAAAGTCGTCCACGCCTTCTATGGCCGGTAACTGTGGCACCGACAAACAGCCTGTCGCCATCACACAAAACTGACCGCAGACTTCGACGCCTTGTTCGGTAGACACCGTCCAATGGCGCTGCTGGTCATCGTAAACGGCACCGTTAACCTTCTGGTTAAAGCGTATATCCCGATTCAAATCATAGCGCTGTGCAACGTGCTGGGCGTAGCGTAAAATTTCAGGCTGTGTTGCATAACGCTCGCTCCACGTCCACTCCTGCTCGAGTTCTGGCGAGAACGAGTAGGAGTACGCCAGACTTTCCGCATCACAACGGGCTCCCGGATAGCGATTCCAATACCAGGTGCCCCCCACGTTGTCGCCCATCTCCAGAACTACGGCGGTTAGGCCTGCTTCTCGCAGTCGATAAAGTAAATACATGCCGGCAAAACCCGCACCCACGATCACCACATCAAATTTCTTTTGCATATCATTCACGCTTTTTACTCCTGCTCAGGCAACTCGCGCCTCGGGCCACAAACGCAAAAAGTTCTCGCTGTAGAACTGTGTTTTGTGGACTTCAACCGTGTCCACCAGCGTCCGTTCAAAACGCGCGATGGGATCGCGTGTCCCTTCAACATGGGGGTAATCACTTGAAAACAAATAGAGGTCAGGGTTCGATTGGGCGATCATATTACCCACATCTTCGTGCGGCATGGGGGTAAACCCCATCTGTTGAGTCACCTGTTCACTGGGAGACCGGTCGAACCGAATCGACTCATCGACGCGACTATAAACCCGGGTCACGTCATCCAATCGGGTGAGCATTTGCGGTACCCAGCCTGCGCCCAATTCAACCGCGGCCCCTTTGAGTTGCGGATGACGATGCAGAACCCCATCCATAATCAACATCGATAAAAACATTTCCGGAGCCTGGTGCAAGACTGTCGCATCCTTCGTCCGTACATTTTCACCGCCACCCATCCAATCTTTGGTGGCTGCGCGTCCATTGTTACTCCACGCATCCCGAATCTGCAGCGGCGCGCCCCCCACATGCAGCAAAAAGGGTACCCCGGCTTCAGCCAGCAGCGCCCAAAAATCCTCGAGTTCAACGTGCCCCGGCGAGTGGCCGATCGGCGCGCGATGGGGAATCCACAAAGACTCCAAGCCATTTTTGATGGCCCACTGGGCTTCTTGGAATGCAAGCGCCGGGTTATCGAGGGGGACGATACCAACCCCCATCAGGCGATCGTCGCCTGAACAGAAGTCCACCATATGCCGGTTGTGAGCCCGGGTCGCCGCATAACGCAGGTCGGCGGGTTTTTTGCTGCTGGGATGAAACGGAAACGCCACACTGTGCGTGGCAAACACCAACTGCTTTTTAAAACCCAAAAGATCCATCGCTTTTGTTCGATCCGAAGCATTAAACGCGCCCAGTGCCTGAATTTCCTTGGAGCTCTCAATCAGCTTGTCCCCCAAGTCTATCTGGGCCTGAACGTGATCCTCACTATGCACCCCGCCCTGCGCCATGATTTGGGCGACCTCTTCATCCGTCACCAGGGATGCGCTGTAGCTGACTTCAGGAATTTCATCCCGATATTTTGGGTCGGCATAGGCTTTAAGAAAATTGGGTAATTCCATGATGTGGCTGTCTGCGTCATAGAACGGTCTTGAATTGGGCGCGTAGGTCATGGTTTGTTACTCACCTAGTGAAAATCAAAGTGCACTAAGTTACCGCTTTTATCCCATTGCCGCCAGACGTCATAATGTGGGTTACATTTAGACTCAAAAGAGGACTTGATTCGATGAGGGATGCATTTAGATTGGACGGTAAACTGGCCGTAGTGACAGGGGCCGGTAAAGGTATTGGCAGAGGGATCGCGTTGAGTCTGGCTGAGGCTGGCGCCAATGTGCTGGTGAGTGCGCGGACCGCGTCCGATTTGCACAGCTTAGCCGCTGAAATCACTGCACTCGGACAACAAGCCTGGTGCGTTGTCGCGGACGTCACGAAAAATACGGATCTTGAACACCTCGTCGCTGAAGCCCGGGAGATTGGTCCGATCGATATCTGGGTCAACAATGCTGGCGGCCTGCCAGATGCTACGCCGCGTTACCTGACGCGTACCCCTGAGGACCGCTGGGATGCGCAAATGGATCTCAACCTGAAGGCCGTGTTCATGGCTTGCCAAGCCGCCGCCGACGCCATGGACGCGGGGAGCATCATCAACATCTCCTCACGCGCGGCCCAGGGCGCATCCATTAAAAACGGGCCCTATGCGGCATCAAAAGCTGCGGTCAATAGCCTGACCCAAACATTTGCCATGGAACTTGCCCCCAAAATCCGGGTCAATGCGGTCGCGCCTGGACCGATTCCAACCGAGAACTTTAATCAATCGACTAACTTTCCGGCGGACAAGCCGTTAGAAAAAATCATTGGCGTACCGTTGGGACGAATGGGTACACCTGAGGACATTGGAAACGCCGTCGTGTTTATGGCATCTGACGCATCTTCCTGGGTCACGGGCCAGTGCCTGTACGTCACCGGTGGGCTCTAGGTGAGCCCATCGATCGACATCGCCGAGACACTCTGGCGCGCGCACAATGATCCCTCGGGAGGACACGAACAGGCCTTGTCCAGCGCTGACCTCTCAGCCCTGACCGTGCCGCAAGGTCAACAGATACAATTGGCGCTGCTCCAACGTTGGTTAGATCAGGGCGAAACCCTCGGGGGCTGGAAAATTGGCATGACCTCCGGCGCTAATCGCAACGCCATGGGCGACAACATCCGTCCCTTCGGCTTCATCCTGAGTAATCGCATTAAAACCGCAACCGATCGTCTGTCGGTCAGCAGGCTGCACCGCGGTCAAATTGAAAATGAGCTCTGTTTTCTCATTAAAGAGCCACTGGGCTCCGGCGCGACGGCCACACAGGCTGCAGCCTGTGTAACGGCGGTGCTGCCCGCTTTTGAAATTAATCAAAAAAGATTACCCGCAGATAGCCCCGCCGCACTCCGAGTCGCCGATAATCTATCCAACTGGGGGATTTGCATAGGCGAGCCAGTAGCTCCTCCAGCGACGCTGTCTGATCTCACCGTCAGCCTAAGCGGAGCACAGGGCTTGATAGAGCAGATCTCAAGCGAAGGTCATATCGACGAACACTACGACTCTCTGGCAGTGCTAGCCAATACGTTATCCACTTACGGCTATCGCCTCGAGCCAGGGCAATATGTCATTACCGGCGCTTATGGCAAAACCCCATTTGCACCCGGAACCTACGTAGGCGATTTTGATCAGGGCATCGGCCGTGTGCATGTGCATCTGGACGCATAGCGGGTATTATCTGGCCTGTGCTATTCACTACATAATATTCAACAGGGGAACATATGAGACTGGAAGGAAAAGTTGCGGCCATAACCGGTGCCGCTAGTGGCTTTGGGGCCTCCGCCGCACGACGTTTTGTTGCCGAAGGTGCCAAAGTCGTACTGGGTGACATACAAGCAGACGCCGGCCATAAAATTGCCGAAGAATTGGGCGAAAACGCCATTTTTGTGATGTGCAACGTCACCAAAGAAGAGGACATAGCCAACCTGGTCGACAGCGCGGTCGAGAAGTTTGGTCGGCTCGACATCATGTTTAACAATGCAGGAATCGTTGGGGCTGTTGGCCCAATCGCCACAACGCCTGCTGACGAGTGGAAGTTTACCGTAGACATTCTGCTCAACGGCGTCTTTTACGGCTGCAAACATGCCGCACGAGTGATGCAACCCCAAGGCAGCGGATCAATCATCAGCATGGCCAGCACGGCGGGTATCCTGGGCGGCCTGGGGCCACATTGCTACACCGCCTGCAAACACGCCGTCGTAGGACTAACCAAAGGGGTCGCAGCAGAGTTGTGTCACGATAACGTTCGCGTGAACGCGATTGCACCCGCGGGAATGGCTACAGCCATGGTGGCCAACGTCTCGACTGGGGATCACACCGCTATTGAACAAACCAAGGAAATCCTCGCCAGCAACTCGCCGCTCAAAGGTCGACCCGGCGTCGCGGAGGACGTTGCTAACGCGGCCTTGTGGCTGGCCAGTGATGAGTCAGGCTACACCACCGGGCATACGCTCACCACAGACGCGGGGACCACAACCGGCGCTAGCACTAACCCGATCGCTTTTGCTGAGTATCAGCCGCTGTTTAGAGAAGCGGGTAAGCACGGCTTAGAGTAGTCTTTTAACTTCACAACATACGGATTAGGAGCAGACCATGGCGGAAGCCACGGATCAAAACGAACAAGCACAACCAGAAGCGGCCGACGCTGCCGAACCCAAACTCTACCGCCTGCTGCTTAAAGATGGCGTTGCATTATTCGCCGCGCTGTCTCTATGGGCTGCAGCGGATACCTGGTACCAAGTGACCGGATTGCCGTTAGCGGTCGTCCTGGGCATTGGCAACGGCATTCTCGTTGGATTGCTCCTCAGTGCGCTGTTTCATGAATGGGGCCACTACGCCGGGGCAAAATTCTCCGGTGCTGTGGCACCTCGAGTGGAAATCCCCGGCTTGACGCTCTTTCGCTATCGATTCGATTTCGAGAGCAACAACAGCCAGCAGTTTCACCGGATGACCTACGGCGGACACGTGGGACACTGGAGCGCTCTGCTGCTGATCTTGGTGATGGTTCCAATGGACACTATAGGCCGAATTGCACTGGCTGCTGGCGCATTTGGATTCATCGCCTTCGCCACCCTCATCGAATACAACGTTGTCAAAGACACGTGGGCTGGCGCTGATCCAGAGACGCGACTCAACGGCATATCCAGCAAAGACTTCCAACAAGCTACAGTGGTGGGTGGCATCGCAGGGCTGTTTTTCCTGGCCTTACTCAGCTAGCCCGATGTTGCTGCGGAACCGGGGGCACAATCGCGGTGTAGAATTAGGCCCCTATCCGCTGGAGGCTTTGCCGAGCGACCCGAGTCAGGCCCAGCTGACCGCAATCCTGAACTCGAACTTGCAGCCTCACGCGCAGAACCACCCTCAGCCACCCCTTGACGATCCCATGGTGCAGGTTGCACGGCACTACCAAGCGCTGTTCGTCAACGCCCTCGAGCCCACTGCAGGTGCCACGGCTCCAGTAGCCACTGAGCTACATCTACGCAGTCGCGAACTCAAAGGCGCGGCGTATTATCTGGACGCTGGTCACGCTGGTATTTGCCAACTGCCTGACGGCCTGACCAATCCTTGCGCACCCTCCCACAGCCATGCCTTGATCATATGGTTTGAATTCGGGCGGCAAATTGAAACCGACAATCCTGCCGCAGGCTGGGTGCAATACGCCGAATATGAACTTGCCTCCATGCGCGCTTTAGAGGTTGGTGCCTGCCTGACCGGCCACCTGCGTGCGCTGGGTTTCGGCGCGGAACTACACTTCGGCGCAGACAGTGCCGTGGATTTAGACCGACTCGCCCTGCTCAGCGGCATTGCCATCATCAATGACTACCGCGCGCAAAGCCCTTTTTTTGGTGCCCGCTATGCGGCCGTTGGCATTACCACTGATTATGCAATGGCACCGGATCAGCCTTTGCGCACCCGTGCGCGACCCCACCCCCTACGCTATTGGTGGGGGCAAAATGGTGCTGTCTCCGGCCGCGAACGCAGGCGAGTCGCTCTGCGCAAAAGTCACTTGAGCCGTTATCCAATGGAAAACATCAAGCGCACGCCAAGGCCAACCACGCTGATTCTGGATGATGAAGTTCCCCGAGTGCCCAAGCGCGCTGAATTTTTCATGCGCGCGCGCAAGGGAGATTTGGGTGAGAAAGCACAACGTGAAGTCGCACGTTTTGCGTTCAAACATCCACTGACTGAGGGCATGATGAAACCATTACGGGCCATGGTCCCCTGGCAGGACGGCCCTGTTGCATCCGAATACAATCCGGATCTGGGGGATCCGGCGGCCAACAGCCACGCGATTAAATCTTTAAGCTATCATCTCGGCGCAGATTTAACCGGCATTTGTGAGATTCCAGATTACGCCTGGTATTCCCATGGCCCCGAGGGCCAGGCCATTGAGATCAAGCATAAATACGCCGTCGTTATGTTGATCGACCAAGGCTATGACACGATGGATGGCGCCAGCGGCGACGATTGGATCTCTGGCTGCCAGTCCATGCGCGGATATATTCGCGGTGCAGAAATTGCCGGCGTGATGGCCGACTTTCTGCGTCGCCAAGGCGCAAGCGCACGGGCACAAACGAATGCTGACAGTGAGGTCTTGCATATTCCGTTGATTCTATGGGCCGGATTGGGGGAGCTTTCGCGTATTGGCGAACTGGTACTCAATCCATTTGTTGGGCCCCGCTTTAAATCGGTTGTGCTCACCACTAACTTGCCATTAGCCGTGGATCAGCCCATCGATTTTGATCTTCAGGATTTTTGCACACGATGTCTGAAATGTGCCAGAGAGTGTCCTGTCAACGCAATTGAACAGGGCGATAAAGTCATGTTCAACGGCTATGAAATTTGGAAGCCTGATGTTGAACGGTGCACGCGTTATCGTGTCACCAACCCTAAAGGATCTGCCTGCGGGCGTTGTATGAAAACCTGTCCGCTGAACAAGGTGCTGAGCGCTGATGGTGCGTTGCTGACACGCGCCGCCAACGGGTTAGCGCAGCGCGCGAGTTGGCTCAAGCCCTTGTTAGCACCCTGGGCGATCACACTGGACGACAGACTAGGCTATGGACAGCGCAACCCGGTAAAACGCTGGTGGCAGGACCTGGAAATTATTGAAGGCAGGGCGCAGATCCCCAAAGCAACGAATGAACGGAACCTAAAACCGAGCACTGCTGTCCGTGACAAAGCCTCACCCGTAGGATACTACCCTGCCGCTGATCTGCCCCCCGCGGAGGCCAAAGGCCCCGTGCCCGTCGATCGCCAACAGGCGATCCTTCGCGGGAGGACCTTAGAAACCGTTGATGAGGCACGAGCACGCCGGGAGATTCCGGTTAAACATCTCACGCCATGACTGCAGTGCCAGATGCCCGCGGAAGTAGCCTGCAGGGGGTTCGCTCCTTCGGCGTTGTTACGCGCCTGTAAAGTCACTGTGCTGGTCGCTACTGTGCCGGCACTGATTAACCCTATAGATGCTGTCAGTCATGGCACGTTCGAGGTCACTAACCTCCTCCGAGTGGCCCGGTTGGTGGTGTGTCCTAAGCCGTCGCAGCCTATTCCGGAGTCAGCGCTCTGCAGGCTGCCAGCTATCAGGAAAAACCCAGAGACAATAAATTCTCGACCGGTTGATACAACGCTTCCAGATAATCTATTTCTTCCGAGTCGAGAATAATCTCAGTCGCCTCAATTAGCTCATCAAGCTGCTCAACACGCGACACACCGACGATTGGCGCGGTCACTTCGGGCTTACTCAGAAGCCAGGCCAGCGCAATCTGAGCGGGTTTGTGCCCTCGCTTAGCCGCGACTTCCATGACTCGCTCTGCTGTGGGGAACACATGCTCACCGTGATACAAGCTTTCAGTCCGGTTTCGGTCGGCACCTTGCGACCGATTTGTACTGCCGCCCGCAAACCCTCCTTGATAAGCACCCGCCAGGATACCGCGTGCCAAAGGTGACCACGGCATCAAAGCCACGCCTGACTGAGCGCAGTACGGATTCATCTCTCGCTCTTCTTCTCGGTACACCAAATTGTGATGATTTTGCATGGAGATAAATGGCGTCCAGCCGTGCATTTTAGCCGTCAACTGTAATTCGGCAAATTGCCATGCGAACATGGATGACGCACCGAGATAAAGTACTTTGCCCGCCTTCACCACATCATGTAGCGCCTCCAACGTTTCTTCGATGGGGGGCTGAACATGACCCGGCACTCCGTGCGGGTGACGATGAATCACTAAGTGATCTATATAATCCATGCCCAGCCGCTGCAAACAGGCATCCACACCCTCCATGACGTGCTTTCGCGACAAGCCCCCTAAATTAGCGCCGCCTCCCATTGGCATCGCAATCTTGGTCGCCAGCACAAATTGTTCTCGAGGCGCCAATTCACGCAGCAATGCGCCCACCACTTCTTCCGAAGCACCCAAGCCATACACGTCAGCACAATCAAAATAAAACAAACCCTTTTCCAGGGCTGCTTCAAATATAGGCCGCGCAGCCGCTTGGTCCAGCGTCCAATCGCCCTGATGCCCACGGCCCGGCTGACCAAAATTCATCGTCCCTAAACACAATTGTGACGCCCGCAATCCACTACGGCCCAACTGTACTGCTTGCAACATGTCTGTTCCTTGTTTCCAATAAGCACATTCTAATCTCTGATCGACAAACCTACACAGCCTAATCAGGAAATACCACGCCTTATGAACATAGAAGAATTACTGGCCAAGCAGGAGATCACCGACCTCGTCGGGAATTACATGCGCGGCCTGGACAGATTGGATAAACCATTATTGCGAAGTACCTTCTTCGACAACGCCGAAACCGACTACGGTTTCTTTCAAGGTGGACCGGATGGGTTCTGTGACATGGCCATGAATGCACTGAGGGAGCATCTGGCTAACCACCATATGATTGGTCAGGTGCTGATCGAACTCGACGGTGACACAGCCTATGGTGAGGTCTACTTTCAGGCCTTTCACCGCATTGTGACTCAGGGTGAGGAACGCGACTTATTCATTGCCGGACGTTATGTTGATCGCTACGAAAAGCGCGAGGGTGTCTGGAAGATCGCCTTTCGTAGCGAGGTCAATGATTGGGCCCGTAACGACCCCGCTACCGATGATTATTTTACCGCCACACCAGACTCACTGCGCGGTGCTCGCAAACCAGACGACGCCAGTTATTTGATCAAAAACCGCCCCGTCGGCTAAATCACTGCGTGTTTCAGCTCTACATCGGAAATAAAGAATCATCGTCCTGGTCATTGCGACCCTGGGTGTTGCTCAGCGAACTGGAAATTCCGTTCGAAGAGCATCTGGTGCCCTTTGATGACGGCGGCAGTTGGCAAAAGTATCGCGCTTTTTCACCCACCGGACAGGTGCCTTGTCTGCACGATGGACCAACAGTCGTCTGGGAATCATTAGCGATCACAGAGTATCTGGCAGAGGCCTATCCCGAAATCTGGCCGTCAGACCCTGCCATCCGCGCTTGGGGCCGTGCCGTTTGCGCGGAAATGCATAGCAGTTTCCGGGTGCTGCGCGAGCAGCGCCCCATGTCCGTTGGACAACGCTGGCGCGCGTTTTCGACCAGCACCCCTCTGCGCGCCGATTTGGATCGTATTGCTGAGTTATGGCAACAAGGGTTAAACCGCTATGGCGGCCCATTTCTGGCAGGCGACCGCTTCACTGCGGTCGATGCATTCTTTTGTCCGGTAGCCTTCAGGATCCAGGCGTGGGCATTGAGCATGACACCGGAAGCGCTCGCTTACGCGGATCGATTACTGGCATTAGCCAGCATGCAGAAGTGGGCAGCTGCGGCTTTAATCGAGCCTTACCGCGAGCCGGTACACGAGCAAGCATTTGCAGCTTTGGGCGAGTTGATTGAAGATCATAGACAACCTCATTCGTAATCAGGACTTAGTCATGCGCTCATTTTACCTGCTGTGTCTCATATTCACCGGCCTTGCGTTAGGTGCGTGTGCAGAACCCACGCCAGACGCTGAGGTTGAACCTGGCCATGCAGCCAGCAACCCACCGGACTATCAGACATCAATCCGCTGGACCAGCTATGGTATCCCCCACGTGCAGGCCAATGATTGGGCCAGCCTGGGTTATGGCTTTGCCTACGCTACCGCGACCGACGCAGTTTGTGTCATCGCCAAAGATGTGGCCATGGTCAATGGATCGCTCAGCCAACATTTTGGATCCGAGGAGGGCAATTTAGTCAGCGACGTTTTTCACACAGCGGTGCTCGATGCTGCCAAAGTCGCCGCGTTTGATGCCGCCCAAAGCAACCGTTCAAACCAATTCAGCCAGGGTTATGCCGCGGGTTTTAACCGATATCTGAGAGACCACGCCGGTCAACTACCCGCCAGCTGTAACACAGCCGCGTGGGTCAGGCCGATTAATCAGGCGGATGTCACTCGCTTGTCCATTGGCGTAGGCATTCGCTATGGCCTGGGCCGTTTCCAGAAAGAAATTGCCGGCGCAGCACCGGCATCCGAGATCAAACAACACGATGCCCAGCAAACTCAGTGGCGGCTGCCCGCAGGGATCGGCAGCAATGCCGTCGCGATTGGCGCCGACCTGGCTGCTTCTGGTCGCGGCATGCTGCTCGGCAATCCACATTATCCGTGGCATGGCTCTTCACGTTTTCATCTGATCCACTCCACTATCCCGGGCGAAGTTGACGTGATGGGGACCAGCTTGCTCACAACTTCTCGCGTCGCGATTGGGTTTAACAAAGACATCGCATGGACACATACCGTGTCTACGGCGATGCGTTTCACCCTGTATGAACTGGAACTCAACCCCGAAGATCCGATGCAATACCGCTATGACGATGACTTCCGCCCGATTGAGACGCGTTCGGTCACAATTAAGGTAAAGCAGCCTGATGGCTCGCTTGCCGAGACCACCGAACCGGTTTTCTTTACCCATTACGGACCTGTCATAGAAAACGAAAACCTGCCCTGGACTGCTGATCGCGCCTATGCCCTGCGTGATGCGGTTATTGACAACTACACCACCGCGGATACGTACGATGCTTTGAGTAAAGCCCGGACAACCGCGGAGGTAGAGGCGGCCATCAGCCAACAAGGTATTTACTGGACCAACACCATCGCCGCTGACCGACACGGCAACGCCTTTTACGCTGACATCAGCGGCACGCCTAATGTAGACCAGGCACTACTCGAGACTTGCCAGATTAGGCAGGATCAATTGCCAAGACAATTGGTGGTACTCGATGGCTCTCGCAGCGCCTGTGAATGGCATGAGGACCCTCGCAGCGTGGTTGCGGGTGCACTCCCGCCGCAGGACATGCCGCGCATGACGCGCCGCGATTACGTGTCTAACTCTAACGACAGCTATTGGCTGTCTAATCCTGAACAACCTTTGGAAGGATATTCCCCGATTATTGGCACCGAGCGCACGGCACGCAGTTTACGCACCCGGGCTGGTTTGAGCCTGCTGTCCGAAATGATCGCGGACGACCAGAAGATTGCTCCGGAGGACCTTAAGCACATGCTCTACAGTCACCGCAATTATGGCGCAGAACTGTTGCTCGATGACCTGCTGACTTACTGTGGGCAACAGCCCGACATTGCGGCGGCTTGTCAGGCTCTGTCCGCATGGGACCGAACGATGACCATCGATTCATCGGGGGGACATCTGTGGCGGGAATTCTGGGACAAAGCCAGGCATATTGAAAATCTTTACGCGGTCCCGTTTGACGTCAACGATCCAGTCGCAACCCCTCATACCCTGAATATGGCCGACGCCGAGGTCGCAAACGCTGTCCATCAGGCGCTCTTGAACGCACAGAATACCTTGGCGGAAGCGAATATCGAACTCGACGCTCGGCTCGGTGACATTCAATATGCGCCCCGCAACGGCACCAACATCCCCATCCCCGGCGGCGAGGGTTGGGCAGGCATGTTCAGTATGACCGTCACTGAACTCGAACCCAACGTCGGCTATTCACCCATTAGGCACGGCAATAGTTATATCCAGGTGGTCAGCTGGGACACAGCCGGCAATGTACAACCGAGCGCCATGCTGACCTACGCCCAATCGCCTGAGCCCGATTCACCACATTATGCTGATCTCACCCAGATATACGCTCAAGGTGGTTGGATCAACCTACCGTTCAGTGATGAGGAAATTGAGGCAGACACTAATCTACGACGCCTGGAGCTGGTAGAATAGCCCCATGCAAAAATCTATCGCCATTATAGGTGCCGGCATTGCCGGCATGTGTACCGCGCTCTCACTGGCCAAATCCGGCGCCCAGATTACCGTGTTGGAGCGAGACGTTCCCCCGCCGGAAGGTGACGTCAACAACGCCTTCTTCGAGTGGCAACGCAGGGGGGCGGCGCAGTTTCGTCATCCCCATGCATTTTTGGGACTGATGTGTTCCCTCCTCGAGGAACACCATCCGCAGTTACTGGAAGAATTTTTTGCCGCCGGTGCGCGTCGGCTCAGTTTTGCCGATATGGTACCGCCCAAACTCCTCGATCAGTATGAGGCGGAGCCGGACGACGACAAAATGTGGATGATTCTGTGCCGTCGGGCCACGATCGAAACCGTGCTGCGTCGCCATGTAGAAAGCATACACAACATCAGTATCCAGAACGCCATGTACGTGACCGGCGTTCAGGTCGAGCAACGCAACGATGGCCCGCATATGACGGCGCTGGAGCTCACCGACCGGCAGCAGAATAATCACAAAACCTACTTCAAAGCCGACCTTTTTGTCGACGCCTCTGGACGCGCGAGCAAATTCCGACAGTGGCTGCACGAGCAGAATATTGAAATTCCCGAGCAAAAAGACGATGCAGAAATTGTCTACTACACCCGCCACTATCAACTAAAACCAGGCGTCTGCGAGCCCGACCGACATAAAAATGAGCCCGCCGCTGGCGATCTCGGTTATATGAAATATGGGGTGTTCCCGGGGGAAAACGGTCACTTTGCGGTGATCATCTGCGTTCCCAAGAACGAGCAGCCCTTGCGTACCGCAATAAAGGATGGTGACCAGTTTGACGATATCTGTCGCCAGATTCCGGGCCTGCTTCCCTGGATCGGCGCTGACCAGTCAACCGCCACCACAACCCCCTTTGGCATCGGTGATATTCAGGCCGTATGGCGAGATTTTGTCACAGACGATGCACCTAAAGTTTTGGATTTCTTTGCCGTAGGCGACGCGTCTGTCCGCACGAACCCACTCTACGGACGCGGGTGTAGTACTGGCATACTGCACGGCCAGGTGCTCGCTGACGTCCTTGCGAAGGAGGCGGACCCACGCGAGCGTGCTTTGAAGTTCGCCAAACTCACCGAGGAACGGATTCGCCCAATCTTTGATGCCAGCCTGACCGAAGATAAAAACGGCATCAAACGCGCTGAAGCTGTGCGGCGTGGCCAGGACAACAATCAAGCCTCGTCCTTGAAAAAGTGGTTTGGACTGGCGTTCGGGGACGCACTGGCGGCAGCGGCCGGCGAACGTATCCACGTGTACCGCGGTATGATGCGCACGGTCAATCTGCTGGAGAAACCCGGCGCGTTTTTGCAGGACCCGAAAATAAAACGCACTATTTTTCGTTATATGCTACGCGGGCGAAAACGCAATGCGCGCGCCCGGGTACAACGCGGACCCGCACGCGAAGAAATGATGCAACACATCGCCAATCTTTCCAGCTAAAGACAGCGCCGGTTGCGCCGTTTGCAACGACTGGCAGACGCCCCCCTCTCGGCTACAGCGATTTGCCTAGCGCAGCCGCATCACGCTCGTAATCTGCGTAAGAATCTTTCAACGTCGCCGAGTTCAGGATAACTTCGGCCACCAACGCTCCGTTTTCAGCATCTAGCACACGCGTCTTAATCCAATTGGATTCCGTACGCCGGCTTTCGCTCAAGGCAATGATTTCGCGTTCCAAATGATAGGGGTGTCCAACCAATAGCGGTCCGTTGATCATCTTGATTTCCTGGCCGGCAAACAATCCGATGGCAGGGCCCTTTGCTCGGAACCCAGACTGATCGCTCGTATACTGTGTCAGTACGCTTATCATTTCCCACGGAATAATCGCTGCACCCCAGGGTGATGACTCAGCCCCCTTAGGGTCGTACCAGGGGTGCTTTTCAGTAATCAACGCCAGCTTTTGCTGTAGTGAAAAGGGATACATCGCGCCCATGTGTTGGTCATAATCCATACGCACGACTTCAGGATTACCCGCACCCAACTGACCGACTTTCAGGCTGCTGAGAATGACCAATTGGTCAGACGGTTGTAATCGTGCCCTGCGCTGGTCTAACTCAGTTTGGCCATAATCCGGCCCCAGAGACGCAGTCCCGGTCAGCACCGGAGTGCCGTCAGATTTTTCTGCACCAATCCGTGTGCTGGTGGCGCCGGGGGCTAATGGTTCCACGAACGCGCGCACTGATTCCCCCTCTACCACCATGTTTTGATAGTGCGCGCTGATACACCCACGCGCAAAAAAATCGTCTCCAAACTCGGCCTGCAGCAGGTGGACAAACTGACTGAAATGGGTGGGGCCCTCAATCGGTGCACCGGCGAAGCCTAAATCCTCGGCCATGGCGTCGTCGTGAATAGAAAGGTGCCCATCGTATTCCTGATGGCCTAACATTTGCTTTGGTTTGCGAAATTCAGTGTAAATCGCTGTATCGCTCATCACCCACTCCTCGTTTTGCAAACCCCAGAGTATAAACGCATGTCACATGCGCTGAAAAAGGCTACCCTGTAACTCCGTATCATTACCCACAAGCCCAACTATGAAAGACCTCTTTTCAGTCACCGGTAAAACGGTCATTGTCACCGGCGGATCACGCGGTATTGGCCGAATGATCGCCGCAGGATTCCTCGCCAACGGCGCAAAAGTTTACATCACCGCCCGCAAAGCGGCGGTCTGTGACGCAACCGCCGCTGAACTGCAAGACGAATACGGCGGCGAATGCCATTCCATACCAGCCGACCTGGCTTCACTGGACGGTATCACCAGCTTTTGCAGTAAATTTCGCGAAACCGAGGATCACCTGGACGTGCTGATCAACAACGCGGGTGTGTCCTGGGGTGCACCCCTCGAGGAGTTCCCCGAACTCGGCTGGGACAAGGTGATGAACACGAATGTCAAAGGGCCATTTTTTCTAATCCAAAACCTCCTTCCAGAACTACAAAAAACGGCGACCCATGCCCAACCGACACACATCGTCAACGTGGGCTCTATTGACGGCATCAAAACACCGATCTTTGAAAACTTTTCCTACGGTCCTTCTAAGGCAGCCATCCATCATCTGACTCGGGTACTGGCTGCCCATCTGATTAAGCGCCACATCATTGTCAATGGCATTGCGCCCGGTCCTTTTCCAACGTACATGTTAAGTACCGGCGTGGGGGGCGGTGGAGACACTGAAAATACGGATTGGGATGCTGTGGGGCGCTCTAATCCCCGCGGCAGGGTGGGAACACCTGAAGACATTGCGGGTCTGGCCATTTTCTTAAGCTCACGGGCCTGCGGCTTCACCGTCGGCGATATCATTACCTGCGATGGTGGATCAGTCGTTTCTTAAGCGACCGGATATCCTCTGACCTGTATCACCCCGCCGTTGTAATCGTGTACGGCTCTGACACGTTGGTGGGTCCGACCGGTTCTTTCAAGACACCGGTCGGCACTCTATCAACTACTTACGCCACGCGCTCGGTGGTCGCACCAGAGAACTGCAAGGCAGTATCGTCGAACGTAAGTTGAGGAATCACGTCTTTTTCTTCGTAATAATCCTGTTTGTTTGTCCACGGTGCCCTGTCACTCTGCCGTGGCAAGCGGTGAACCCCCCGTCGCATGTACCCTGGCGCAAAGTCGTCCGGATCGATGAAGCCTTTCGCATTCATACCCGCGTCCTCGGGTCGCAGAGTCGGCGTGCAGGAAGTGAGATGGTGGGCATCCATGTGCTTAAGCAATCGGCAAATATAGTGCGCGATCATATCTGATCGCATCGTCCAGGAGGTCCGGATATAGCCAAAGCTCCAGGCCATATTCGGTATGCCGGACATCATCATTCCTTGGTATGCATAGGTTTCACTGATATCCACGGGGCGACCATCCACGGCGAAGTTCACGTTCCCCATGCTGCACAGTTCGATGCCTGTGGCAGAAACAATCACGTCTGCGGGTAAATGCTTGCCCGATTTCAAAACAATGCCATCGGCCACCAGGGATTCAATTTCATCAGTGACAATCGAGGCTTTCCCACTGGCGATAGATTTAAACATATCGCCATCCGGCAACATACACAGACGCTCTTTCCAGGGGCCATAGGTCGGCGTTAAGTGCGTTTCAACATCAAAGTCATCCGGCAGTTCAGCCTTGGCCAACTCAATGAGTTCCGCTTTCATGGCCTCGGGATCGTCAAACGAGCGCTGTGCCACATCCTCTCCGAAGGCCAACGCCATATGCCGCTTGACCGCGTAAATCGTATCTTCAGGTACATCAATGGCGCGCAGATCATGGATGATTGGCTCTTCATTGGAGTTATCCATGGCGTAGTAATAGCTCGGGGAGCGCTGTAACTGCACTACATGAGCAACGCTGTCAGCCACGGCAGGCACAATCGTCGCCGCGGTCGCGCCAGATCCAATGACCACCATGTTTTTATCGCTGTAGTCGAAATTCTCTGGCCATTTTTGCGGATGAATGATCGGCCCCTGGAAAGCATCTTGGCCGGGAAAATCAGGCTGGTATCCGCTGGAGTAGTCGTAGTATCCCTGACACATGAACAGGAAGTTACCCTTTACCTGCACCGTCTCTCCTTCGGCCGTCTTGGCGCTGACCGTCCAGCAGGCATCGTGGCTGGACCAGGCAGCATCGTTCACCCAATGGCTGAAGCGGATATCGTCCTGTAGCTGATACTCATCAACCACTTCATGTAAATAACGCAGTATTTCCGGGGCCGTCGCTATGGGGTTGCCGTACCAGGGCTTAAAGTCATAACCGAAGGTATATAAATCACTGTCTGAGCGTATACCCGGGTAGCGAAATAGATCCCAAGTACCCCCAATCGCGTCGCGGCCTTCTAAAATGACATAACGCTTATTGGGACATTCGCGCTGCAAGTGACACGCGGCGCCAATACCGGAAATGCCTGCTCCGACAATGATGACATCAACAACCTGATCGTCCATAAATTGCTCCTTCGCGTTTCTTCTGACGGCTTTGCGTCTGTTTCTCTGCTATTGTTTTCGGGCGCACTGTGGTGCCGTTTTTAGTCCGTCCAACTGGCTGATCGGGCAAAACCGGGTGCGCCGGCAGAGCCCCTGTTGTCCCTCACCCGAGCCGTGTCCTTCATTGGCATCGCCCAGTCATCATAGGTGAGCGCAGGCGTCGCGCCAAGTCAACTCAGACACGGGATCTTAATCAGCAGTAACTGTTTCCCTTGAATTTGCCCAACTCGCGCATCCATCATCCATCAGACTTCGCGGGCTGCAGCGCACGGCTGTACATTTTAATCAGGCTTTGATCGCGCATCCAATCTGCATCTGAGCTCCAAACGGTATCGGACAGGCTTATGCGCAACTGCTGCACTTCCTGGTCAAAGGCAGACAGTGCACCACCTGCTTCAGTCACCGGGCTTAGACCGGCAGACGTTGTAAGCAGGCTGTTGGCCCTGGCAATACTCGCAGCCGCTTCAGACTTGCGCACGCCATCAGGCTCACGCTCGTGAGTGGACGCTACCCACGCACAAAACGCCGTTTCAATGTACAACGCTTCCAATGTAGCAAATTGCTTAATTTGACCGGGTGCCAGTTTGGCAGACTCATCCAGCAGGACATTGCTGAACAGCGCACGGCCCTGGCTGAGCGTAGGCAGCATACTCGGCGCTTTCGGATTCGGCGCCAGCGTCAATCCAGGCGTTCCCCGTGCGACCCGAAAATATCCGGGGGTCGCGCCCCCCCCTTTCACCACCAATTCGTCCACATGATCAATGGCCGCTATCCAGGTTTTACACCCATTCAGCACATATCCTTGATCAGGAGAACGGGTCACCGACAAACCCGGCAAAGGATTGATTTCACTGCGGTCCTCAGAGGCCGCATAGCTGACCCAACCGGTGAACGCTACCGAAAAAGTGGCACGGATCGCCGCCTGGTAACCCGCGATAAACACATTGGCCAGGTCTATTGCGCACTGACCTCCAGCCACCGCAAGCGCCCACGGTGTCGGCGGATTGAGCTGTTCAAAGCGCGATTGCCAGGCTGTTCGATAGTTGTGTTCTGTTGCACGCATTGTTTTGCCCCTTCTTTACACCGTAATCGGCACATGACTGATCACCCCATCCCCCCGCGGCGGGTTAATCCTGATTTTGTCGATCAATTCGACGATTCGCCGGCCAAATCGACACTGAGCCCTTTAAATCCTGAAACCTGCCCCCAGAAACTCCTCAGTCATTCTAATTTAGACCGTCAAGTGAATACCATGGATATAGACCAAGCAGGCGACATCCTCGATGACGAGGAGCAAAAGACCAATCAAATCATCCTCCCCAGCGAGGCCATGCCGGGCATCATTCACGTTATCCCACAAGAGACTCGCCCATTCTTTCCCGGACAAGCCATTCCGTTAATCATGAACGCCGACGTCTGGCTGCCAACCCTGGAGGCCGTACGTAAGCGAGGACAAGATGTCATTGGACTCATTGCCGCCAAAAGACCCCTAGAAGACACGCCAGATGCCTCCGAACTGTTTGCCATGGGGTGTCTGTGCAAGGTTCACCGCGTTCACCGTGAAGGTGATCAGCTGCAGGTACTACTGGAGGGGTTGCAACGCTTTCAGGTGCGTAAATGGATCAATACCCAAGCACCGTTAACGGCCAGCGTGCGTTACTTTCCCGAAGCCCGTCAAAGCCAAACCCAGCAAGAGACCGCCTACGCGGTTGCCATTATCAATACCATCAAAGAATTGATTCCCCTCAACCCACTCTTCGGCGAGGAACTCAAAGCATTTCTGGCACGCTCCAATCCCAACGAAGCCTCCGTGCTGGCCGACTTTGCTGCCAGCTTGACCACCGCCAGCCGAGAAGACCTGCAAGAGGTGCTCGAGCGCATCGAATTGCAGCCGCGAATGGAATTAGTGGTCCAGCTGCTCCACCGTGAGGTCGAAATCGCTACCGCACAAATGGAAATCCGCGAGCATGTGGAAAAAGAAATCCAAGGACATCAACGCGAAGCGATTTTACGCCAGCAGCTGAAATACATTCGTCAGGAGCTCGGCCTGTCAAAAGATGATAAGACCGCTGAAGTTGAGGAGTTCCAGGCCCGCATTGCGCAGCTGACCTTGCCCAAGCAGGCGGCTGACCGGATCGATGAAGAACTCAAGAAGCTGGAAACGCTGGAAGTTGGCTCTCCGGAACATGGAGTCACCAAGAACTATCTGGACTGGCTCACGTGTTTGCCCTGGGGCATTCACAGCCAGGACACAACCGACCTGGCGACGGCTACACGCACGCTCAATGCACATCATGAAGGCCTGGAGGACATCAAAGAACGTATTATTGAGTTCTTGGCACTGGGCATGATGAAAGGTGACATCGCCGGCTCTATCATCTGCTTTGTGGGACCACCCGGCGTCGGTAAGACGTCCCTCGGGCGCAGCATCGCAGAAGCTCTGGGGCGTCAGTTTTATCGATTCTCTGTCGGTGGGATGCGGGATGAGGCGGAAATCAAAGGCCACCGACGTACCTACATTGGAGCGATGCCCGGAAAGTTAATCCAGGCGCTGAAAGACACCGGGGTCGACAATCCGGTGGTCATGCTTGACGAAGTGGATAAGATCGGTGCGTCCTATCAGGGTGATCCGGCGAGTGCCTTGCTCGAAGTGCTTGACCCTGAACAAAACGACTCCTTCCACGATCACTACCTGGACGTTGACTTTGACCTGTCTAAGGTCCTCTTCATCTGTACCGCAAACCAACTCGATACCATTCCAGGCCCCTTGCAAGACCGCATGGAAATCATACGTCTAAGCGGATATCTGGACCGCGAGAAGCTGGCCATCGCCAGAAAGCACCTCATACCCCGACAACTAAAGCGCGCTGGCCTGCAGAAACGTGACTTCAAAATCGATGCCAATGCCCTGCGTCAGGTCATACAGGGCTACTCCAGAGAGGCCGGAGTACGACGGCTGGACAAAGCCGTCGCCACCCTGATGCGCAAATCAGTCGTTAAGCTGCTCGGTGGTGCACCCGCGCCGATCCGCATTAACGCTGACGATATCGAGTCGTATCTGGGTAAACCGATTTACGAAAAAGAGGCCCTGCAACAGGGCATTGGTGTTGTCACCGGTCTGGCGTGGACCGCTTTGGGTGGCGCCACACTGCCCATTGAAGCGACCTGTGTTCATCAGCGCGGGGCCAGTTTAAAACTGACCGGACAACTCGGCGATGTGATGCAGGAATCTGCCAACATCGCGTACAGCTATATCAACGCAAATGCTGACACCCTGGGGTTAGATCGTGACTGGCTTGACGCTGCCGCTGTGCACCTGCACGTGCCCGCCGGCGCAACGCCCAAGGATGGCCCTAGCGCCGGCGTTGCTATGGGCGTAGCTCTGGCCTCACTGGCCAATCATCGCGCGCCTAAAAGGGGATTCGCAATGACCGGCGAGTTGACCCTCACCGGCCAGGTCTACCCCGTCGGCGGCATTCGGGAAAAACTCATTGCCGCCAAACGGCAAAAAATCAAACAGGTCATCTTACCCGCCGCTAATGCCGGCGATGTAGAGGACGTACCTGTACACATCACGCAGGGTTTAAACATCTACTATGCCGAGACCTTCGACGATGTTCTAACGCTGCTGTTTTAGGAGACAGTCTTGCGGCACTAGATAATGCCCCTGCCTACGGTGACTAAGTCCTGCTAAAGTGCGCACGTACTGTACGTGGAACCCAATAATGCCGTTGAATGCGAACACCGTAGGAGGCACCACTCAGGCCTTCGAGCATGACATCGATGCACGCTGGCTCATGGCTTATGCTGCGGGTCTGGGTGATCTGAACCCTGCCTATATGGATACTGCCGGGGGAGCGGTCATCGCTCACCCGGTGTTTCCAGTCTGTATAGAGTGGCCGGTCATTCTCGATACACGAGCCATTGCAGGTGCACAGTCATTGACCTCTGAGGAGAGTGCCCGAGGTGTCCATGCGGCACATGATCTTCACATCCTGCGACCCATCCGCGCAGGTGATGTCTTATCGACCACAGCGACCATGATTAAGGTCGAACAAATCAAACCCGGCGCCGCCTACACTCTGCGTCTTGATACCACAGATCGCATTACGGGTGAGCTGGTGGCGCGCACTTATCAACTCGGTATATACCGCGGCGTGAGTGTGACCGGGCACAGCCAACCCATTGAGGTCCCCCCCGCATGGCCAGACAGCGCAGATCTGAGCCATGCCGCCCCTGTCGCCATTGATATACCTGGGGCCGCGGCACACACCTATACTGAATGCGCGCGCATCTGGAATCCCATACATACAGACCGGGCCGTCGCGCTCGCGGCCGGCCTACCCGATATCATCCTGCATGGTACCGCGACCCTGGCGCTGGCCATCAGTCAGATCGTTAGTCAGTTTACCGACGGCAGACCCAGTAGGGTGCGCCGACTGGGAGGGCGCTTTTCTGCGATGGTGATGATGCCATCCACCGTGACCCTGCACACTCAACAAAACGACCGCACCATTGGCTTTGAGGTGCGCAATCAAAATGGCCAGGCGGCCATTAGCCATGGCTTTGTCGAATTGGAATAACCACGATGTCGTCAAATCACCCCAATACGCCTTCACCCATACTCATCGCAGGCGTTTGTCTGTGCGGACTGCTGATTTCTGCTGGCTGGATCTGGGGGCTGCGAGAACCGCCCTTACCCGATTTCTCCACGCTCGCGGTCACCGCGAAAAAACAACAATTTTTTGACTACCTTGGACCCAAAATCAGCCAGATCAACACCGAAATTTTGCAGGACAGGGCCCACCTCGAACGCATTGAACAACGGCTTGATGAAGCCCTGCCCAGTTGGCTAGAACGACACTTTTTGCAAGACCTGGCGGCCACCTACAAGCTGCGTACTGACGCATCTGTGGAAACACACGCAGATTATTTGGCACTCATCGCCGCCCTGCGCTTACGCGTCGATATCATTCCCGCCTCACTGACCATGGTGCAGGCAGCCAAAGAGTCTGGTTGGGGGACCTCAAATTTCGCAAGGCAAGGCAACAACTTGTTCGGCCAGCAATGCTTCACCCAAGGCTGCGGGTTTGTGCCCCGCGGCCGGGAGCCGGGGCGCACCCACGAAGTCGCACGTTTCTCGACTGTGGCAGAGGCTTTACGCGCCTACTTCCGCAACCTCAATACCCATCCGCGCTATGAGGCAATGCGTCAGATTCGTGCCCAACTGCGTAACACCGGCAGTCCCATCAACGGCACCCAACTTGCCGATGGTCTGCTGGCCTATTCAGAGCGGCGCGAAGCTTACGTGCAAGAAGTGAAAGACATGATCCGCCAGAACAAATTGGAGTAATCCCGACGTGCCACACATGCAGCACAGCCATTGCACAGACCGTCACCCAACCCAGAAATGTGCCGAGAACACCGGCAATCGCAGGTTTAAACTGCGCCAAGCCTGGCGCAAATCCCGGAGACGGACACCAGTCAACGACCGGCCAAGGTCACCGTTGTTAGGCTGGCGGAGCGCCTTGAACTTACTCTGGACGATGCTGCTGACGCTACCCGCTCTGGGCGCCCCCCCTTGTGAACAACTCTTGACAGTACAACTCACCGACGCTCACATCGAGCAGGCGCAATATGTCGACACGCCTGCGCCACACTGCAAAGCCACAGGCCTCATCGGTGGCAAGATCGGGTTCAGCATCTGGCTGCCCTCACCTGAGCACTGGAACCGCCACTTCCTGATGGGTGGCGCCGGGGGGTTTGTGCGCGAAGAGGACAATCATGCACTGCAATTCGCGGGTCAAGACGTGCTCGCCAGGGGCTATGTGACTGCATCTTCCGATACCGGCCATCGGGGCGAAGGATTAGACAATAGTTGGGCACTTAACGATTGGGAGGCCATTGTCAACTATGGCCACCTGGGCATGCATCGCACTGTGGTCACCAGCAAAGAGGTCATTGCCCAGTACTATGGGGCGCGGCCCACAAAATCTTTCTTTATAGGTTGTTCAAATGGTGGCCGTCAGGCCTTGCACGAAGCCCAGCGCTATCCACAGGATTTTGATGGCATCATCGCCGGCGCTCCTGCCCTGGATTTTACCGGAGTCACCGCCAGTTTTCTGAATGTCACCAAGCACCTGTATCCGAGCGCAGACGCGCCGTTTATCTCGACAATCAGTGCACAGGATCGGCAACTGCTACGCAGCGGCATCGTCGCACAGTGCGACGGACTGGATGGCGTTCAGGACGGTATTGTGCAAAACCCAAACGCCTGCCGGTTTGATATCACTACGCTGGGCTGCAGCCATCGGGGCAGCAAGCCTTGCTTGAGTGACGAGCAGCTTAAGGCGATTCAGTCGATTTACACAGGACCGCGCGATACTCAGGGCCGCCCTCTGCACCAGGGGTTTCCGTTCGGTGCCGAGGACATTGACCAGAACGGCTGGGGTACGTGGCTGACCGATGGCTTATCTCCTGGCGACCCATCCCAGATCACCACCGCCGCCTATGCATTTGGCGTAAACTTCATGCGGCATTTTGTCTATCACGATCCCAGCTGGCGCCATGTGGACTTCAATGCGGACACTTTTGACAAGGACACCAAGGCCATCAGCGCCATCGTGGATGCTACCGACCCCAACCTTAGCGCGTTTCGAGCGCAAGGCGGAAAACTACTGTTATTCCATGGCTGGTCAGACGCCGCCCTCTCCGCAAATATGACGTCCGACTACGTTCGGCGAGTTTACGAAACCGACGCAACCGCCCAAAACGATGTGCGCCTGTTCATGCTGCCCGGCGTGCTGCATTGCTCTGGCGGACCCGGACCTTGGCTCGTCAACTGGGTTCAAACCCTTGAGGACTGGCATGCCAGCGGCGTGGCACCCAATGAATTGAGCGCTGGGTTTGCCGATCAATCTGGCACTCGCAAGCTCTGCGCCTGGCCGTTGAACGCACGCCTGGCGGAGGGTGACGAAAACACGTCAGAGGCCTACCGTTGCGAATAAGCCAAACGCTAAGCGCAGCCCTACTGATGCTACTGGCGACGTGCAGCGCGGCCCGCGAAGTCGATCACTCAGGACAGGCAGCAGGCCGCGCGTCGGCCCAAGGCCACGCCGTGGTGCTGGCCTACCATCACGTCGCCGCCAACACACCGCGCAGCACCAGCATTCGTGTTGAGGCGTTCGACGCGCACCTTAAATATTTAGCCAATGAAAATGTTCAGGTCTGGCCGTTGAGTCGAATCACGCGAACCCTTACACAAGGCGAAACACTGCCGCCCAATGTGGTGGGTTTAAGCTTTGACGACGCCTACGAATCAGTGCTGGAAACCGTACACCCTAGGCTACAGGCGCGCGGTTGGCCCTATACCGTTTTTGTCACTACTCAGGCCATTGACGCTGGTCGTTCGCCATATATGACCTGGGATCAGCTGCGACAATTGGCGCGTGACGGGGTAGAACTGGGAAACCATTCTGACACGCATAATCATTTGGTACGCCGGCGGGCCAATGAATCGCCAGCAGCCTGGCAAGCTCGGGTCACGGCCGACCTACAGCAGGCAAACGCCCGTATTTACGCCGAGACCGGTGTAACGCCTACCTTATTTGCTTATCCGTATGGGGAGTATACCCCGGCACTGACGACGCTCGTGGAGGCACTGAATCTCACTGGATTTGGCCAGCATTCCGGCGCGATCGGAGTCCATTCAAACTTCACCGCTCTGCCTCGGTTCCCTATGGGCGGTGCCTACACTGACCTTAATCGATTGGCCACCAGCGTGCGGACTCAGCCTCTGTATATCGACGCCTCTCCTCCTGGTCCGTTGCTGCTGCACGACTACGACAAGGCACCCAGGCCGAGCTTACGGATATCGCTGGCCCCGGGAGACTACAACCTCGATCAGTTTGCCTGCTATGCAAGCGGTCAAGGTCGCATGTTGGTCGTGCCGCTAGACCAGGCTGGTGATTATCAATTGCAACCTCGTCGCGCATTAACCCCCGGGCGAACCAAATACAATTGCACCGTCCCTCACTCGAGTAAACCTGGCGTGTTTTACTGGTGGAGTTACCTACTGATGACCTCAGCCGCAGACGGCCGCTGGTACTCAGACTGAGCTTTATTGGGTGCACCCACCCACGTCCAGCACGCCTTAAATTTCTAGCCAACAGCGAGTACCCGGTTATACTAGCCTCTGATCGCGTCCTGGGAGCAGTGCCATTCTTAACGAAATGCTGTTGAATCTGGCCCGCTGGCTAGACTCGCAAACATGGTCCACGCAGCTACATGAGTCCTACTACATGTATGCCTGGATCGAATCGACCCACGTACTCACCCTAGTACTCTTTCTCGGCATGTTGTTCGTGATTGACCTGCGCATGTTGGGTGTAGCTTTCCCCAATGTGCCGGCATCGACCCTGCTGCAGCGCCTCAACCGCCCCATGGTGATTGGTTTTGTCATCATGATTATCACCGGGTTTATCCTGTACTACGCGATCCCCGTACGCACCACACAAAGCCTATGGTTTCGCATCAAAGTCGTCCTGCTGGTCGCTGCTGGCGTCAATGCCTGGCTTTTTCACCGCCAAATCAAATCGTCTAACCTGAGCTGGGATAACGATGCAAAGCCACCGTCAAGGATTCGCGCGGGCGCCGCCTTGTCTCTGGCTTTCTGGGCAGGCGTGGTGATTTGCGGTCGCGCCATCGCCTATGATTGGTTTGACTGCCATAAAGACTTACCTCTGTTCATGTACTGGGCTGCGGGGTGTGTTGACGAATTGGCTGCCTTGCAATAGGGCGTGAGGAGATAAACTTTGGATTTGCTATTCCTGTTTGAATGGTTGGACTCATCCGCTCTGGCCTCTGTTTCGAAGGCCTATGGGGGTGTATTTGCGGTGGTCCAAATGTTTCATCTGCTGGCCATGTCCGTCATGGGAGGCATGATCCTGGTCTCCGATTTACGACTGCTGGGCATTGTGCTTAAGGAGGTCCCCTCAGAGACCATCTGCGAGAATGCTCAAAAATGGTTCACCATTGGCCTGATTGTCATGGTCATCAGCGGCATTTTTATGAGTTCCGCAGTGGCCATGAAGTTGTATTACAACCAAATGTTCTGGGCCAAAATGATCAGCCTGGCGATCGGCGTTATTTTCGTCTATACCATTCGTCGCCCACTGTTGCGCTACGCCCATGACAGCATCAATCCATGGGCCATACGGATGACGGCCATCTCATCACTGACGATTTGGTTTATTGTCGCCGCCTCAGGCCGATGGATTGGTTTTTCCTGATACAGATGACTGACGGCTAAGGAGAAGGGCTTCGGTATGAACAAAAAAACAATGCTCGAAAGAACAGTCATTGTCTTTGGTGTTGTCGTGATCATCGGCGCCATCTGGTTTTATAGCATTCAGGTCGGTGACACCCTGGAAATATTGCGCCTGGCGTATCCGGATTAGTCACCAGATTCACCGACAAAAAGTGGCCCACGGGGCGTCGACCTGTCGCGTAGGGACGACTCAATTGACCCACAGTTAGGGAGTTATCCCTGTTGCGACCGTCAACGTCCCCCTGAAATCCCGCCAGAACGGTGAATTCTGGCCCGATGAACGTCGTAGGACAGCAAGCGCCTTCTACAGACAACGAATTGCACCCGAGCAGGGGAGCCGTTAGGGTAGCGGTTTCGACAACGTGCAGACTATGGCAGACTTAGACAAACTCATCGCAGCATACACCACCATTCTTAGCGAACTTGACGACGTCACCCGTCCCGGTGTGCTCGATACACCCACTCGGGCCGCCAAAGCCATGGAGTTTTTAACCCGTGGCAATCAACAAACGCTCGAGTCCGTTGTCAATGACGCTTTATTCCCTACTGAGAATTCTGAAATGATCGTCGTGCAGGACATCGAGTTGTACTCCATGTGCGAGCACCACCTACTGCCCTTCATTGGACGCGCGCACGTCGGATACATCCCCAATGGCAATGTGCTGGGACTGTCCAAAGTGGCTCGCATCGTGGACATGTTTGCGCGTCGCTTGCAAATACAGGAAGACCTGACTTTCCAAATCGCTACTGCAATCGAAGAGGTGACCGGTGCGACTGACGTTGGTGTTATCATTGAAGCCGAACATCTGTGCATGAAAATGCGTGGGGTGGAAAAACAAAATTCAAAAATGACAACGTCGGCAATGTTGGGCGCTTTCCGCGTTAATCCAGCAACCCGAGCTGAATTCCTGAATTTGCTAAGATGAACGCCCAATCAGGCAAGCCAAGTTAGACTGACCCACTATGCGCGACTACTTTATCCGGCGAACGCTGTTGATCATTCCGACGCTGATCGGTATCACCATGCTGGTGTTTATGGTCACGCGCTTCGTCCCGGGCGGACCACTGGAGCGTGCAATCATGGAGGCGCAACAGGCCAGCGTGACCTCGGTCAGCAACCAGCGCGACTCCGGCCAGGGCATGGCCTTATCGGCCGACCAACTGCAGCAACTCAAAGAGTACTACGGACTCGATAAACCCTGGTACGAAAGCTATGTCCTGTGGGTGGGTAAAGTCGTGACTGGAGACTTAGGGACGAGCTATCGGTACAACGAGCCTGTATGGGATGTCATTCGCCAACGCTTTCCCGTGTCTTTATTTTACGGACTGATCAGTTTGGTCATTACCTACCTTGTGTGTATCCCACTGGGCGTGATGAAGGCGATTGGCCACCGCAGCACCATGGACAACATCACCTCGATTGTGGTGTTTGCCGGCTATGCTGTTCCCGGGTACGTACTCGGCGCCCTACTGCTGTTGTTTTTTGCCGTGGGCGAGGACTGGTTTCCCATGGGCGGGTTTACCAGCTTCAACTTTGAAGACCTGTCGCCTGGGGAACAAATTCTGGATATTTTGCACCATGCGGTACTGCCCTTGATTTGCTATTTGGTGGGTAGTTTTGCCGTCACCACCATGCTCATGAAAAATAACCTCATGGACAACCTCGCCGCCGACTACGTGCGCACAGCCGTGGCAAAAGGCTTGCCGTTCAAGCGCGCGGTATCTGGGCACGCTCTGCGTAACTCACTGATTCCTATCGCAACCACCTTCGGACAGAACATCACCCTGGTCGTTGGGGGGTCATTCCTGATCGAGACCATTTTCGACATCGATGGATTTGGTTTGCTGGGCCTCACGAGCATTTTCGACCGCGACTATCCCGTGGTTATGGGCATTGTGTTCATTGCCAGCTTACTGCTGCTGATCGGTAATATCCTGTCCGACATATTGGTTGCTGCGGTCGACCCCAGAGTCAGATTCCAATAAGACCAACATGCGTATCAATCCTCTCACTTTACGTAAACTCAAGCGCTTCCAAGCCATCAAACGCGGCTATTACTCCGCTATTTTGTTGGGCTTTCTGACTTTTCTCTCCTTATTTTCAGAATTATTCGTCAGCGACAGAGCCTTATTCGTCAGTTATAACGGACAGTGGTCGTTTCCAACCTATGCCGACGTTGAACTTGGCGCCGCCTATGGTCTGGATGACCAGCGCGCGATGATCCCGGTTGATTACCGGGACCTGCAACGGCATTTTGAAGGGACCGATAACGTTGTCGTCATGCCCGTTGTACCTTGGGGCCCGTATACCAATGACACTGTGGATGGCATTCTCAAGGCCCAAGCGCCTGACGGCCAACGGCGTCATTATCTGGGTACTGACACCACGGGAAGAGACGTATTGGCGCGGCTGATCTATGGCTTCCGCACCGCCATCTTCTTTGCTCTGGCGTTCACCGTATTAACCTACATGATTGGGGTCAGCGTCGGTTGCGCGATGGGGTATTTTGGCGGCATTTTCGATTTGTTGTTCCAGCGTATCATCGAAATCTGGTCCAACATTCCGTTTTTATACATGGTGATTATCGTGTTCTCCGTCATACCCAGCTCGTTTGAGGTTACGACACGTATCCTCTTGTTGCTGCTCATTATGGTCCTGTTTAGCTGGACTGGACTGACCTATTACATGCGCACCGAGACTTACAAAGAAAAGGCGAGAGACTATACGGCTGCCGCACAGGTGCTGGGCGCAGGCACAGTTAGAGTATTGTTCAAACACATACTGCCCAATACCATTGCCACGATGATGACGTTTGTGCCCTTTACTGTGGTCAGCGCAATCGGCGCAATTACGGCCCTAGATTTTTTAGGTTGGGGATTACCGCCACCCACGCCAAGCATTGGAGAATTGCTGAAACAGGGCACCGCCAATTTAACGACCGCACCTTGGATTGTTAGCTCTGCTTTTGTCGCGTTGGTGTTTATTCTGGCGGTGGTCACGTTCATCGGCGAAGCTGTACGCGAGGCCTTTGATCCCAGGAAATTCACTTTATATCGATAGGGAAACCGAATGTTTCGATCCTTCACCTCTTCTGTCTCTTCGCTTACGCCACGGGGCAAGCGTGCACAGCGCTTAACCCAGTGGATCGTCATCAGCGCCATCGCCGGATTACTGACTGCCTGCGGAGGCGATGCCGAGGATGCAGAACAATCCAGCGCGGACTTGGAAGCCCGCAAAGCG